>LXNJ01001343.1_pt1 | contig 14863 bp, 10 predicted proteins | sample 809081 | NCBI WGS metagenome assembly LXNJ01 (sample SAMN04870510, study PRJNA318959) | sponge metagenome | biome: sponge; feature: marine sponge reef; material: water | host: Petrosia ficiformis | place: Greece: Milos, Mediterranean Sea | collected 2013-05-29 | depth 5-7 m
AAGTTAGCAAACACTGCTTTTTACTGAAAAAACAAGGCTTTTTCGCTGATTCTTATGTTTTTTGTTCTAAATCGGGGTTAGAAACCCCTCCTACAAGAGAATTTGCGAAATAGGTAGCAACTTGAGTTATTATAGGAGGGATTAGTGGCATTTGATATTATTATTGCCGGTGGAAACATCGTTGATGGCACAGGAAAACGGGAACCTTATGTTGCAGATATCGGTATTCATGGCGGTCAGATCACAGAAATAGGCAATTTACAAAAAGCGGAAGCCTCACGGCGAATATCAGCAGATGGATTGGTTGTGTGTCCCGGCTTCGTTGATGTTCACGTTCATTCTGAAATCTCACTATTGGGTGGGCGTGACCAGTTTGCTGCTGTAATGCAGGGTGTAACCACTCATTTAGCGGCACCAGACGGTTTTGGATGGGCACCTTTGCCCTCAAAACTCGCACAAGAACTATGGCACTATACGCAATTTGCGTATGGAGATGACAAAGTTCCGCTAAATTGGCAAACACCAGACGAATATCTCAGTATGTTCGATGGGCAAATTCCTGCAAACCTCTACCCGCAAGTGCCGCATTGCGCTGTCCGTCTCGGTGCGATGGGATGGGATGCACGTCCTGCTACCACCGATGAACTGAAAGCGATGGAGCAAACCACACGCGAATGGCTTGAAGCGGGGGCATGTTGTCTCTGTTTAGGTCTGGATTATCAACCCTCTGCAAATGCTGACTTGAACGAGTTAGTCTATCTTTCAAAGGTAGCAGCAAGTTACGATGCCATCTACGCTGCACACATCCGTTACCAACTTATTGGTAGAAAACCTGCTTGGGAGGAAACAATTGAAATTGCGCAACAGGCAGAGATTCCAGTCCATATTTCACATGAACGCGTTGATGATGAATCGGCGGACGTGCTTGAGCGAGTTGAACGTGAAGGCATAAATTTGACATTTGAATCTTATCTCTATCCAGCAGGGATGACACACCTTGCAATGATGCTCCCAATGGAATATCAGACAGGTACACCTGATGAAATGTTAGCAAATCTGGAAAATCCCGATGTTAGAGAAAAATCACTCCCCTATCTGCGAGAAAAATTAGGAGAAGGCAACCAAATTGTAGGCTATAACAAGTCTGGAAGATATATCGGCATCCTACTCTCAGACGCTGCTAAACGTGAAGGCAAATCCAACGAAGAATTCGCATTCGATTTTATCCAAGAAGAATTAGCAATTGAAACCTTTGTAATGCCGTGGGCTACATCACCAGAAAAAAATGAACGGATTTTGAATCGTACCGCACAACACCCGCGTATGATGATTGCCAGCGATGGTGTTTATAACATTCCACATCCGCATCCACGCAGTTACGGGTGCTTCGTGCAGTATCTTGGTAAATTTGTACGAGAACGACAGTTAGTTTCATTAAAAGAAGCTGTTTATAAGATGAGTGGTTTTCCCGCAGAACGATTCCGACTTGCTGACCGTGGAAAAATTGCGCGTGGACTTGCTGCAGATATTGTTATTTTTAATCCTGATACTGTCGCAGATCGTTCTACTTGGTTTGATCCAGTGCAACCCCCTGTCGGTGTGGATTGGGTATTCGTCAACGGAATTCCCGTCATCAAAGATGGAAATGTAACCGGAAAACTGCCAGGGAAAGTACTACGTCATCACAGATAAAAGTGAAAACATGAATGAAAAAACTGCAAACATCTATGATTTAACTATCATCGGCGGGGGAAGTGCAGGGCTTGTGCTTGCAGTTGCTGGTGCTAAACTCGGTAAAAAAACTGCGCTTGTGGAAAAACATCGCATCGGTGGTGATTGCCTCTGGACAGGGTGCGTGCCATCTAAAGCATTGCTCAAAGCTGCAAAGGTTGCAAATTATATCCGAGACGCGAAAAAATACGGGATTACTACCGCTGAAACCAAACCTGAATGGCAAAAAGTGATAGAATACGTGCGAAGTACCCAACATGTGATTGAAGAAGAACACGATAATCCTGAACGGTTCCGCGAGATGGGGGTTGATGTCATCTTTGGAAATGGACATTTTGAATCACGCGATACCTTTGTTGTGGAAGACAGTGAAAACGGTCAAACCCGAACCCTCAAAAGCAAAAAGTTTGTGATTTCTACAGGGTCGCGTCCGCTCGCGCCACCTATACCCGGATTGGAATCTTGTGGTTATCTTGACAGTGAAAATGTATGGGAATTAGAAGAACTTCCACAACGGCTGCTTGTTGTCGGTGCCGGTCCGATCGGTATTGAATTAGGGCAAGCATTTCATCGACTTGGCGCAAGAGTCACGATAGCACAACGGAGCGCACGTATCCTAACAAAAGAGGACGCGGATGTTTCTGAGCGAATGCTAAACTACCTGACTTCAGAGGGTATTGATATTCGACTTAATACGGATATAACGAAAATTGAAAAACATAAAGACGGTATAAATGTAACGTTTTCGGGATTACAAAATACATCTACCAGTGATAATCAGGAACAAGTTTACGATAAGATTCTGGTTGCCGCAGGACGTGCGCCAAATATTGAAGGATTGGGACTTGACAAAATTGGTGTGAAAGTTGAAAAAAATGGAATCATTGTTAATGGACAACTTCAGACACATGTGAAAAACATATACGCTGCAGGTGACGTAATTGGACACTATCTTTTTACACATGTGGCAGCATTTCAAGCACAATTGTTAGTCCGAAATTTTTTATTACCTTTATCCAAAAAGATAAACTATTCTGTGGTGCCTTGGACAACGTTCTGTGATCCAGAGGTGGCTCGATGTGGATTGACTGAAGCAGAAGCACGCGAGAAATATGGAGATGTTGATGTTTTTACACTGGATCAGTCAGATGTTGACAGGGCAGTTGCTGAAGGTGAAACACACGGATTTAGCAAAGTCATCGCAAGCAAGTGGAAAGGGAAGATATTAGGAGTACACCTTGTCGGTGCAAATGCGGGTGAGGTTATCCATGAGTATGTTTTGGCGATGCAGCAAGGGATTCCATTGCGGAAGTTGAGCGGAATGATGCACGTATATCCGACTTATTCAACAAGTGTGTGGCGTGTGGCTGCGAAATGGCTTTCGGAAGGCACGTTAGTTCAAACATTGCGCAAATTGATTGGGGTCGGGTAATGTTAATGCTTTTAGAATTACTTAACAAAATATAAAAAGAGTCGGAAACTACGTCTCAAAACGGTTGAGAAATGTCAGGGATCCTAACCTAACGCATGCAATATCGGCTACCGGTTGCGCTTTTCAGAGATTGCAGTTCCGACTCACCTAAGGAGGCATACCTAATAGTTAAGCAATTTCTATGCCAACGGAAAAGGGTTATATTTGGCTGTTTGTTTGGCAACAATGCCTATTTTTTGGACAATCTGATGATTAAAAAATAGACATTGTTGGAATGATGTATTGACAGGAAGTCGCTCTCACTCTTCAGAATTTTTGGCAATCATGGATGGAGCAGATGAATGTGTAGAAATTAGCCTTTCACAACTCCAATTGGTCGGAGGCGCGCGACACGGCGTGAAAGTCCCGCTTCATCCACAACACGGACAACTTCATCAACATCTTTATATGCCTCCGAAACCTCCTCCTGAAGTGTGCGTTTACCTTCAGCACGAACGAAAATGCCTCGTGCTTCAAGGTCCGCTTGGATAGACCTACCTTTTGTCAAGTCAATCGCCTTCCGCCGTGACAGAACTCTCCCCGCACCATGACAAGTTGTGCCCCATGTCTCTGCCATTGCACCCGGATTGCCAACAAGTACATAAGAGGCAGTCCCCATATCGCCAGGTATCAACACAGGTTGTCCAACTTTCTGGTATTTTTGTGGAATTTCTGGATGTCCAGCTGGGAATGCACGGGTTGCCCCTTTGCGGTGAATGAAAAGTTCGCGTTCCTTACCATCAACTTTATGTTTTTCAAACTTACCTATGTTATGTGCAACGTCATAAACAAGTTCTAATCCGAGTTCGTCCTCAGTTGTGTCAAAAAACTTCATAAAGGTCTGGCGGACGAGATGCATGATACACTGCCGATTGTTCCACGCATAATTCGCACTACATGCCATAGCGGTGATGTAATCTTTGCCCTCTGGCGAGTTCAGCGGCGCAGAAGCAAGTTGTCTATCAGGTAAGTTTATTCCATATCTCTCAGCCACCTGTACCCAACTTTTAACATGCTCATCACAAATCTGATAACCAAAACCGCGTGAACCCGTATGAATCATAACGCATATATTGCCCTCACGCAGCCCCATAGCATCAGCAGCTTCCCGGTAAAAGATACGATCAACCGCTTGCACCTCAAGAAAGTGGTTTCCCGAACCGAGCGTGCCAAGTTGATTCTTCCCACGTTCTAAGGCACGTTGACTGGCAGCATCAGCGTTGGCGTGTTCAAGATAGCCTGTCGCTTCAGTGAATTGGAGATCCTGCGGGTGTCCATATTCACGCTCGATTGCCCAACTTGCACCTTTTTCTAACATCTGCCGCTCTTCTTGCACCGTGAGTCGAATTTTACCTTTAGACCCAACACCGCACGGCACGTTTTCAAACAACTTGCCGACAAGCGATTTTGTCTTTCCCTCAAGCTGCGAGATGTCAAGATTTGTCCGTACGAGGCGGACTCCACAATTGATGTCGTATCCAATACCACCGGGAGAAACAACACCATCTGCTTGCGGATCCGTAGCAGCGACACCACCAATAACAAAACCGTAACCCCAATGTAAATCGGGCATTGCAAGAGAGTGTTTAACAATGCCGGGGAGATGTGCAACATTTGCAACCTGCTGTAAAGCCTCATCACTTTTGGCTTGGTTTAAGAGTTTTTCATTAGCATAGATAATTCCGTCTACATGCATTCCTTTCATGTAACTCTTGGGAATGCGCCAGCGGTATTCGTCAATTTTTTGGAGGATTATGTTTTGTTGTGCCATCTTTCAATATCCTTAGATACAAGGTGAAATCACGAAATTGGTGATAACTCTGGTAATTCAATCCATTTTCGGGTTTTCCAAGATTCCATTCCCTTTTCTGCTAACTGCACACCCTTTGCGCCTTCAAGCAGTGTCCAAGGGAACGGTTCATCGTTAACAACATGTCGGAGAAACAACTCCCACTGTGCTCTAAAAGCGTTCTCGTAGGTCTCTTGTTCTGGAACTTTGAGCCATCCATCGAAAAATTTGATCGGTTGTTCAATGTCAGGATTCCAAACAGGGCGCGGGGTACCAGAGAGAGGCTGAATCCAACAATCTCTCAAACCGACCACTGCAGAACCGTTCAATCCATCAACTTGTATTGTTAGAAGATCATCGCGTCTGACACGTACTGCCCACGATGAGTTAAAGTGAGCAACAATTCCTTCTTCTAATTCAAAGGTAGCATACGCAGCATCTTCTGCGGTACATTGATACGGTTTGTTCTCCTCATCCCATCGTTGTAGAAGATGCGTTGTTGCAATACAAGATACTCCCTTGACTGCCCCGAAAAGGTTATCTAAAACATATCGCCAATGACTAAACATGTCAAGGATTATACCGCCGCCATCTTCGGCGCGGTAGTTCCAGGAGGGACGTTGGGTAGGAATAGCATCGCCTTGAAAAACCCAATAGCCGAATTCACCCCGCACTGCAATGATTTTACCGAAAAAGTTAGCGTCTATCAATCTTTTTAGTTTCTGAATGCCGGGTAGCCAGAGTTTATCTTGAACAACACCGTTTTTAAGTCCTGCCTTTGCTGCCTGTTCATAGAGGCGATAGGCATCATCTGTGGAGGTGGCAGTTGGTTTTTCACAGTAGATGTGTTTTCCTGCTGAGATTGCTGTTTGGACCGCATCAACGCGGCGTGACGTTACCTGCGCGTCAAAATAGACGGTATAAGCGTCATCAGCGAGTGCAGTGTCAAGGTCTGTAGTCCACTTTTCAACACCGGTAGTTTCAGATAACTTCTCTAATTTTGCAGGATTCCTACCGACGAGATATGGGTCAGGCATAATCACTTCGCCGTCTCCGATTGGGATACCGCCATTTTCAACAATTGCTAAGAGCGAGCGGATGAGATGTTGGTTTGTTCCCATCCTACCTGTGACACCGTTCATGATTATCCCGACACGATGTGTTTTTTGGGTATGATTGGTCATATATTATCCTTTGGTTGTCAGTATATTGGCTATCAGTAAAACTGAAAACTGATAACTGATAACCGACGGCTGACAGCCATTCTCAAGGTTTGTCAGTGCATTGCGGTGCTGCACCTTCAGGGAGTGGTGGAACATCAATACCGGCTTTCGGAAGTGTGCCAGCAAGTTCTTGTTTCCAATGGTCAACATCTCCTGCTGGACCATAGCAATAGACCATCTTCATCGGTGTGTCACTGGTATTCGTCAACTGATGGAAAACCCATGATGGAATAAAAACGGTTTGTCCTGTGGAGATCGTTTGCCGCTCCTCACCGAGACACATCTCACCTTCACCTTCAACGATAAAGTAGATCTCTTCCTGTTCGTGATTGTGCCACGGCACCTGTCCACCGTTAGGTTCCAAAACGACGAACCCCATACAGAATTCGTCTATCTGAATAGGGGATGCGCCCCCAACAAGATTTCTGGTTAATCTACGTGCAGGATATGTGCGCCCTTCCATTTCATTTACATCTGCGATTAACATTGTGTTATCCTTTCCAAGAAATTTAATGAGACTCTATTCAAAAAGTTCTGCCACCTGACAAGAAAATCCTTTGACAACTTCCTCACCGCTGAGCGTGTCGTTACGTGTAAGGACTGTGATGTCCGTTTCAGAGCGATAGACAGTTACCGTTTTGAACGTGGAACTGAGTACCCATACCAACTGTGTGCCCGCCTCAAGATAAATAAACGCCTTTTCTTCAACTCGGTGGGATGAATCTGTAGGAGAAATAACTTCAACAGCAAGGTCTGGTGGTACTGGAGATGCTTTACTCGGATCAATTGGGATCCGATCTGTTGAAATAAAGGCGATATCTGATATCAAAACGCGTTCTCCAACGCGGAATCCTGTCTCCGAGAGAACACGCCCCAGTTGATTTTCACGAACATACAAGTGTAACAGAGAACTTAGGTTCACACTAATGTAGCCGTGTTCTACTGACGTTGGTGGCATAGGGATTAATTCCCCTTTAACGTATTCATACCCCTCTAAATCGCTTTCAAGGAATTCCTCCAAAGTCATCTTGGGAAGCTCAGCAGGAAGACTATCGGGTATGATTTGATGAACTTCTTGTGCATCCATTGTTTTTCCTCCTATGATGGGTTATCATGTGATTGCTACATTCTATTGACAATTTACCACAATATGTTTATGGAATTCAACTGCTTTTTACATTCTTGGGTTGCATTAATAATATAGGCGTGTGCACTTACAAAGCACACACGCCTAAATTATCACAAAACACCTTATTTGACCTTATGCTTCGTCTTCAATGACAGCCTGCGCAGCAGCAAGACGGGCAATCGGCACACGGAACGGAGAGCAAGAAACGTAATCAAACCCTAATCCATAGCAGAACTTCACGGAATTCGGTTCACCGCCGTGCTCACCACAGATACCAACTTTTAATTCTGGACGAGCAGCACGACCTTTTTCACAACCAATTTGCAATAAACTGCCGACACCCTCTTGGTCAAGGACCTGGAACGGGTCGTATTCAAGAACGCCGTTTTTAACATAGTCGTCAAGGAATTTCACGGCATCATCACGACTCATGCCAAACGTTGTTTGTGTGAGGTCATTTGTCCCATAGGAGAAAAATTCGGCTTCTGCAGCGATTTTGTCGGCAGTAAGTGCTGCGCGGGGTAACTCAATCATCGTGCCAACAAGATATTCAACACGAGAACCGGTCTCTTTAAACACTTCCTCTGCTATATCAACAACGACTTTACGCTGCAATGAGAATTCATTGATATGTCCAACGAGCGGAATCATAATTTCTGGTAAAACCTTGATACCGCGCTTTGTAACATCCACAGCGGCTTCAAAGATTGCACGTGCCTGCATCTCAGTTATCTCTGGATAAACGATGCCAAGTCTACAACCGCGATGTCCAAGCATTGGATTGAATTCGTGTAATTCTTCGACGCGCTCACGGAGTTTTTGAGCGTCAACGTTAATTCTTTCTGCAAGATCACGGATTTCAGACTCGTTCTTTGGCAAGAATTCATGTAAAGGTGGATCAAGTGTACGGATAGTCACTGGATAGCCAGCCATCGCCTCAAAGATTCCGATGAAATCTGTACGTTGGTGCGAAAGCAGCTTCGCCAATGCCTGTTTTCGTTCTAACGTTTCATCTGCAAGGATCATCTCTCGTACAGCGTCAATCCCTGTCCCGAAGAACATGTGCTCAGTCCGACAGAGACCGATGCCTTCAGCGCCGAACCCTCTTGCATTTTTTGCATCTTCCGGTGTATCCGCATTGGTACGAACGTCCAATGTGCGCACTTCGTCTGCCCACTCCATAAGTGTTCCGAATTGTCCACTAAGTTCAGGCTGGATGAGCGAAACTTGTCCGCTAAGTACATCGCCTGTAGAACCGTTGAGCGTGATGAAATCGCCTTCAGCATAGCGTTTTCCACCGGCAATGAATTCAAGTGCTTCTTCATTGATAAACAGATTAGAACACCCCGCAACACAACATTTTCCCATACCGCGTGCCACAACCGCAGCATGACTGGTCATACCACCACGCGCAGTGAGGATACCTTCCGCAGCGTCCATTCCGCCAATATCTTCTGGTGATGTTTCCGTTCGGACAAGAATAACTTTTTCACCTTCGGCAGCGAGTTCCTCAGCGCGTAGTGCCGTGAAGACAACCTTACCGACAGCAGCACCAGGGGAGGCAGGCAAACCTTGTGCTATTACCTCAACAGAAGCGTCCGGATCCACACTCGGATGCAGCAACTGGTCAAGGTCATTGGCGGGAACACGCGTCAAAGCAGTTTGTTTATCAATCAAGCCTTCTTCAACCATCTCTACGGCAATTCTGACAGCAGCTTGACCGGTGCGTTTTCCGTTACGAGTTTGGAGCATATAGAGTTTACTATCCTGAATTGTAAACTCCACGTCCTGCATATCACTGTAGTGCTTTTCAAGTCTTAATCCTATGTCAACCAACTCATTATATGCATCGGGCAAAATGTTTCTCAAATCGGAAACAGGAAGGGGCGTACGGATGCCAGCGACAACGTCTTCCCCCTGCGCGTTAATGAGGAACTCACCGTAAAATTGGTTCGCGCCGGTCGAAGGGTTGCGAGTGAAGGCGACTCCTGATCCAGAAGTTCCGCCCATATTGCCGAACACCATTGCTTGAACGTTAACAGCAGTGCGCCCGAGTTCTTCAGAAATATCGTTGAGACGGCGATAGGTAATAGCGCGCGGGTTGCCTGAAGACTCAAAAACGGCATCCCGTGCCATATCTAACTGTAGACGCGGGTTATCAGGAAAATCGCTGCCTGTGCGCTGTTTGACGGCGTTCTTAAATTCATTGACAAGTGCAGCTAAATCGTCGGCTTCTAACTCGGTATCTAATGTAACGCCTTTCGCCTTTTTCTTTTCTTCAAGTAAATGCTCAAATTCATCGTGATCGACATTGAGTACAACGTTTCCGAACATCTGGACGAAGCGCCGATATGAATCGTAAGCGAAACGTTCGTTTTCCGACTTTGCGATAAGCCCTTTAACAGCATCATCATTTAAACCGAGGTTGAGAATGGTATCCATCATACCTGGCATTGAAACTGCGGCACCGGAACGAACAGAAAGAAGGAGCGGGTCCTCGGTATCTCCAAATTTTGTGCCAAGTGCATCTTCTAACTTTTGTAGGTTCTCGGTAATCTGTTGGTCAAGACCGCTGGGGTACTTATTATCGTTATCGTAGTAGAATTTGCATACTTCAGTGGAAATCGTGAAGCCTGGGGGTACTGGAACACCGAGGTTCGTCATCTCAGCGAGATTTGCACCTTTACCACCGAGTAGGAGTCGCATGGTAGCATCGCCTTCTCCTTCTCCTGTTCCAAAGAAGTAAACATACTTCGGTTGTGTCATTAAAATTCTCCTGTTATTTGTCCTTATCGTATTGTTGTTATTGCTGTCTTCTATAGAAAATGTATAGGTATTTTCGATTTTACTATAAATGGAATTATATAGCACTCTCCCAAAAAAGTCAAAGAAAATCGGTTGTGGTTAGAGAGAGGAATTCAATGCGTTATTCAGGTCATCCCTGAATTGATTTTCTTGTGCCTCGTTATAGAACGAAGGTACGCCGATGATGCGATATTTCCTATCTTCTGTTAAGATTCTACTGGGGAATTTAGCAGAAATATTTTGCAGAAATTCCTCTTTCCATCGGTCACCACCAGCAATATGCTTTCCTTTCGGTTCAATGAAAAGTTGATAAGACAATGCGTTGCCGTTTTTCTCGCGTAAGAACAGCACAAAGTCGGGTTGAAAACCTTGTCCATCAGAGAAGTTATAGAGTGAGAAATGTCCCTCATTGCGTAGCAGATAAATGGTCTCGTAGTCTTTTTCTGTTTCCTTAATCCATCTATCTAACAAACGCACAAATGCCCTTTCTTCACTCGTGCCGTAGAGGGTATCAAAGGCAAACCAGTCTTTAACCGAAACAAAATGCGTGAACTGCGGGTCCTCCTTAGACTTTAGGGTATCGGGACTGAATTCCAAACGTTTATCTGTGAAAATAGCGTTGACGAATTCTTCATGGAACTGTGTAGTGCCTTCGTATTCGGTAATCTGTTCGCGGATATCGGATTCAATTTGACCTAACAAACCGCAACATGCAGCCAGTTTTTCAGAACGATTGATTCCTAACTCATCGACGTTTCCTTGAAGGTTGATTGTCAGCCCTCCAAGATAGTCCTCAGAGGTGATAAATTCGCTGATAGATGTCAACTGTGGGAAATATCTTTTGACTGATGCATAAGTAAAAAATGGGTTGCGCGCAATCGCAGCTTTAACGATATTCATCTCAACATCTTTTACTGGCAAATCCTGCGGGTCTTCGTCAGAAACAACAGGAACGTTTTCATTCTTGAGTGCTGTAATTGTGCCTCCCTGACCCGTAGCAATCTGATGTGCATAGTCCTTCTTTTTAACGCCTAAATCCTCAAAGGATTCAATGTGTTGATAGTTTTTCTTTACGCGTCTGTTGAGCCAGACAACACCTTTTTTGTAAAAATCGGTTTCTTTGAACGAGTCTTTTAGTTTGATTTCGCGGGGAACACGATCATTATCCATCATACCTTCATCAATTAATGCGGAGCGGATTTCGGAAATGTAACGTGGGTTGTGCATGCTGTGGTAATGGAGTTCTTCTAATACGCGGAGTTCCTGGTCAAGGTCCTCGTCAAACTTTCTGCGGAATCGGTCTGGGTGATCTGGCAGAATAAAAGGAAAATAGCGCGCACCGCGCCCGATAAGTTGTGCTTCAGAGGTTGTCGTTTTCCCTGAGTCTCGGGTTTCGTAACAACGAACTATGTCAAATAGATTCAGCACATCCCACCCTTCATTCAGTTGTTGCACGGCAAAGATGGCGCGGATCGGATTATCTTTGTCTTCAAGCGTGTTGATCAAAATCTGGTAGTTTTTTCTTTCCTCTTTACTGTTAACTGTGAGACAGAAGTCCTCATCAAAATCGTGTTTCAGTTGTTGGCACAACAACTCCGAACTGGTGTTATTTTCATCAAAATAACGAAATGCTCGTTGAACTGCTGGGACATCTGATTTTCGAATACTGTCAATCTTATCTGCTGTCAATTCATCAATTAGGGCATGAAAGTTTTTCTTGCTATCTTTTGAACGCTCGATCGATTTTTCTTTAAACAAGATAACGGGTTTATGAAGTGGAATCTTATATTTCGCAGCGACATTCAGCTTGTATTGACTGAGTATGAGTGCTTGCAACATGCGCGCCTGCGTGTCCATATCAAAGTACACAAGTTCTATCTCTTTAGAGTATTTATCTTTCCGAAAATCTATTAGGTCATAACGATTGATAACCTTATTCCGATACTTTTCTACCATTGCATCGTTTTCGTAATCGTGTGTGGCAGTGAATTCCAATAATAAGTTGGCGTGATTTGACTTGAAGATTTCTTCTACCGTTTTCTCCCAACTTTCAAAAAGTTCTTGCTGAGTCTTTGTGCTGACGTTCATGTGATGCGCTTCATCTGCCAATAACACAATTTGCTGCTCCGCGAAATTTTCATAAGTTAAGGCGTTTTCCTTTTCCGAATTCATATCGGTGTGCAGCTGCTGAATAGTCGTAAAACAGATATTGATGTCGTTTTCGTTCACGCCGTCAAAATTGCCTACTTTTGTCAGTACGACTTTTTTCCCGTCAATATGGATATTCTCACTAAAAAGATATTTTGTCGTGCGTGGGTTGAGGAAGTTGTCTCTTGTTTTTTCGATGATATTGGTGGAATTGACAAAGAAAAGGAAGTTACGATATCCCTGTTCATAGAGATAGAGAATCAAACCTGCCATGATGAGCGTCTTACCGCTGCCGGTTGCCATGTTGAATAGAAAATGCAGCGGCGCACCTTCACCAGGGAAGTTATTTTCAAAACAGAGGAGGAACCGTGCAAACGCCTCTTTCTGATATTCACGGAGCTCAAAAGTGGGATTAAGATTATCGGTTAGGTATTTTGGAATTTCGGTGTTTTGGATAGTCCGTTTTCCGAATTCCTCTAATATAAGATCGTATAAAAATTTTTCGGGCATTTCTATACCTTTGTTTGAAGATTGGAATTAGAAAATCCAATCTTCTTTTCTGAACAATCCAATTAGGTCAATGCATTCTATATCTAAATCACTACAAACATTCGGAATTTTCGGTTTGTCCTTGTTACGACTCGCCTTTTCCTGAGTCACTACAATACCATTTGGCAAATCCTGTGCTAAAGCAATCACCCATGGATCACCACCTGAATCTCCAGTATCAGGGTCTACTAATAATGGAGTTAAAATTTGTGCTTTATTTTGGTCAACTTGATCAATCGTTACTCGAATATAGGATTTCAATTGTTTTTCTTCACACCATTCCTTGATTTCTTGATCTTTTACTTCGTCATCAAAAACAAGTGCAAACATTTTTAATCGATCACTTTTTATGAGTGCTTCCAGTTTCTCCCATAAAGATGGAAATCTATCAAATGGATAACTATGATACGCCTCAATTAGTGAACTTGCGTCGAAACTGTATACTGTTTGATCGAGATTTAATAGTGAATTCATGTTGAGATTTCACTCTCAATTTTAAAGAGATGTTTTGTGGAACAATTATAAAAAGCAGCGGATAATTCTGCGAGTGTGATTTTATTCTCGTAATACGCACTAAAAGCAGACCGGGCATAATACTCACCAGAAGCACTAAGAAGTCGAGTATGGTAAGGAATTGCTGCATCTGTGTTATTTTTAGTCACTTTATATTTTTCAAGCAACATTTTTCTATAAGCGTAATACTTCTGCTGGGATATTTTTTTGAGTATTAGCAATCGCCGCATTATAACTTCAGAACTTACTTGGAAGTATTTGGAGATTTTTGGTATATCTTCTTGAAGTGTATTTAGGTCAATTATCTCAAGCAATTCATTTTCTGGTACTAGGAGTTCGCCTGCTACCATGTTACAAAAACGTTCAGTGTCGTTTAGAGATGATTTACTTGTTTCACTATATCCTGTATTCTGAATGACGCTTTTTCCTAAAGCTATGTGAACTAACTCGTGAATAATTGTAAATATACGACCGTAGGGACTATCTTTGGGGTTCACAACAATAACTGGAAAAGGTTTCTGAGCTATGCAAAACCCACGTACCGTCTGCAGCTCAACAGATAAATGTGTATTCACAGAAGTATGGCAAACTAAGATGCCTTTTGCTTCAACGGTCTGTTTCCAAAATTTCAATGCCTCATAAGAATTAGCAGTTTTTGGTAGTTTTTCTCTGTTGAATTCAAGAAAGTCCGTTATTTTTTTTGCTGCGTTTCTGTGTGAGTCGTTTGAATTAACTTGCACAGACACCTTGGGAGGTGGTTCTTCTAACAACTCATAAATACTAATTAACCTCGCGCGCCTTTCATGCGCTTCAACGATATTGGCCTTTAATCTATACGTCTGTTCTTCATCTGGTGCCTTAGACTTTGGCAATATCCGGTAATCTGTAAGCTGTTTGAAATCGGCAGGCGGCTTCGGCAAGTAGAAAATAGAAACATGCGTTTTATAGAGTTTTGCTATCTTCTTTAATTGCGCGAAAGTGGGTTTTTCTGTGCCGTTTTCCCATGCTTCAAGTCGTGCGGGGACTATCTTTAATTTTTCTGCCGCGTAGTCAAGTTCTAATCTGATACGTCTTTCCCGCGCCCACTTTAGGACTTCTGGTGTGATGAGTGCTTTGACAGATTTAGCCATGGTATACACCCTGCAAAACTTGATAATAATAAATCAATAGTAAATATAAAATTAACACATAATACATGTTGTGAATTAAAGTATATCACAAAAGAAACAAAATGTCAAGATACGATTCTCCAAAAAAGATATGATTCATTATTGACATTTACCAATCTTTGTGGTGTAATATTATCAATTGTCAGGGACGAAAATGGCTCCATGCCTGGTGATTGGAAGGTTACGGCCCAGCACAATCCTATATCCCTGGCTTTTTTATTCTCCATAAAACATCTTATTCAACGCCTTATCTTCCGCACTCACCGCAAAATCCGCATCCTCTATTTCGGAGAGATTGACATAGAGTTGATTTTTATCCAGCAATTCTACCAAGCA
>LXNJ01001346.1_pt1 | contig 14844 bp, 17 predicted proteins | sample 809081 | NCBI WGS metagenome assembly LXNJ01 (sample SAMN04870510, study PRJNA318959) | sponge metagenome | biome: sponge; feature: marine sponge reef; material: water | host: Petrosia ficiformis | place: Greece: Milos, Mediterranean Sea | collected 2013-05-29 | depth 5-7 m
AAGGAGCCTGAGAAATTCCATGAGTATGCCTCTTGAGGGGATTCGCGTCCTCGATCTTTCCAGAATTCTGGCGGGGCCATTCTGCACCATGATGCTCGGCGATATGGGCGCCGAAGTCATCAAGGTCGAAAACCCCGTCGGCGGAGACGACACGCGCGGCTGGCCGCCATTTTATGACGGAGGAGAGAGCAGCTATTTCCAGTCCGTGAACCGCAACAAGAAAAGCCTCACGCTGAACCTGAAGGCCGAGGAAGGAAAAGAGGTTTTAAGGGGACTCGTCGAGAAATCGGACATCCTCATCCAGAATTTCCGGCCCGGCGCCATCGAGCGGCTCGGCTTCGACTGGGATACCTGCCACGCGCTCAACCCCCGGCTCATCTACGCCAGCGTCTCGGGCTACGGCCAGAGCGGCCCCTCCAAGGAGAGACCCGCCTACGACATCCTCCTACAAGGCGAAGGCGGACTCATGAGCATCACTGGCGCCGAGGGAGGCGGGGGCTTCAAGACGGGCATCGCCATCGCCGACCTCACCACCGCCATGTTCGCGACCCAGGGGATTCTGCTGGCCATCATCGCCCGCGAGAGGACGGGAAAGGGCCAGTACGTCGACACGGCGATCCAGGACGGACAAGCCGCGCTCATGAGCCACGCCGCGGGAAACTTCTTCGCAACGGGAACGCCTCCCGGACGGTTGGGGAACCGCCACCCGAGCATCGCGCCCTACCGCGATTTTCCCTGCTCGGACGGGGAACTCATCGTCGCGGCGGCCAACGACTCCTTGTGGCAGCGGTTCGCCCGCGCCATCGGCAGGACGGATCTGGCGGACGATCCAAAATGGGATACGAACGCTGCGCGCGTATCGGAGCGCGATGAACTGGAAGCCGAGATCGAGGAGACCATGCGGGCCAAAACCCGCGCGGAGTGGGCCGAAATCGTATCGGATGCCGGGGTGCCCTGCGGGCCGGTGCGGACGATCGAGGAGTTGTGCGCGGATCCGCAGATACATCACCGGGAGATGGTCGTCGAGATGGAGCACGCGAGGACCGGCGTTCTGAAGGTAATGGGGAACCCCATGAAGCTCTCGGATACCCCTGGTGAACTCCGTCTTCCCCCTCCCCTGCTGGGAGAGCACACGGATGAAATTCTCTCAGGCCTGCTCGGCAAGTCGGGTGAGGAGATCGCCGCGCTGAAAGAAAAGGGCGTCGCCTAGCGTTCATGGGGAGCCAAGCCTTGTCAGACGCGGCCCTCGCCGATAGGATGCGGGAGAAATCGCTGACTTTACTCGATTAACACGGAGAAACGCCCTGAGAACGGTCACGTATTCATTCAACTTCACCTTGCCCATCACGAACTGGTGCGTGAATCACTGCGGCTATTGCAGCTTCCGCAGCAGCGTTCCCCTCCTGCTCTCGATGGAGGAGTGCGAACGGCTCGCGAAGCAGGCCTACGCGCAGGGCGTGGTCGAGGCGCTCGTCATGACGGGCGAAGGTATCGACAGGCACAAGGGCCTCAAGAATCAGCTCAAAGAATGGGGGTATGACTCCTACGCCGCCTATACGGCTGCGGTGTGCAAGATGTGCCTCGACGTCGGCCTGCTGCCCCACGCCAATATCGGCACGCTGGAGGAGTGGGAATACGAGATTCTAAAGCCCTACAACGTCTCGATGGGCATGATGATGGAGACCGTGAGCCCCGAGGCCACGCGGGTCGCCCACCGGACGGCGCCGACGAAAACGCCTGAGGTCCGGCTCGCCTCCCTGGAAGCCGCGGGCAAGCTCGGGGTCGCGTTCACGACGGGAATCCTCGTCGGCATCGGGGAATCGCCCGAAGAGCGCGTGGAGACGCTCGAAGCCATCGCCGAGGTGCACAGTCGCTACGGGCACATTCAGGAAATCATCCTGCAGCCCCTGAACCCCCAGCCTATGACGCCCATGGCCAAGTGGACCCGGCCGCCGGATGAGGATATCGCGGCGCTGATCCCGGAAGTCAAAAGGCTCATGCCGGGCGTTCACATCCAGGTCCCGCCGAACCTGGTGGACGATCTGCTCAGCCTCATCATGGCGGGGGCGGACGACATCGGCGGCATCGCGCCGGAGCCGGATCACATCAACCCGAACCGCGGCTGGCCCAAACTGGGGAATCTCGACCAGTCCCTGCATCAGGAAGACATCGCCCTGCACCTGCGGATGCCGGTGTATGACGAATTCATCGAGGCGGGCTGGTGTCCGCCCGAAACCATGCCCGCGCTCCGCCGGATGCTGGAGAGGCGAGAAGCGCAGGAAGCCCTGCCCCTGGAGATCGCATGAACGCCCTTTTCGCCCATGAAATTCTAGACGCTTTCAAGGCGGGAGAGGAAATCTCGCGCGAGGGCGCGACCGCCCTGCTCGCCGAGAGTGATGAGGAATTCACCGAGCGTCTCTACGATACGGCGGACGCGGAGAGAAAGAAGACCGTCGGCGATGAGGTGAGCTACGTCATCAACGCAAACGTCAACTTTACGAACGTATGCTACACGGACTGCAAATACTGCGGCTTCTGGCGGCGCCCGAACGCACCGGACGCCTATACGCACGACGACGACGTGCTGCGCGAAAAATTCGAGCGCGCGAGGAACTTCGGCGTGCGCGAAATCTGCATGCAGGGGGGGCTGAACCCCCAGATATCGATCGACCGCTACGAGGAGGTGCTCAGGCTCGCGCGCGAGGTCATCCCCGGCGTCCACATGCACGCGTATTCGCCCGCGGAAGTCGATCACATACAGCGAAAAACCAGGCTCCCGCTCGAAGTAGTGCTCACCCGGCTCAAGGAAGCGGGTCTCGGGTCCATCCCCGGAACGGCGGCGGAGATACTCGTGGAGAGGGTGAAGAAGCTCATCAGCCCGGGAAGAATCCCCGTCGAAAGGTGGTGCGAGATCATCCGGACCGCCCACGCCGTGGGCATCCCGACGACCTCCACCGTCATGTACGGCCACATCGAGAGCAGCGCCGACCTGGCCGAGCACATGGATATTCTCCGGAAGATGCAAAAAGACTCGCTCAAGACGGACAGTGAGGGCCGGTTCACGGAGTTCGTTCCCCTGCCCTTCATCCCCTACGACAACAAGATGGGCGAGGAGTTCGGCATCGAGGAGATGGCGGACCTGGAAACCATCTTCAGACTCCACGCCGTGGCCCGGCTCTTCTTCCGGGGGATGATCGCCAACATTCAGGTGGCGTGGCCCAAGATCGGAATCGACGCCGCGAAGAAGGCGCTCTCCCTCGGGGTGAACGACCTGGGCGGAACGCTGATTGAGGAGAACATCTCCCGCGAATCGGGTTCCGAATACGGGCAAAGCCTGAGCCCCAAACAATTCAACGACGCCATCCTGGGAGCGGGACGTATTCCCGTCCAGCGCACGACCACGTACGACATCATCAGAGAAGACGATCCGAGATACCGACCTCCACGTGCGGATGACGAAGCGCTGCTCGGCGCCGGCTTCTCGGGCGGGCAAAAGACGGGCGACTTCATCCCGGAAACCCACCTGGGCGTCTCGAATCCCCAACTCCCCCGCTAACAGGCCGGAGAAAGAATCCTTGAACGAACTTCACCATCATTCCTTCAAAGACATGATGAACGACGTGGTGGACGCGGGCAGTTGCTGCGAGTGCGGAAGCTGCGTCCTCGTCTGCCCGCACAACGTCATCGAATACATCGATTCCAAACCCAAGCAGACGGCCAAGGCGAAGGCCGACTTCGATTATTGCGGTATCAGTGAGGGAGTGGGTTGCGACGTATGCGCGTCGGTGTGCCCGAGGCTCTGGCCGAGGGAGAACCACCTGAAAGACGCCACTTTCCAGGAAACGAGGAGCGAGACCTACGAGGGCATCTTCGGCGCCTACCAGCACATCTTCATGGCGAGGACCAAGCGCGACGACGTGATGGAGCGCGCCCAGGACGGCGGCATCGTTACGGCGCTGCTCGCATGGGCGCTCGAGGCGGGCGTCATCGACGGGGCGGTGGTCTCCGCCGTCGGGGAGGACGACCCGCCCTGCGACCCGAGCCCCAAGGTCGCCACGACGTACGAGGAGATTCGAGCGAGCGCGGGCAGCTGGTACACATATTGCCCGAACAACCTCGCACTCGAGGAAGTGAAAGAAAGAGACCTGAAAAAGGTCGGCTTCGTGGGCGTTCCCTGCCAGATCACGCCAATTCGCAAGATGGAGCTCATCGACCCCGCCTTTCTGGTCTCGCACAAGAAAAGACCCCAGCACATCGAGAAGCAACGCGGCTTTCTGAGAGGATTCTCGGAGCGCGTGGCGTTCCAAATCGGGCTTTTCTGCACCGAGGTCTTCACCTTCGACCTGATGACGGAGAAAATCGAAAAAGACCTCGGCATCCCCCTCACGGATGTGGCGAAGTTCAACGTGAAGGGCGAGGTGCTCGTGCACAAAAAAGACGGGGAACTCGTCACCTTCTCGCTCCAGGAGGCGATGGAAAACTACCAGCGCCCCGAGTGCCAGCATTGCGCGGATTTCTCCGCCGAACTCGCGGACATCGCCTGCGGCGGCGTGGGTACGCGGGGCTGGACCATCGTCGTCTTGCGGACCGAGAAGGGCAAGGAGATCTGGAGCGAATTCGAAAAAGAGGGCCTCGTGGAAATTCAGCCGATGCAGGAGAACCGGCGAGCCTGGAACATCCTGCACATTCTGGCGCGAAGACAACGCAACCGCGTGCCGACTTTGGGACCCAGGAGCGGCACGCCGGATGGCCTCCCACAATACGACCCGTTCGATGGCGCCGGTTTCGCCGCTCAAAGCATGGTCGACAGCCCCAAGACACCCGAGGAACTGGAAGAATGCCTCGACACGGCCTACGGGGATGAGGCGCGCCCCGAAGGCGTGCGCGGTTTCCTCGCGGGCCAGCCGATTCCGGACACCCCGGCAGACCCGCCCCCCGGGGAGAAGCGCAAACTTCCTCCGCCCCCGAGCCCGGCCCAGGGCGGCACGCCGCCGGGCTGGGAGCCACAAGAGTCATAAGTTGGACACTCCCTCCACCAAAGACAAAAAACCGGCGCTCTCCATTTCGCTGGATGAGGCCTTGCGCAAAAGACGCTCCATCCGGCATTTCACGGCCGAGCCCGTCCCGATGGAGATACTGAAAACTGCCCTCTCCGCCGCGTGCCTCGCCCCCAGCCCGCACGGAACGGGCCCCTGGCGATTCTGCATCCTCGATTCCAAAGAGGCGAAGGAGACTCTCGCAGCCGAGATGGGCAAGGACTTTCTGCGCGACATGAAAGCGGAGGGGGTGCCTGAAGAAGAACGCACCCGCAGGCACCGGGGGAGCATCCGCCTGCTGACCGGCGCGCCTGCGCTGATTATGGCGTCGCTATCCTTCGCGGACCTGGACGTTTACGAAGAACCCGAAAAACAGGCCAATGAGTGGATGATGGCCGAGCACAGCCTGGGCGGCGCTCTTCAAAATTTGATGCTCGCCCTCGCAGTCAATGGGGTGGGCTCGGTGTGGCGCTGCGCTCCCCTGTTCTGTCCCGAAACGGCCAGAAAGGCCCTGGACCTGCCCGCAGACTGGGTACCCAGGGCGCTCATCGTGGCGGGCTACCCCGCGCAGCAGCCCGCACCAAAAGAAACGCCCGAGCCGGTGCTGATCGTCCGATGAGCATTTCCGGCCCGGTCGTTGCGCTCGCAGGAGGGGTGGGAGGCGCCAAGCTCGCCGTCGGCCTCGCCCACGCGCTGCCCGAGGGGGCGCTCACCGTCGTCGTGAACACCGCGGACGACCTGGTGCTCCACGGCCTGCACATCAGCCCCGACATCGACACCGTGATGTACAACCTCGCGGGCATGTCCAACCCCGAGACGGGCTGGGGCATCGACGGCGACGGGACGAGCGCGCTCGACCTCCTGGGTCGCTACGGGGGGCCGACCTGGTTCCGGCTCGGCGACAAGGACCTGGCAACCCACATTCGCAGAACCCAGCGCCTGGCCGAGGGCGCTCGCTTAACAGAAGTGACGCGCGAACTCGCCGCATCCCTGGGCATCAAGTCAAACATACTGCCGATGACGGATTCTTCCATCGCCACGCGCGTGAAGACGCCCGAGGGAGAGCTCGAGTTTCAGGATTACTTCGTCGCCAGAGGAACGCGGCCGAGCGTATGCGGTGTGCGCTTCCAGGGGGCGGATGAGGCGCACGCCACGCCCGAGGTCATGCGCGCGTTCGATGAGGCGCGCGCGGTCGTTTTTTGTCCGTCGAACCCGATTGTGAGCATCGGGCCCATCCTCGCTCTCTCCGACATTCATGAGTGGCTGCGCAGTGCGTCTACGCCGCGCGTGGGGGTGAGCCCCATCATCGGGGGCGCGGCCCTGAGAGGCCCCGCCGCCGAGATGCTGAAAAGCCTGGGGCATGAGGTGTCGGCTCTGGGCGTCGCCCGGATCCTCAAAGACGTGCTCGACGGGTTCGTCGTGGACACCGAAGATGAAGCCCTCGTTCCCGCCATCGAAGATATCGGGCTTAGTAGCATCGCGCTGCCCAGCATCATGTCGGACGTTGAATCGAAGAAAAAACTGGCGCAGGGTGTTTTGGAGTTCGCCTCATCGGTGCAAAAGATGGCATAAGAGGTTTCAGGTATACTCAAAAACACGTTTTCTCTTTATGACCCCGGGATGGATGATGAGTCTTTCTAGCCATTGCGTCGCCCTGATACCCGTTCGCGATTTCAGAACCGGAAACTCGAGGCTCGCGCAGACCCTGGACGAGAACACGAGAAACCTCCTGGGCCGCTGGATGCTCGAGCGCGTCCTCAAAGCGGTCGGCAATGCTGAGCGCATCGACGAGATCGCGGTGCTGAGCGATTCCGCGGAAGTCCTGACGCTCGCCGGTGAATACGGCGCAGTCGGTCTGCTCCAGGAATCAGGCGGTTTGAACCACGATCTGGAAATCGGACGCTCATGGGCAAGAGAGAGAAACGCTTGTTCTTTGTTGATCGTCCACGGAGATTTGCCGTTTTTGACGACTGAAGAGGTGAATGAACTTCTCCAAGGACTCGAACCATTAAAAAATTCCGGGCGCGACATACGCATCGCCCGCTCGAAGGACGGCGGAACGACCGCGCTATTTACTCAGCCGATCGACGCGATTCCCTTTTTGTTCGGAGAACAGAGTTTCGAGAAACACATCAACACCGCGCGGGAAAAAGGCTGTTCGGCGCAATCTTATGAATCGTTCGGCTTCGCGCACGACATCGACTCGCCAGAAGACCTCGAATTCCTGCTCTCCCACGAAAAAGAAACGCCGGAGTGGCTCGCTTCCGCTCCCATGAGATGAAAAACGTCGAAATCATCCCCGTAACCGGTTTGCCTGAAATCAAGGCGGGCGACGCGCTCGCACCCCTGATCCTGGAGGCGATTGAGGCGGACGGCCTGAAAATCCGGGACCGGGACGTCCTCGTCCTCGCGCAGAAGATCGTCAGCAAGTCCGAAGGCAGGGTATTGGACCTGAAAAGTGTGGAGCCATCCAAGGAAGCGATGCAAATCGCGAAACGCGACGGGCGCGACCCGAGGCTGGTGGAGGCGGTGCTCGGAGAGTCGAAAGAGATCGTCGTCGCGTCTGGGCGCGCGCTCATCGTGGAGCACCGCACGGGGGCGGTATGCGCCCATGCGGGGATCGATCGCTCAAACGTCGGGGGCGATGAAGACCAGGTGCTACTTCTGCCCCGCGACGCCGACCTCTCCGCCCGGAAACTCCATGAAGAAATTAAGGACGCGACTAACGCCTTCGTTCCCGTCCTCATCGCCGACACACAGGGACGCGCATTCCGGCGGGGCGTCGTCGGCGTGGCGATAGGGTGCGCAGGCCTGGAACCGCTGGTGGACTTAAGGGGTGAGAAAGACAGAACGGGCCGAATGCTCGATATCACCATTCTCGCGCACGCGGATGAAATCGCGGCGGCGGCGAGCATGGTGATGGGACAGGACAAGCAGGGTGTTCCCGCCGTATTGATTCGCGGCCTCGAGTACCATGCGGGAGACCGTCCTGCGCAAACGCTCTACCGCTCGAAAGAGGAAGACTTGTTTCGCCCATAAAGCCACAACTCTCAATATGAGGATGCGCTCATGGCTATACTTCATTGGAACGACGTGGAGGAAAGACAACTGAACGACATCATCCGGGGCAGGATCGTCAAAACCGACAACGTGATGGCGTGCCGGATCACGGCGAAGACCGGAAACCCCATCAAGACGCACACTCACGAGTTCGACCAGATAACGCACATGATTCGCGGGAAACTGAAGTTCCACTCAGGAGACGGGGATTACCAGGTCGTTCAGCCGGGAGACGTCATGATCTTTCCGGCGGGAACCCCGCACGGAGGGGAAGTCCTCGAAGATGCGGAATATATCGACATGTTCTCGCCGCCGAATCTTGATTTTCAGTGGGACAAATAATACCCGGAATGCAATCGCTCTCTTACCGGGAAAACATCAGGCGCAAAACAAGAAGAACCGGCCCTCCTCGTATCGGGAGAGCCGGTTCTCTAGCTCTTGAATCGTCTGAGATTCGTGCTTTTCCCCGGCTCCCGCCGGTTCATCCGCTCCAGCGCCAGGCCGGCTTCGAGCACCTCCTGGTTGAAGCGAAACTCCTCCCAGGAGCAACGGGCCAGCAGGTGCGGGGGGAGGCCATAGGTCTTCGCCTGGAAATGAATGACCGCCAGCAGTTCTTTTCTAATCGTGCGGAAACGCATCGCCTCCCGGCGCGTCCTCCCCGGAGGCAGGTACCGCCGCCTCGTTCTGCAGGGCCGTAACGGCGGTGAAGATGGCGTCGGCATCCGCCGGGGCGAGTTCATGGATGCTCAGTTCATCCGGCAGGCAACGCCCCGGCTCTTTTTCCGTCATCGAGCCGCGCTCGGGAACGAAGCAGCGCCTCAGGATGCAGTGCACCCACTCCCCGGTAAGCGCGTATCGCTCCTCCTCGCCCGCAGCGCCGTTAGCGGCCCCTGCGAAGAGCTTGGGATACGCCGCCATGTCCAGGAGATTCGGTGCGCGCACGAAACCCTTGAGTCCCGAGGGCAGGGTGATGGGCTTGCGGCCATGGTTTCTGTACTCTGATATTTCCACGATTCCTCCCGTTCGTTTTCGCTGAATGAGACGCTCCGGGTATGAAGAAAATCTGCTCCTCCAGGCGGAGGCTAGGTGAAGACGATGGCGATTTCGTCATCGCCCGAATCACGGGCCAGGCGGAAAGGGGCATCATAAGTCAGCAGACCGTCCCGATCCGCGAAGCCCATATCCGCGTACTGGCATTTGGGCGCGGTGATGGTGCAGATGTTCCCGGCCCTGTGGCCGACCTGCACTTTCAGAGGGAGCCTCGCGCCATTTTCCCAATTCTTGAACGCATCATTGGTGGCTATGAGTACGGCCTCGGGATCGAAAGAGCCCGACGGCGCCCGCCCCGTCACGACGGCGTTCACGTGTCCGCCCGATGCGTTGGCGCTTTGGCGCAGCACCACCTCGTTGTTCATGGCGAAGCGGATGTTCGCCACGTCGAAATGGAAGCCTCCGAACGAAAAGCCGCTCATGAGGACGGGTTCGGGCGCCTGGTCGTCGTAGGACGCGCTCTCCAGGAGCGGCGCGTCGCTCACTTCGAAATCGGCCGCCTCGAATTCCCAATCCACCGTGGGAACGCCATCCAGAGGGCAGTTGATGGAAAAACTCCCCATGCAGCCCAGATACATGACCCGCAATCCATCGATGAACGCCGTCAGGCAGATCCTCGTGTAGCTCGACTTATCGGAAACGGGCGCATAAGCGACGGAGGCGTCCTCGACGACGGTTTCCTTCATCGCGCACGCCTTGAACAGCAATCCATAATCCGGCGCGACGCCCGCTGCGCCCGATCCGCGCAACTCGGTGGTAAAGGAAATCTGCGCGGAGCGTTTCCCGGGAATCGAGGAGAAAGGCGAGAGACTCGCATCCTTCACCGCTCGCTCCAGCTGCTCCACGTTGATCTCGTGAGAGAAGTTGCCCGCCCGGAACAGTTCCGAGGCCGCCGCCGGTCGATCCAGGAGGCAAGCCGTGCCCGCAGCGGGGGTGGTGTCCCAGGCGTCGTCCACCGTGAGCGTATCCGAGGCCGAGTCGAAATTGCTCACCTTTCTTCTTTGCCCGACGCCCATTCCCCGAATCGTGCGCAGCACCGAGCCGTTCCAGAAATCATCATCCTCAGAAAGCGCGGCGTCCACGAGGGTGGAGGCGTCTGCCGAATCCGCCACCAGCTCCCTCTCTTCCGTCGCGCCAATCATTTGCCGATCCATCAAAATCGTATCGCCCATCTCTTGTTCTCCTCCTTTCAGTTTTTTGAGGCGAAGGCGCATCCCTCGCCGGGATTCATTCCCCGTTCTCGCATCAATCCCGCCGAATCCGCTCTATCGCCCGGAGCCTGATTTCGGCGTAATGGCAAAGCACGTTTCCAAACGTCCTCAACTCGATGAGGTCCACCTGCGGAGGCTGAAGGCGCTCCAGGGAGCGGACGCGTGGGGCGCCTGATTCATCGAGCAGGCGGAGCGTCCTGTCATTTCTGAAGCGGTCGCAAATCTCCTCGATCAGATCCTGAAAGGCCACCTCACTGCCAGCCGCGTCCTCGGCGCTCATGATGCCGAACAGCAGGAACGTGTGGGTTCGCCTGCTGAGGCCCGCAGGCGTGAAGCCGCCGGCCGCGTTCGAGCCGACCGATGCGGCCTCCTCCCCAGCTCTCTCGCGCGTCAGCACCCAGCCCCTGATCTGGGCGAGGCCGCCGCCCGCCGCCCACCGGAAAAGGTCCAGGTATTTCCCCAGGTCGGCCGACCAGCGCTGATAGCTGTGAACCCGCCCTGCCCCCGCCACACTCGATATTTCCGCCAGAATGGCATCACCGATTTCTCTGTATCGTGAATTAGCCACTCACTCTCCTCGCAATTTCATCCACCAGTTCACGAATGCGCCTATCGATTCGGCTCTGGTTATCCTCGAAAGCGTGCGCGAACATGCGACGCCCCGGTATCCCGTGCCGGGCGATTGATCGGGCAACGAGGAAGGACACCCTCTCGATAGACCCATCGGGCGGATTCAGTTTGTGGGCCACCCAGCGATACAGGGACGTGCCCTCCCTCCAGGGCGGCATTCTGCCGCCCGCCCGGCGCCCGAATTCCACGTACCTGGCGTATGGGGTGCGCGAGGCGACCACGCCGCGCAACACGCCTGGGTTCTCTCCTTTGATATCGGTGTAGATATTGCCCCTGAGGTTTCCGCTCGCTCCGATGGGCGTCCGCGCTATGACCTCGCGCCTGAGCATTCCGGTGATCTCGGCCATCGTCTCGTGCGCGAGGAGAAGAACCCCCTCCCACGCGATAGCCGGCACATCCGGCAATTCTTCAAGCGTTACATATCGACGAAACACTCCGCCCCTCCTCCCCGCCTAGCGATCTTCGGACGCGCCGTGCGTGAAGTACTCACCGCGCGCCAGTGAAAGAAGCACATCCCAATCGAGAGACGCGCCCGCCGGACCCGCCACTTCGCCTTCTTTGCGGCCTAGATGGTTCTGGTATTTGCGCTCGAGCTCCCGCCCCAGGCGCGTGTATTCCGAGGACTTGCTCTGGTAGTCCACAGAATCCGCCGCGAGGGTCGGGCTCGAGGACTGGGCGAAGCGGCGGGCCAGGAGGTGACAGCCTTCTGCGGCGGCCAGCCAGGCTACGGCGGTCCGATCGTTTTCGGGAACGCTCATCCGCACATCGTCGGCCGTGTGCTTGATTGTGTAGAACAGGCGAAGCGTGTGGCCCATTTGAGGAGCGAAGTACATGAGCCTGAACCTCGCCGCCGGAGTTCCTTTGGCATAGATGATCCAGGAACTCCTTCGCAAAAAGGAGGGCTTTCTCTCCCCCTGGGGATATTCCACCTCCCGGATGAAGGAGAGGGAATCATCCCAGTCCTCGGGCAGGGGAAAATCGAACGTCACGCTATCGCCTGAGAAATCGGCGAACGAGACGAGCGGCACGTCTTTGCTGTAGCGCGTGAGCGCCGCGTTCACCAGATCGGCGAAATCCGCCTCCTCGACGCCGAACTCCCGGGGCAGCGCGCCCGCCTTCAACAGCACCTTCACTTCCTTGATGATCGTCTGCCTGCTCGCCATTTCTGTCTCTCCTTTACTCGTTCACCAAATGCAAGTGACTCAAGTCTTGAGCGTGAGCCTGGCCTCGAACGTGAACGAAGGTCCCTCCCCGCTGACGGACCATGCGAGCCTGAGCCAGGGACCGATGTTCGCGAGTTTGACGAGGGTTTTACCGGCCGAGGTGATCTCCGCAGATTTGGTGTGGACGAAAGCGACTTCATCGGCCGCCGGCCCGGCTTGCACCTCGAAATCAAGTGTGGGCGATGCGCCCGAGACCGCCGTCACGTCGATGAACAAGAGCGCCTCGGTGAAGCGGCTCACTTCGAACGCCGTGCTGCCTCCCGCGGCGACGCGGGCCGCGGCAGGAGCGAGAATTATCGTGTGGGTTCGCCTGTCGGACATGGCTTCTCCTCTTATGGGCAATCGCCGCGCCTACTATTCGGGCGCGCCGCGGTAAAAGCCGCGAAAGTCCAGGACGGCGCCGCCGTAGACGTGCCTGATCTTGTAGCGAATCTTGTCCGCGCTGAATCCGCTGCCAGCGGAGGGGTTGTCCTCGACGAACAGTTCGGGCTCGCGCATGTCGTCCATGAAGCCGATCTCGATGGTGTCCATAAGGCCCGGGTCGGCGATCAAGTACCAATCGTTCGTCTCGGTGAGTTCGGGCACCCACAAGGGTTCGATGCCCAGGCGGTTGATGAAGCTCGGCTGATTGGAGTTCCCGTCCGAGACGACCTTGACGGGCGACTGGGTGACGTCGAATGCCTCCTCGAGCAACTCCGTGGGGTGGACGAGGTATTTCGGCCGGGCCTGGGCCGCAATTTCAACGCCTTCCTCTCCATAAAACGTCTGCTGGCCCATCGTCTTGATACCGGCGACGGCGCCCTCGTACGTGAGCTCGTTCGTGGAGGTGTTGTTGTGGTTCTCATGGAACAGCGCGTCACCGTCGTAGATGTCGGCGTTGGACGCCAGAAAATCAAACACGAAGCCGTTCAGGGTGCGCTGGGCCGCTCGGGCGAGACGCTGGGGAATCATGCGAATCGCGCCCATGTCGTCGTTCTGGATCATCTCCCAGGTGAGGTCTTCCACGCCGCCGCGCTTGGCCACGGCGTACGTCACCTCTTCATCCGTCGGGGAGGTAAGCGCCGGATAAGTGGCCTGCTCGGCGACTTTTTGCAGATCGCCGTAGCCGCCGACGCGCACCCGGCGGTTCGTGCGGAAATCCTTGACGGGCGTCACGGAAGAGACGATCTTCTTCCACTGGTGGAACCGCTCGTCCCTGAAATCGCGCAGCATGGCGCGGCGGATCGAATCTCCGAACGCCTCCCCCCACGTGCTTGTCTGCAAGGAGGCGGAGAGGCGCCGCACCCCGTTCCAGTCCTCGGCGGCGCGGTGATAGTGGAACGTCTCGGCGAAGAACTGGCGCGGGGTGAGGCGATGTCCCGTAAAATCCTGAAACGCCTCGCTCATGAAGCGATAGGGGCGTTCGCCGTCTACCATCTCGTCGCGCGAACCCCAGAGCCCGTCGAGCGCCGCTTTCTTGCGGTCCGCCTCGTCGCGCATCACCTCCGCACGCGCGCCGAAACCACGGAGCGCGCCGCTCGCCGTGAGTTTTTCCAGCGTGGCCGCCTCGACCCGGATCGCCTCTTCGATTTCCTCCTCCGTGAAGCTACCGTCCCCGAACTGGGCGCGCATCTTCTCCTGAACGGCTTCGGGCAACGCGGAGGCCGCGAGTTTTTGCGCGAGCGCCCCGTGCGCAGGAGTTTCGGCTTCTCTTTCATCCCCCACGGGGTCTCCTCCTTTTTTCTTCAGGTCCAGTTCGAGGCCCGCGTCTTCACAGGCCGCGAGGAACTGTTGCGGCGTCCAGGCATCGCCGAGCCTCTTGCCCGATTCGGGCGCCACGCTTTTGAGTTTCTTTCCGAGTTTTTCGAACATTTTCACCTCCGATTGAATGGAATGATTGGCGGCGAGACCCAGAATCCCGCCCCCGAGCTTGCCTTTGTGCACGACGTCGACGGAGTGGACCGCCAGAATCTTTTCGAAATGCAAAACGAGCCCATCGGCCTCCTCGCGGAACTCCGCCTGCGCGAGCACGTCGAAGGAAAAGCCGAAAGGCTCCTCGAGGCCCCGGGCCAGCGCATCGTGCGCCAGCGCCTGAAACCAGGCCGCTGATCGCGAAACCGCAAACGTGCTCAGAAGCCCCTCCTCACCTATGCGGACCTCGCTGTGCCAGCCGACCAGGTTCCTGATGTCGGGACCATTCGACCCAGTGTGATTCGCGAACGCCTGCGCGCCCTCGAACAGGGGAGCGGCCTCGCGCAACACCTCGCGGGGCAGGAACCACTCCCTATCCCTCGAATAGCCGGCGCGCGCGATCAGCACGTCGAAATCCCAGGCTTCGACCGGCGACCGGGCTTCTTTCGCAACCGCGCGGATGAGATGGCCATGCAGCCTTAACGTATGAGAATCCTTCTGCGCCTCGGCGCGCGCCCACATGCGGTTCAACCATTTTTTCAAGGGGAACTCCTTTCTCGCTGATCTTTCAGGGTTTCGATTCCCGACAATGCGCCGGAGGCCTCCACCTGGTGAAAAGAGGCGGGTGCAACGGCGACAATCTAGGGCAAGGAGTCTCGAAACCGGGCCGCGCAAATGCGGGGAAATGCGTATTTGGCGTCTTTTTATGCGGAAATTTGAAATTGCTAATTGAAAATTTTAAGA
>LXNJ01001347.1_pt1 | contig 14838 bp, 13 predicted proteins | sample 809081 | NCBI WGS metagenome assembly LXNJ01 (sample SAMN04870510, study PRJNA318959) | sponge metagenome | biome: sponge; feature: marine sponge reef; material: water | host: Petrosia ficiformis | place: Greece: Milos, Mediterranean Sea | collected 2013-05-29 | depth 5-7 m
TGCATCCCACCGACACGGGCGTCATGTTCGCCGAGTCGCAGGGAGGAAATCTGATGCGGGTGAACCTGCGCACCATGGAGCGCTCCCGCATCCGGCCGATCCTGCGACCGGACGCCGACGCCCCCGACACCGCCCAGGGACCTTCGCTGCGCTGGAACTGGAATACGCCGATCCTGCTCTCGACGCACGACTCGGACGTGGTCTACACGGGAGCCAACATGGTATTCCGCTCGCCCGACCTGGGGCAGAGCTGGGAGGCGGTGAGCCCCGATCTCACCTACCAGGTGGACCGCGACACCCTCACGTTGATGGGCGTGCCGGGTTCCGAAGCGCAGATGTCGAGAAACGACGGTCAGTCGACCTACGGCAACCTGACCGCGCTGGCCGAGTCGCCCTTGGACGCCTACGTCCTGTGGGCGGGCGCCGACGACGGCGCCTTGAGCGTGACCCGGGACGGGGGCGAGAGCTGGACCGAACTCTCCGATCGCATCTCCGGCCTGCCGCCGTTCACATACGTCACCCGCATAGTGGCCTCCCACGACGCGCCCGGGAGCGCCTTCGTGGCCTTCGACGGTCACCGTTCGGCCGATTTCGCCGCGTATCTCTACCGGACCGACGATTTCGGCGAGAGCTGGAACGAGATCACCGACGGACTGCCCCGGAGTCCGCTGAACGCGCTCGAGCAGCACCCGTCGCGGGCGGACCTGCTCTTCGTCGGCAACGAAGTGGGCGTGTGGACGAGCATCGACCGCGGCGAATCCTGGGTCGAACTCAAAGGCGGTCTGCCCACCGTTCCCGTCGACGACATCGTGGTCCACCCGCGAGACAACGATCTCGTCATCGGGACTCACGGGCGCGGCATCTGGATCATGGACGACATCGGTCCGCTCCAGGAGCTGACTCCCGTGGTGGCGGAGGCCCCGGCGCATCTCGTACCGGTTCGGGAGGCCGAATCCTACAACCCGTACCGGCCCCAGGGTTGGACGCCCGGCATATTCGTCGCCGACAATCCCGAGTACGGCGCGCGCATCCGCTACCTGATCGGCGAACCCGAGGAGAGCGACGGCGACAACGGACCAGCGGACGAGACCGACATCGGCGACGAGGCCTCAGCCGACACCTCGACCGAAGCCTCCGCCGAGATCACGATCCGCGACCTGCGCGGTAACACCGTGCGCACGCTCACCGGCTCGTCCGAACCGGGTCTGAACGAGGTCGTATGGGATCTCGCCATGCGCAGCGACGACGAGCTCCCGACCGGTCCTCGCGTCCGGCCCGGGGCCTACCTGGTCGAGCTGGCTTGGGGCGACCAGGTCATCGAAGGTGAAATGCGCGTACGGGGTGACGACCGGGTGACGATGTCCGCCCGGGTCGCGAACGAGCGCTGGAGCGCGATGATGGATTCCTACCGTCTGAACGCTCCGGTTCGGGATGCGCAGAGAGCGCTGGGCGAGGTCGGGGAATTCCTGGACGGAATCGGCGAGATGCTCGAAGGCGCCGGCAGGGCGGACGACGAGACGGAGGGCTCTCTCGCTGCGGAGCTTCAGGCGGCGAGAGACGGTCTCGACGGCGTTCGACGCCATCTCCAGCGGGCTTCCGGAGGCAGCGGAATCTGGCGCTCCATCGAGTCCATGAGCTCGCCTCCAACCGCCGACAATCTCTGGGCCGTGGATCGCTCATGGGAGGCGCTGCCAGCCGCGATCGAGGCGGTGAACGCGTTCGTGGCGGGACCGGTGACCGCACTCCTCGGTCGGGCCTACAACGACGAGACCCGTCCCGAGCCGCCGGAGCCGGTGGCCATGCCCGCGAGGTAGACGTGGCTCGCTTCGTCGAGCCGGGACGTCTGCTCCCGTTAATCGCCTACTTCGCCTGCGCCGTCGCTACATTGCTTCTCGCGCGTTGGGGAATCGACGCGGCTGGCTGGGGCCGAAGTGCGACCACCTGGCTGGTCGTGGCATGGTTCCTGCTGGTGCCGAGCGGAGCGGCGTGGATGTGGGTGCGAAGGCGCCCGCGCTAGCGCGCCCGAGAATCGCACTCATCCGACAACTGCGAGGCGGCGTGAACAAGGCAAGCGTGAGTATCGTCCTCCCGAACGGGGATACGCTCCAGATCGAAGCTCCCACCAACGCCCGCGAAGTGGCTCGGGCCATCGGTCCCGGACTCGCCAGGGCCGCGCTGGCGGCCCGGGTCGACGGCGAGATCGTCGGACTAGGCGAGCCCATCACCAACGACGCCCGGATCGAGATACTGACCGAAAGGAACGCCGACGCGCTCCCGGTCCTGCGTCACTCCGCGGCGCACGTGCTCGCCACTGCCGTCCGGGAACTTCGACCCGAGGCCGGCATCGGTTTCGGCCCGGCCATCGACGACGGCTTTTACTACGACTTCGAGGTGGATGAACCCTTCACCCCCGACGATCTCGCCGCCTTCGAGGCGGAGATGGCGGAGGTGGTCGCCGCCGACCAGCCTTTCGAACGGCGAAGGGTGACCAGGGAGGAGGCGCGCGAGCTCTTCGCCGACGATCCGCTCAAGCTCGAACGGCTCGCGGAGATGGACGCCGACGAGGTCATCACCGTCTACCAAAACGGGCCCTTTCTCGATCTCTGCAAAGGCCCTCACGTTCCCAGCACCGGGGCGCTTGCGCACTTCAAGCTTCTCTCGGCCGCAGGCGCCTACTGGAGAGGCGACGAGCGCCGGCAGATGCTCCAGCGCATCTACGGCACCGCCTTTTTCAGGAAGAAGGAGCTCAAGCGCCACGTACGGCGGCTCGAAGAGGCCCGGAAGCGCGATCATCGCAGGCTGGGCAAGGAGCTCGATCTCTATTCGATTCAAGACGTGGTGGGCCAGGGGTTCGTCCTCTGGCACCCGAAAGGCGCAATTCTGCGCCACACGATCGAGGAGTTTCTGAAGGGCGAACTGCTCGCCAACGGATACGACCTGGTCTACTCGCCTCACCTAGCCAACGAGGAGCTCTATCGCCTCAGCGGCCACCTGGAGGTCTTCAGCGACGACATGTTCCCGGCGATGGAGGAAAACGGGCAGCGCTTCCGCATGAAGCCGATGAACTGTCCTCACCACTTCCAGATCTATCGTACCCGGACTCGCTCCTACCGGGACCTGCCGCTGCGCTTCGCCGAGCTCGGCACCTGTTACCGCCACGAACGTTCCGGCGCCCTGCACGGCATGCTGCGCGTGCGCTGCTTCACCCAGGACGACGCGCACATCTTCCTGCGCGCCGATCAGATAGCCGAGGAGTACGACAGGCTGCTCGAGCTCGCCGACCGCATGCTTCGCGTTTTCGGCTACAAGTACTCCTTCGCGCTCTCGACCCGACCCGAAAAGGCCATCGGAGATCCGGCCCGTTACGACGACGCCACCGAGGTGCTGCGCGGGGTCCTTGAGCGCAGGGGAGCGGATTACGAGCTCGATGAAGGCGGAGGCGCCTTCTACGGACCGAAGATCGACGTGAACGTGGTCGACGCGCTGGGCCGCAAGTGGCAGGGCGGCACTTTCCAGCTCGACTTTCTCATGCCCGAACGCTTCGGCCTGGAATACGTGGGCGCGGACAACGCCCGCCACAAGGTGATGGTGATCCACCGCACCCTCCTCGGTTCCATGGAACGCTTCGTCGGCGGGCTTATCGAGCATTGCGGCGGAGCCTTCCCGACCTGGCTGGCACCGGAGCAAGTGCGCGTGCTGCCGGTCAGCGAGCCCTCAGCGAGCACTGCGCGCTCGTTCGCCGCCGAGCTCGGGGGCCGCGGAATACGGAGTTCGCTCGAGGAGCGCGAGACGCTGGGCTACCGGATCCGCGAGGCGGAGAAGATGAAGGTGCCGTTCATGGCCGTCGTCGGAGAGCGCGAAGCCGAGGACGGAACCGTGGCGGTGCGCAGGCGGGGCAAGGGCCGAAAGCAGGAGATCATGAGCCGGGCGGAGTTTTTCGAGCTGGTGGAGAAGGAGATCGAGGAGCGGGTGTGAAACGAAGATGCCGCGACGAGGAGGCGGACTCGGCGTTGACGCGACTGCTCGCCGGGAACTCGGCTCGCACCTTGACGCCGGCCCGGCCTGCTACGACCTTTGGTGGCACTCGCGAGGCCCCAGGGTCTTCCCTTTCGCCCCACCGGAGAAAAGAGCCAAATCAAGAAGGATAGCGTCCGCGTCAACGATCAAATCAGGATCAGCCCAGTGCGCCTGATTCGGGATGACGGACACCAGATCGGGATCGTCTCCATCGACGAAGCCCGGGAAAGAGCGAGTGAGAGGGGGATGGACTTGGTCGAGGTTGCGCCGATGGCGCGGCCTCCCGTCGTCAGGATGATGGACTACGGCAAGCACATCTACGAACGTCAGCGCGCGGCTCGCGGAGCCCGCAAGAAACAGCACACGATCAGGGTCAAGGAGGTAAAGTTCCGCCCCGGAATCGAGGATCACGACTACGAATTCAAGGTCGGCCACGTCCGACGCTTCCTCGAAGAGGGAAACAAGGTCAAGCTCACCATGATGTTCCGAGGCCGGCAGATAGCTCACGCCGATATCGGACGGGAGGTTCTGGAGAGAGTGGTCAACGACGTCGGCGAACTCGCCAAGGTCGAGACCAACCCGGAATCGGCCGGACGGCTCATCTCCATGGTCCTGGCGCCCCAGAAGGCGGAACCCAAAGGTTAGACATGCCCAAGATGAAGACACACCGAGGCCTGGCGAAGCGGGTCAAGCTCACCGGCACCGGTAAATACAAGAGGATGAAGGCCTACAAGAGCCACATCCTTACCAAGAAGGACCGGAAGCGGAAGCGCCGCCTCCGCCACTCGGATCTGATAGCGCCCGCCGACACCAAGCAGGTGTCCCGGATGCTTCCTTACGGTTCGTAGGAGAGCGAGATGCCAAGGGCAACCGCCGCTGGAGCGCGCAAACGACGCAAGGCCAAGGTCCTACGCGCCGCCAAGGGATATTTCGGCGGGCGCAAGAATCTTTACCGCACCGCCAAGGACGCTGTCGAGAAGGGCTGGGAGCACGCCTATCGCGACCGGCGCAAGAAGAAGCGCAACTTCAGGCGTCTGTGGATCGCGCGCATCAACGCCGCCTCCCGCGAGCACGGACTGTCTTACTCCAGGTTCATGAACGGCCTCAAGGAGGCGGGTGTGAAGCTCGACCGCAAGGCCCTCGCGGACCTGGCCGTCCGCAGCCCGGACGCGTTCGCCGCGGTGGTGTCGAGAGCGAAGACCGCGCTCGAAGCACGGACCCGCTAACAGTAGGAGGGGTGGCGGTCAGGGCGGTGAGCCTAGGCGGCCCCCGCGCGCCGTGAGCGACGGCGCACGGCATGATGGCGGCCGGGTGCCGACCAATGGGGCCGAGCTGCGCGAGCTCGAACGCGAGGCGCTGGAGCGGATCGGCAAGGCGTCGGACGAGACCGAGCTCGAGAGTCTCCGCGTCGGATATCTGGGAAGGAAGAGCGGAAGGGTCACGCGCGCCATGCGCGGGTTGGGCGGCATGGCTCCGGAAGCCCGGGCGGCGTTCGGCAAGGCGGCGAACCGGGTCAAGCGCAGCGTAAGAGAGGCCATCGGAAAACGGGGCAGGGAGCTGACCGAGGTCGGCGCGCTCGCCCTCGCGGACGGCGTAGGGATTTCCGGCGCGCCCTCGCTAGCGCCGGCGTCCGACCGGACTCCCTCTCCCGCGGACCTCTCCCTTCCTCCACGCCACCCGTGGCGAGGGGGTCTCCACCCGGTCACGAGAACGGTACGGGAGATCTGCGCCATCTTCCGCGATCTCGGATTCACTCGCGCCCGAGGGCCGGAAGCCGACACGGAGTGGTACAATTTCGAGGCCCTCAACACCCCCCTCGACCATCCGGCGGCCGACGAGCAGGACACCCTTTACCTGGAAGGGGGACACCTCCTCCGCTCCCACACCTCTCCGGTGCAGATGCGCATCCTGGAGAAGCACGAACCTCCGGTCCGCATCGTGGCGCCGGGCTGGGTCTACCGGCGCGACACCTACGACGCCACCCACACCCCCGCCTTCATGCAGATCGAGGGGCTGGCGGTCGACGAGGGCATCACTTTCGTCGACTTCAAGGCGACCCTGGCCGAGTTCGCGCGTCGCTACTGGGGCCCCGACACGCGTATCCGCTTCCGCCCCTCCTATTTCCCGTTCACCGAACCCAGCGCGGAGGTGGACGTCAAGCGAATCGTCAGAAGGAAGGACGGCTCCGAACGCGCGACGGACTGGATAGAGGTCATGGGGGCCGGCATGGTCGATCCGGCCGTGATCGCCAACGCGGGGCTCGACCCCGAGCGCTTCACGGGCTTCGCGTTCGGGATGGGACCGGGGCGGATCGCCATGCTCAAGCACGGCGTCGACGACCTGCGCCGCTTCTTCGAGTGCGATGTCCGGTTTCTGGAGTCGCTCGTCGGGAGGCCGCGGTGAAGGTTTCCTACCGCTGGCTTCTCGACCTCCTGCCCGGCGCGGCGCTCGATCCGGACGAATTGGCCCGCAGGCTCGCGCTCCGGGGAGCGCCCGTGGATGGGGTGTCGGAGCCCTGGGGAGCTCTCAAGGAGATAGTTGTCGGCCGGGTGACGGAGACCCGACCTCATCCTCGCGCGGACCGGCTCACGCTCTGCACGGTCGACGCCGGCTCCGGCGAGCCCCTGTCCGTGGTGTGCGGCGCCCCCAACGTGGAAGTCGACGCCTTCTTCCCGTTCGCTCCGGTGGGCTCGATTCTCCCCGGAGGCGTCAAACTCAAGCGCGCCCGCATCCGAGGAGAGAGTTCGCACGGCATGCTCTGCTCCCCAAGGGAGCTTGGGCTTGGCGACGACCACTCGGGCATCCTGCGCATGGAGGGCGAACACGAGCCCGGCGCCGGCTTCATCGAGGCGGCGGGGCTCGACGACCTGACTCTCGACGTCGAGATCACGGCCAACCGGGGCGACCTCCTCTCCCATCTGGGCATAGCCCGCGAGCTCGCCACCGACACTTCCGGGCCTCCCGAGCTCCCGCCTCTTTCCGGGGCCGGCGACCTCTCGTTGGAATGGAAACGCTCGCCGTCCGAGCCGTCGACTCGGCCGCGCCCGACGGAGGTGTCCGCCGCCGGCGTCAGCATCAGCGTCGAGGAGCCCGAGCTCTGCCCCCGGTACGTGGGCGCGGTGGTCCGCGGCGTCGAGATCGGACCCTCCCCCGGCTGGCTGCGTCGCAGACTCGCTGCGGCGGGTTCGCGCCCCGTCAACAACGTGGTCGACGCGACCAACTACGTTCTTCTGGAGCTCGGCCACCCCCTCCACGCCTTCGACCTGGGCAAGCTGCGCGGCTCGGCCGTACGCGTACGCACTCCCCGGATCGACACGGGCGCGGGCGCCGGAATCCCGGCCACCCGGGCGGGCGAGAGTCGCTTCACCACTCTCGATGGGGAGGAGCGGTCTCTCGACGACTCCATGCTCATGATCTGCGACGCCGAGGGACCGGTGGCGGTGGCCGGCGTCATCGGGGGGCGAGACTCCGCGGTCGGCGACGACACCACCGAGATTCTGCTGGAGTGCGCTCTCTTCGACCCCAGGTCGGTGCGCAGGACGCGCCGGGCGCTCGGTCTCTCCACCGACGCCTCCTACCGGTTCGAGCGCGGAGTCGATCCCACTGGTGTCCGGGACGCGGTCGAACGCGCCCTCTCCCTGATACTGGCCGTCGCAGGGGGAGAGGTCACCGGGCCGGTCCTCGACTGTGCGCCGGTCCCCTTCGAGCCCACCTCCATCGAACTCAGGCCGGCGCGGATCGAGCGCTTGCTCGGTGTCCCGTTCGCGACGAACAAGGTCAGGAAGCTCCTCCATCCGCTCGGCTTCACGGTCGGCGAGGAGCGGAGCGGCCGGGTGGCGGTCGAGGTCCCGGGCTTCCGGAGCCACGATGTGACCCGCGAAGTGGACCTGATCGAGGAGATCGCCCGCACCTGGGGTTTCGACCGCTTTCCCGACGACCTGGGCAGCTTCCGTCCGAGCACGGTCCCCGACGATCCGTTCTTCCGGTTCGAAGACGAAATCCGCGACGAGCTGGATGCCCGCGGTCTCCTGGAAATCCAAACCCCCGCCTTCGTTTCCGAAGCCGAGGGCGAGGTTCGGCTGCAGAATCCGCTCACGGCCCCGGAGCCCGTGGTCAGAAGGGACATCCTGCCGTCGGTCTTGCGAACGGTCGAGCGCAACTTCGCGCTCGGCAATCGCGATCTGAGGCTCTTCGAGCTCGCGACCTCGTTCTCGGCGCCGCCGCAGGAGGGCGCTCCGCCTCGCGAGGAGACCCGCCTGGCCGCGGTCGTCACCGGTCGAAAATCTCCCACCCATTGGTCGACGGAGAGCTCGGCCCTCGACTTCGACTGCTGGGATCTCAAAGGGCTGCTCTTCGACGTGGCGCGCATGGTCTGGGGCGCGGAGGCAAGGGTCGAACCGGAAAACCGGCTCCCGCCGAGCGGCTTCGCGGACCGTTTCGCTCCGGATCGGACCTTCGCGGTCCGGAGCGCGACCGACGTCAAGGACGTTCTCGGCGCAGGCGGACTCGTAACCGGACTCGATGCGCCCGCCAAGGCCGGAGAGGTCTGGGCGTTCGAGCTTGCTCTTCCCGAGCGTCCCGTCCGTTCCGGAACGCCCGTCGCCGCCGAAATCTCGCCGTACCCGGCCAGCGAACGCGATCTGGCGCTCACGGTACCTGATGAGATAGACTTCGCCGCAGTCCAAGAGAGCATCGTGGGCTACGCCGGCGATCTCTTGGAGAGCCTGGTGCTCTTTGACCGTTACAAGGGTAGCAGTCTGACAGGGTCCGATCGCTCCTCGCTCGCATTCCGCCTGCGATTCCGCTCACCGAAGCGTACGCTGAAGGATCGGGAGGTGGATCGGTACGTCGCGCGAGTCCTCAAGGCACTGGAGAGATTGGACGTTGAGCAGCGAAGCTGAATTGGGGGGAGGATCCGCATCCGCGAACGAGGCGCTGGCGAACCTCGAGGACGCCGTAGCGTCGCTCGCGGACGCCCATACCGACCTCGTGGACCGTCTGGCCGCGGAGTTGAAGAACGCTTCCCGATTGAACCGCCTCCTGGAATCGCAAGTGGGAACCGAGGAGCCGGGTTCCGTGCTCCGAAACCTCGAGGAGCTGCAACGGGAGAACGGGGAACTTCGGGCCAGACTCGACGCGGGCAGAGCGGCCATCGAACGAACTCTGGCTCGTCTGCGTTTTCTGGAGGAGATCTGATGGCCTCGACACAGGCGGAAGTCACCGTACGCATGGGCGGACAGGATCACGTCATTCGAGCGGAGGGCGAACAGGCTCAGCTCGACGCCTGCCTCAAGGAGTTCACGGACCGGTTGGAGACCTTCAAGTCGCAATCGCCCGGAATCGCCGAGCGTCGCGCGGTCATCCTGGCCGTACTCGCCATCGCCGACGATCTTCTCGCCGCCCGGCGCGAACAGCAAGTGCGCGAGGAGAAGCTGCGCCGCTGGGCCGAGAGTCTGCGCGCGCGCATCGAGTCCACACTCGATACCGACCCTGCCTGAACGGCCCATGGAGAGAACTCCCACGGCATTGGCACGGCACCGCATCCACTCCGGACCGCCGTCCGCGGAACACTAGTGCTCTCCTCCGCTCTCTTTGCGACGGCGGGCCTGCTGCTGGGGCTGATCGCCGGGATTCTCGTCGCCCGCAGGCGGGAACGGGCCGGAACGCTCGCCGTCCAGGTGGCCAAGGAGGAAGCCGACACCCTCCTCGCGCGGGCGACGCTGGAGGCGGAGAGCCTGAGGCGGGAGGGCGAGCTGGCCGGTCGCGAGGTGAGCTACCGGCTCCGCGAGGAGTGGGAGCACGAGGAGGGCCGGCGTCGCAAGGAGGTCGAGCGGCTGGAACGCAGACAGGTGAACAGCGCCTCCGCCCTGAGCGATCGTGCCGAGCGGGCCGACCGCCGTGCCGAGCGGCTCCGCGAGCGGGAGTCGAGCCTCGACGGGCGCGCGCGATCACTGGACGCACGCGAGAGCCAGGCGAATCGCACCGAGAGCGAACTCCGGGAACACACCGCCGAACTGGATCGGAAGCAGGCCGACCTCGACCGGCTCGTCATGGAGCACTTCGAACGTGGCACGCGACTCGAAGAACGCGAGGGGCGGGTGCGCAAGGCTCTCGAAGAGATCGCCGAGCTGAGCGCCGAGGAGGCCAAGCAGACCCTCGTCGAGATGATGCGCGAGGAGGCTCGTCTCGATGCGGAGCAGAGCCTGCGCGAGATCGTGGAGCAGGCCCGCGCCGACGGCGAGGACGAGGCCCGCAAGATCATTACCGCCGCTATCCAGAGAATGGCGGCCGAGTGCACCGCGGAGAGCACGGTTTCGGTCGTCGAGCTTCCGTCGGACGAAATGAAGGGACGGATCATCGGTCGCGAGGGCAGGAACATCCGCTCGTTCGAGAAGGAGACGGGCGTGAACGTGATCATCGACGACACCCCCGGTGCGGTCGTGCTCTCGTGTTTCGAACCACGTCGCCGAGAGGTGGCCCGGATCGCGCTCGAGCGTCTGGTCGAGGACGGCCGCATCCATCCGTCGCGCATCGAAGACCAGACCCGTCGTGCGCGGGTCGAGATCGAGAAGACCATGCGGGAGGCGGCGAGCGAGGTCATGCGCGATCTCGGGATCACCGGCGTCCCGCACGAGATACACCGGCGCCTGGGGATGCTGCACTTCCGCACTTCGTTCGGACAGAACCAACTCCAGCACAGCATGGAGGTCGCCTGGCTCGCGGGGACCATGGCCGCGGAGCTCGGTCTCAACGTCGAACTCGCCAAGCGGGCGGGGCTCCTGCACGACATCGGCAAGGGCTTCCCCCACCACACGGAAGGAACGCACGTGGAGCTGGGCTATCGGCTCTGCAAACGCCAGAACGAGCACCCCATAGTGCTGAACGCCATCAAGGCCCACCACGATGAGGAAGACCACCTCTTCCCCGAAACCTTCCTCGTCACCGCGGCGGACGCCATCAGCGGCTCCCGGCCGGGTGCGCGGCGCGAGATGGCGGAGGACTACGTCAAGAGGATCGAGAAGCTGGAGGAGATCGCCATGACCCATGATGGGGTGGAACGGGCCTTCGCTCTCCACGCGGGACGTGAGATCAGGGTAATGGTTCAGCCTGATGCCGTGGGCGACGACGATATCGGACCGCTCTCGAAGAAGATAGCCAAGCGCCTGGAGGATGGGCTTCGCTTCCCCGGCAAGATCAAGGTCCTGATCGTTCGCGAGACCAAGGCCGAGGAATACGCCCAATGACTCCTGCGGAATCGCCGTCCCGGGACCGACCTAGGAGAGCCTTATGAGCGCCGAGATCATTTCGGGGAAGTCGATCGCCCAGGAGTTGCGATCGGAAATCGAAGACGGCATCGCCAGGTTGAAGGACGCGGGCGGGCCGACGCCGGGGCTCGCGACCGTGCTGGTGGGAGAAGATCCCGCCTCGCAGATGTACGTGGGCATGAAGAACCGGACCGCCGCTGCGCTGGGCATATCGTCGCGCCAGATCACGCTCGACGCCGATGCGACCCAGGACGAGCTTCTAGGTCTGGTGGCCGGGCTGAACGCCGATCCGGACGTCCACGGCATCCTGGTCCAGCTACCTCTGCCCCGCGGAATCGACGAGGCTGCGGTGCTGGAGGCGGTCTCTCCTTCCAAGGACGTGGACGGCTTCCATCCGGTGAACGTCGGACGGCTCTCCACGGGCTCCGGCTTCTTCTTCGCGCCGTGTACGCCGGTCGGGGTGATCGAGATGCTGGTACGCAGCGGCAACGACCCCTCGGGGAAGCACGTGGTGGTGGTGGGTCGCTCGAACATCGTCGGACGGCCGCTGGTGAACCTCCTCTCCCGCAAGGGACGGGGCGGAAACGCGACCGTCACCGTATGCCACTCGCGAACTCCCGATCTGAGCCTCCACACCCGTCAGGCCGACATCCTGGCGGTTGCGATCGGCAGACCGGAGATGATAACCGGCGAGATGGTAAAGCCGGGCGCGGTCGTCATCGACGTGGGCACCAATCGGGTGAAGGCTCCGGGGCGGTCCAAGGGATACAGGGTATGTGGGGACGTGCTCTTCGACGAGGTGAGCGAGGTCGCTTCCGCGATCTCCCCGGTGCCGGGCGGCGTAGGCCCGATGACGATCACCATGCTGCTGGCCAACACGCTGCGCTCGGCGGAGATCGAGTTCGAGGCGAAACTTGGCGGTTAGGGTCCCCGGTCCCAAAGCCGTCTGGTCGGTCTGGAGGATCAACCAGGCCGCGAAACGGCTTCTCGAGAGCCAGACGCGCCTGCTCTGGGTGGCGGGCGAGGTCGGCAGTTGGACGAGGTCCCGGTCCGGCCACCGCTATTTCACGCTGATCGACGAGCGGGCGGAACTGCGTTGCGTGCTCTTCGCCGACGATGCCTGGCGGCTGCCCATGGAACCGGAAAGAGGCGCGAGCGTTCGCGTTTTCGGACAGCTCACCATCTACGAGGCCCGAGGCAGTTTCCAGCTCCGGGCGAAGAGGATCGAGGCCGAAGGCGGGGAAGGGCTCTGGCAGATAGCCTTCAACCGGCTGCGCTCGCTCCTCGATTCCGAGGGGCTCCTCGACCCGGCCCGTAAGCGCCGGCTTCCCGCGCATCCGCAGACCGTCGCGGTGGTCACCTCCCCGGCGGGGGCGGCTGTCCACGACGTGCTGTCGGTGGTCGGGCGCAGGGCGCCTTGGGTGCGAGTGCTGGTGAGTCCCACCGTCGTCCAGGGCGAAGCCGCCGCCGAACAGATAGCCCGGGCCATGAAGAGGGCGACGGAACACGACCCGGCCGTCATCCTCCTGTGCAGGGGCGGCGGAGGACCCGAGGATCTCTTCGCCTTCAATCAGGAGCCGGTCGCGCGAGCCATAGTCGAGTCGCCGGTGCCGGTTCTCACCGGGATCGGTCACGAGGTCGATCGGACCATCGCCGACCTCGTCGCCGACCGCGCGGCCCCGACGCCCTCCGCCGCCGCGGAGCTCGCGGTCTCCCACGCCGGTGACACGCTTTCCCAGCTGACGGCAACCGGGACCGTGCTGCGAGAGTGCCTGCGGGACGTGGCGCGGTCGCGTCGCCAACTCTTCCGGGAGCACTCGCTGGAGCTGGAGAGGGCGGGAACGAAGATGCTCGACGGGTTGCGCGGTCGCGTGGCGGGAACTCGCTCCGAAATGGAGAACGCCGTGCACGGCGTCACGGCCCGCCGAAGGCGGGAACTCTCCGAATCGGCCGCTCTTCTCGACTCCATATCCCCTCTTGCCACACTGGCCCGCGGCTACTCGGTCGCTCGCGATGCCCACGGCCGCGTTCTCAGCCGTCGCGCCGACTTCCCGACGGACTTCCGCTTTTCGCTGAGGGTGACGGACGGGGAAGTGGCGTGCCGTGCGTCCGGGGACGCCCTGTGAGTCCGGAAGAGTCCGTGAACGTTCGGCAGAGCTCGCCGGCGGATCGGTCGGAAGGGGATGCGCGGAACGTCGAAAGCCACCTCGCCCGGCTCGCCGAGATCGTTTCCGAGATGCAGTCCGGGCGCTTGGGGCTCGACGAGACGCTCGCCCTCTTCGAGGAAGGTATCGAACACGTCAGGATCACCGAGCAGGTGCTCACCCGCGCCGAGCGCAAGGTCGAGGAGATCATCGAGGGTGGACGTACGCGACCGTTCGCCGAAGAGCGCACCGGCGACCGGGGCCCGAGCTCGAAGTAGGGCAGCAATGGCTCCGCCCGAAGACGCCGCCGGCATCGAGCTGGCCCACTACCTCCGTGAGGGGAGGGGCAAGGTGGACCGCGCTCTCGACCGCGCAGGGAGCTGGCTCGCGGAGGGGCTGGGGAATCTCGTCGCGGACAAGATCAATTCCGCCAGCGCCTACGCCGTCTCGGGCGGCGGCAAACGCATACGACCGCTTCTCTGCGCGGCGGCCTACCGGGCCTGCGGCGGGCAGGCTTCCGACGATGCCCTCTTCGACTTCGCCGCCTCCATCGAGCTCGTGCACGCATCCTCCCTCATGCACGACGACCTGCCCTGCATGGACGACGCCGAGCTCCGGCGGGGGACACCGGTGCCGCATCTCGTCTACGGAGAACGCGCCACCATGCTCGCGGGTGCCATCCTGATTCCCGCCGCCGTTCTTCTGGCCTTCGAGTCCTCGGCGGCCCTCGAATGCGGAACCGACGGCGGCCGGAAGGCGGCCATCGCTCTGGCACGGGCCTCCGGCGCACCCGGCATGGTCGGGGGGCAATGGCTCGACCTCATGGCCGAGAACCGGGTCCTGAGCATCGAGGAGCTCGACGACCTCCATCGCCGCAAGACGGGCGCCCTGCTCGCGGTCTCTCCGGAGATGGGGGCACGGGCCGCCGCCGCCTCGGCGGAGAGGATCGAGGCGCTTCACCGCTACGGAGCCTCTCTCGGACTGGCCTTCCAGATCGTGGACGACATCCTCGACGCGACCGGTGATGCGGCCACCTTGGGCAAGGAACCGAGCGATGCGGAACTCGGTAAGTCGACCTATGTTTCGCACTGGGGCGTGGAAGCGGCCAGGGCCAGGGCACGCGAGGAGGCCGAGCGAGCTCTCGCCGCCCTCGACGGGGCAGGCCTCGGCACGCCCGTCCTAAGCGCTCTCGCCGAGCTGGTCGTAAGCCGTCGGCGCTAACCGGCTTGCTCGCGAGACCAGCATGGCAAACCTAATGCCAGGAGGCATGCACCATGTCAATACTTGATCGCATAAACTCGCCGGAAGATCTGAGACGTCTCCCGGCGGAGAAGCTGGAAGAGGTCGTGTCGGCGGTTCGCGACCGCCATATCGACGTCGTGGCCAGCAAGGGCGGTCACTTCGGCGCCTCC
>LXNJ01001348.1_pt1 | contig 14835 bp, 13 predicted proteins | sample 809081 | NCBI WGS metagenome assembly LXNJ01 (sample SAMN04870510, study PRJNA318959) | sponge metagenome | biome: sponge; feature: marine sponge reef; material: water | host: Petrosia ficiformis | place: Greece: Milos, Mediterranean Sea | collected 2013-05-29 | depth 5-7 m
CCGGCTTCGGCCAGGGTCTGTCCGTCGGCCCAATCGCGCAGCCCGCGTTCGGTCGCGGCCATGATGTCCAGCGCCAGTTCCGGCGTTTTGATGAGCCCGGCGCCGCACCCTGACGACGCCACGTTTTTCGACGGGCACCCCATGTTGATGTCCAGGCCATCAAATCCGAGTTCACTCACCACGTGGGCGGCCTGGTAGAACAAGAGAGGCTCTTTGCCGTACAGCTGGGCTACGATCGGGCGTTGCCCCTCGGTATACCGTAACGGCGCCCAGCCCATGATCCGGCCCCGGCAAATATCGTGGACGTTGGTGAATTCGGTAAAGACCACGTCCGGTCGGCCAGAGGTGGCGATGACGTGGCGGAACGCGATATCGGTGACCCCGTCCATGGGAGCCAACCCGATGAGGGGCCGTGGCAGGTATTGCCAAAAACTCATTTATGCCGGCTCGATGTCGGTATGGGTGAAATCTTCGCCTTTGAACAGGAGTGGTTCGCCCGTTGTTTTCGCGAGCGCGTAGGCAAAACAGTCGCCGAAATTCAAGGCTGCCCGGTGATTCCCCTTGCCGAAACGCCGCCAAGCCCGGCGAGCGGCGTTGGCATGTTCGGACGTGACTGGAAACAACTCGATCGCCGCTTTCTCCAATAGCACATCCAATTCATGTCCTGCCTTGACTCCACCCCGGCTTTCGATAATCATTGCCGTTTCAAGCAACGCGACCGCCGACACGCGACGGGGCCACGCCGCCGCTATTGCATCTTCATAACGCCCCGCGTCTGGTTCGCCGAGCAGGATGGCAAGGATGGCCGACGTATCGATAATCATTTGGGTAACCCTTGCTCATCGTAGAGCAGGTCGCCATGCTCGATGGCCGAAGGTCCAGGCCCCAGAAGACTGGCGCAGCGCTGTCCGATGGCATGCAACTCCCGAGCCAAGGCTTCCGCGCTACGCGCGCGCTTCTCGCGCTCAAGGCGTTCGCGCAGTGCGACGGTAATCGCGCCGGTCATGGTCTCGCCGGTCAAATGGGCTAGCTCTCCAGCGAGCCTGCAGGTTTCCTCATTCTTGATGTTGAGGCTCATCACGACTCTCATGGTAGAAAAAATATTTGTCTTCTACCCTACACTATGCTGCGATCATATGCAACGCCAATGACGGGCATGAGCAAGATATCCTCGGAGAAGGACAACCCATCGAACAACGTGATGTAAGGCAACGTGGAATGGGGGCGATCAGGTTCTTCCTCACCCGTTATTTCTTATCAACGATGCAGCTAACACGTCACCCGAGGGGCAGTAGAACAAGGAAAGGGGCTTTGTCTTCACCCGGATTCGTGTTATCGTTTTGAACGATGAGCGATTCCATGGCCAAACCATTTTCGAGACATGATCCCACGGTCGTGCTGTACCATGCCGATTGCGTCGATGGCTTCGGCGCGGCATGGGCCCTGTGGAAAAAGTACCCGGACGCGCACTATCTTCCGGTCGAACACGGGCAACCTCCGCCTTCGGGGTTGGACCAGGCGCACATGGTGATGGTGGACTTCAGTTATCCTCGTGAGGTCGTCGAACGCTTGGCCGGGTCCACGGCCAGTTTTCAGATCTTGGATCACCACGTCACGGCGCAGGCTGCGTTAGCCGGTCTCCCGTACGCGTATTTCGACGTGAAAAAAAGCGGCGCGGTGTTGGCGTGGGAGTGGGCGCACCCGGAGCCGGCCCCCTGGTTGCTGCTATACATTCAGGATAAGGATCTGTGGGAATGGCGGTTGCCCAAGAGTCGCGAGATCAACGCCGCGTTGGACTCGTATCCGTTCGATTTTCAGGTCTGGGATGGGCTGACGCAGGACACGCTGGAAGTCGAAGGCCGGGCGATTCTAAGGCGGGAAGACGTCCTGATTACCAAGATCGTCAAGGAATCGGTCCTTGTCGAGTTTGAAGGGGAAACCGTGCCGGCGGTGTACAGTCCGGTGATGACCAGTCAAATCGGAGAACGCCTGTGTCAAGGATTTCCGTTTTGCATCATTTGGCACCAACGGGACGGCCGGCGGTATTTCAGCCTGCGTTCGAAACCGGGGACCGTTGACGTCTCCGCCATTGCTGCCCGGCACGGGGGTGGGGGGCACGTCAATGCCGCGGGCTTTTCGATCCCTCTTCAAGCGGCGGATATCCTGAATCCGATACGGGGATAGCGAGGCATTGTGGTCTTCTGAAGGCCCCTTGACCGTTCAGGGGTAACGGCGTGGTTCCATGATTCCATTACGTGACGATAATCCCACGGAAATCACCCCTTTCGTGACCATTGGGTTTCTGGTTGCCTGTGTAGTGGTCTTCCTGAATCAGGCGATGCTGGGTCAGCAGAGCGGGCAAGCCTTTGTGTATCAGTATGGGGCCATTCCCGCGGTCGTGTTCGGGTATGCCGAACTCCCGAGTGAACTCGTGGCGGTGTCACCCTATGGCAGTTTGTTCACCAGCATGTTTCTGCACGGCGGATGGATGCACCTGATCGGGAACATGCTGTATCTGTGGATTTTCGGGAACAACGTTGAAGACGTCATGGGGCATGGCAAGTTCATCATCTTTTATCTCCTGTGCGGGATTATTGCGGCGTTGAGTCATGCCGCCATTGACCCGGTTTCGACGATTCCGATGGTTGGGGCCAGTGGCGCCATCTCGGGGATTCTGGGTGCCTATGTGTTGCTCTACCCCCGCGCCCAGGTGTTGGTGCTCATTCCGCTGGGGTTCTTCAGCCAGATGCTCTATGTCCCGGCCTCGATCGTGTTGGGCCTGTGGTTTGTGCTACAAGTCTTGAGCGGCGGCATGAGCCTCGGAACCGAAGGCGGAGGCGTGGCGTTTTTCGCGCATATTGGCGGATTTCTGGCTGGAATCCTGTTAATCGGGTTCTTCAAACACCCACGCGTCAAGTTTTTTAATCCTCCCCATCCGCATGACCGACGCTAGCGATAACGGCACGGAACCGGTTGCTGCAGAATGGCGCAAGTCCTCACGTTTGGTAATCGTCCCCAAGCCTCATTCTCTCGTCCAACGTTGAGATTCTTTACCCCGACCGGGCAAGGCTGCGAGCCTGTCTCTCGGCGCAAGCGGCCCATTGGTAGCAGATGGGCATTCGTTTACCGGGCCAACGCGTAACAATCTCGTGGTCTTGTTGGTGGACGACAACCCCTCCAGCCAGGCCTGAGACCGCACCCCACGCCGACGCACGTCCCGTTCAAGGGACCTATTCGGAACCCCCACTGATTTTATGCTATTATGCTATAGTGCGTCTCTCTATGAAACACACCACTAGAGTGTATTCTATGGGTCGTGTTTAGTTATCTCAGAGCTGACATGAAGCCGATTACCCTTACCCCAGATTTGTCCTCGATTGCGGAACTGGAGCAGGTGCTGGAAGACTTTGCCAGTGCCCACGAACTGGATATGGGATTGCAAAATCGCCTGAATCTGATGCTCGAAGAACTAATCACCAATAGCGTGAACTACTCCCTGCAAACGGTGTCCGGACCGGAACTGGAGTTATGGCTGTCTCTGGAAAAAACGTGTGTCGTGGCTCGGCTTGAAGATAACGGACCCGCGTTCAACCCGTTCGACGACGCACCCGAAGCGGATACCACATCATCCCTGGAGGATCGGCCCGTTGGGGGGCTGGGCATCTATCTCACGAAAAAGTTTGCGGATGAATACGCTTACGAGCGGGTTAGCGAGCGTAACCGCGTGACCTTGCGGTGCAAAATTGGAAAACTCCCCTAAGCTGTCCATGCGGACCGTATGAATAGCGTCTGGTGGCTACAAGGCCATTGAGACAACCGTCCGGTATCAGGCCTGTTCTGCCTCACAAACGTCTTGTAGCCCGGGGATCATTCACGTCCGGCCGCTGCGAACCGGCCCTGCGGCTTCCACGCGGAGGGTCACGATGTCCGTGCCATGGTATTGCTGGTGGCGAACCGAGGACGCAAGGTGCCGTAACAAGCGCAGTGAAATTTCCTGTTCGACCAGGGCTTCGTCGATCCGTGCGCCAAGCAGCGCGATCCGGTCCTGCAGGTTTTCTGCGCCGGTCGAGGCAATGAACTCAAGGACTGCCCCGTTCTCTTCCTTGTAGGCAACCAAAAGCAAGCGTCGTGTGCGGCCCTCTCCGGCCTCGTCCCGTCGTATGAGCGTCAGTAGCGTCTCCTCGCCGCCGGCGTCGAGCCGGTTCGCCGTGTCCGTATCCCAACCGCTTTGGGCCGCGAATCCGAAAAGAAACTCCCTGATCCTCGGCAGAGCCGAGACCGTGAACTCCACTTCCAGCCGGCGGCGGGGTTTTGTCAGATCCGTAAACAGGGTCATGAGGATGGCCACACATCCGCCGGCCGTCAACAAGACCCCCGGCAAGGAGACATAGGTGGACAGATCATGGGGGCACGACGAACCATTGTTCCCTCTCTGCCCAAGCGTGTCAATGACGAGTTCATCCCCGCCCTCACTCATCTCCGAATGGATGAATTCCTGCCAAGTCTCTACAGGGTGCCTGGTGACGCCCCTCATATGGGGGCACAAAATTTTGAGGTTAAGCGGAAGGTCTGCTATACTAATTGGCTCATCGTGTGGGCGATTCCCGTGTTGGGGTTGATTGGAGAGTGAATAAGCCTTGTTCGCCCTGCTCTTTGAACGTCCGTCTCTCCGAAAAGTGGTCTTCCCTTTGTTGCCGGACGTGAGTCATCGTCTTCCATGAGCTTGAACCCGAGGTTTCATCTTTGCTGGTGAAAAAGTTATGGGATTATTCAGTCGATTTCTGAGCCTCTTCTCGAGTGATATGGCCATTGATCTGGGGACGGCCCATACCTTGGTCTATGTCCAGGGGAAAGGCATTGTGTTGAATGAGCCGTCCGTCGTGGCTATTGAACAGCAAACGAGTAACATTTTAGCCGTGGGCAGCGAAGCCAAACGAATGGTCGGACGGACCCCTGGAAACATTTCCGCCATTCGCCCGATGAAAGAAGGGGTCATTGCGGACTTTGATATGGCCGAACGGATGCTTCGCTATTTTATTAACAAGGTTCACAATCGTACGACGTTTGTCCGGCCTCGGATCATCATTGGCGTCCCTTCTCGAATCACGCAAGTGGAACAGCGAGCCGTGAAAGAATCGGCGGAGTTAGCCGGTGCGCGCGAAGTCTATTTGATTGAAGAATCCGTCGCGGCGGCCATTGGAGCGGGGCTGCCCATCACCGAGCCGTCAGGGAACATGGTGGTCGACATTGGGGGGGGCACGACCGATATTGCCGTCATTTCGTTGGGGGGCATTGTCTACAGTGAATCCGTGAAAGTGGCTGGTGACCAAATCGATTCGGCTATTATGAATCACGTGAAGCGGGAACATAATTTATTGATCGGCGAACATATGGCTGAGCGAGTGAAGGTGGGCGTTGGCTCCGCCTATCCATTGGAAGAGAAAGCCCAAATGATGGTCAAAGGGCGTGATCTGGTTTCCGGGATTCCCCGGACCATTGCGCTGGAAGACGGTGAAGTCCGGGAAGCCCTGCAAGAATGTATTGCGGCCATTGTGTCGGCGATCAGGTTGGCTTTGGAACATACCCCCCCTGAATTGGCGGGAGATATCGTTGATCGAGGCATTGTGTTGACGGGGGGCGGAGCGCTGTTACGCGGGTTGGATGCCCGGTTGCGGGAGGAAACCGGCCTTCCGATTGTCACCGTCGATGATCCACTCACGTCTGTCGTCTTAGGGGTCGGGAAAACGCTCGAAGAGCTCACCCTCCTGCGGAGTGTCTCCTCTATGGCGACGGTCAGTTCGTAAAGGAACAACTTCTTATGAGTGGCCGGTTTCGGCCCGGGGTGTTTTGGGGTTCCGGCGTGAAGTGGGTCAGCGTGGCCGTCTTGGCTGTCGCCTTTGTCGTGTTCGCCCTTCTGCCCCGGCAATCGCAATTCCTTCTCCACACGATAGGCCAACCCTTTGCCGATCTCGTCGCCATTCCTCTTGAGGGCATGGCAACCCTTGATCGAGACATGCGTGAATGGTGGATGCAGTATATTGCCCTCCAGGGCCTTTCCGAACAAAACCGCGAGCTTCGGGAAACAGTCCAGCAACTCACGGGCGAAGTGAATCGCTTGCGAGCACAGGCGTTGACAGCGGAACGGTTAGCCGCGTTATTGAAATTTCAGACGGACGAGTCGATCCGGACGGTGGCCGCAAAGGTCATTGGCCGAAGTCTGTCGAATTGGTATCAAGGCGTGATTCTGAACAAAGGAGAAGAGGATGGTATTCGAGAGCAAATGGGCGTCATCACACCGGCCGGAGTGGTGGGGCGAATCGTCAGAACCTCGGGTTCCACGAGTATTGCCTTGTTGGTGATCGACCCGAACGTGGCTATCACGGGAATGGTCCAACGAACGCGAGATGAAGGCATGGTTCAGGGAACGTCGCAAGGGCGGGTGCGCATGAAATATCTCCCCCCGCTTTCCTCGGTCAAAGAAGGCGATGCCGTGGTCACGTCAGGGTTGACGGGCGGATTTCCGCGGGGGGTGTTGATTGGGGAAGTCTCCCGCGTTGAAGAAAGTGAAGACAATTTGTTCCAAACCGCCGAGATTGTGCCCACGGTGCCGTTTCGACATTTGGATGAAGTGCTCATCGTCGTTTCTCCTCGGTCGCCTGACGCCATGATTCCCCTTGATCAAGCGTTGGTTTCCCCAGGGCTCCAGAATCCAACTCCATGAAAATCAGTGTGTATGCGATTTTCATTCTGTTCCTTTTTTCCTTTCAGGTCACTTTGTTGCATTCTCTGAATCCTTTTGGGATTCAGCCGGATCTGTGTCTCGTCATTGCCTGTTTGGTCGGATTTCGGACGGGACAGGTTCGAGGAGTGCTGGTGGGATTCTGCCTGGGGTTTTTCCAGGATGTATTTTCTGCCGGGCCGTTTGGTCTGAATACGTTCACCAAAGCCGGGGTGGGATTCCTGGCCGGTGTTTTCGCCAAGAATTTGGCCAATAGGGCCTCCTATGCCGCCTTTGTGCCGATTGTGGCGTGTTCCGTTCTTTCGGCGATCGTGCTTTTACTGTGGTCCCGTATGGGAATGGGTCTGGGAGAGATATTTCATGGGTTTTTCTCTATCTTACTGCCTCAAGCGATATTGGATGGACTCGTGGCCATCGTGGCCAATTGGGTCATTATTCGGTGGCTGGTCGAAGCGCCGAGTGCGTGAAGGACGTTCTGAGACGCATCAAGGTGAGGGTTGTCGGTGAACCAGGCGATGAGTGATCCGAGGCTTCAATCAACTGGCTTAGCAGATATCCAGGGACGATTGTTGCTTATCAAAATCGTCGTGTTGATCATTGTGGGGCTGTTGGTCGTGCGGTTATGGCAGCTTCAAGTTCGTGATGGGACATACTATCGAAGTCTTGCTCATGATAATCGGACCCGATCGGTTTCATTACATCCTGTTCGCGGACTGATTTATGACCGAAACGGGATATTGCTGGCGAATAGCGTCCCGAGTTTCAACCTGTACGTCCAACTCAGCGACGTGCCGGACCGGGAAGCTTTGAAGGGGAAACTCGTCGAGTTGTTGTCGCTGGACAAGAGGGAGTTGAACAAAAAGATTCAGGCCCCGGGAACGGGAACGCCGATACGCCTGAAGAAAGGCGTCAGTCTCAAAGAAGCGGCCATTGTCGAATCACATCGGTTGGATCTGCCCGGCGTGGTGATTCGTCCGGAATTTCATCGGAACAATCCTCAAGGTGTCTATGCCGCACACGTGCTCGGGTACGTGGGGGCCGCTTCAGAGGAACAACTGGCACGAGAAGAGTTTCAAGGGCTTCCCTCCGGCAGCGTTATCGGCCAATATGGCGTCGAACGGATCTATGAGAGGACATTGCGAGGACGGGCAGGGCGAAAACTCATCGAAGTCGATGCCTTGGGTCATGAGAAGCGAATGATCTCCGTGGATAAGCCGCAAGTGGGACATGACGTGCATCTGACGCTTGACTTTCGTTTACAGAAATTGGCGGAAGATTTGCTGGGAGAAGAAGCCGGCGCGATTGTTGCCCTGGACCCGCAAACGGGGGAAATGCTGGCCTTGGCGAGTCAACCGAGTTTTGACCCCAATGCCTTATCCCGTGGGTTACGCGCCGATGAATGGAACACCATTCTTCAGGACGCGCGTCATCCTCTGACGAATCGAGCGACTCAAGGGCAGTATCCTCCAGGTTCCACGTTTAAAATCATTATGGCGACGGCCGCCCTCGAGACCAATGCGATCGGCCTCACCGAGACGGTTCATTGCAGGGGAAAGTTTCGATTCGGCAACCGAACCTTTCGGGATTGGAAGAAGTATGGTCATGGCGAGGTCGATGTACATCAGGCCATCGTCCACTCGTGTGACGTGTATTTTTATCGAATAGGCAATCGCATGGGTGTGGAGACCATTGCGGCCTATGCGAAACAATTCGGGTTGGGAGCGAGAACGGGCATTGACCTTCCTGCCGAAGCAACGGGACTCATCCCGTCCCCGGAATGGAAACGACAAACACGCGGAGAACCATGGTACCCGGGTGAAACCATTTCCGTGGCGATCGGACAAGGCTATGTCACGGTCACACCGCTTCAAATGGCGAAAGTGATCGCCATGATCGGGAATGATGGAAGATCGGTTCAACCGCATGTCGTTCGTGGAGTGAGGGAACGAGATGGTGAATGGATTCAGAAGTGGGCTCCGACACAAGCGCCTTCTCTTGCGTTACGACCGCATCAACTGGAAGCGGTGCAGGCGGCTCTTGCGGCGGTGGTCACCGAAGGAACGGCGCGACGGGCCCGATCGTCGATGGTCAGGATTGCGGGAAAAACCGGGACGGCGCAAGTGGTCTCATTACGCTCGGAATCCGAAGAAGAGACTCCCAAGCGATTTCGAGCCCATGCCTGGTTTGTCGCCTATGCGCCGTTCAAACATCCCCGCATTGCCGTGGCGGTGTTGCTCGAGCACATGGGTCACGGCGGGTCTGCGGCGGCCCCCCTGGCCAAGGAACTGATTGAGGCGTATTTGTCATTTGGGATCGATGAGCAAGACAAAACACGCACTTCTCGTACGTCGCCTGCCCACAAGATAATGAAAGAAAGGACGCGGTTTGATGGGTGACCAGTGGAGTCGCAGGCGAGGGTTAGACACGTTTGATTGGTGCTTTTGCGGGAGCATCCTGGCGTTGTCATCCATTGGGGTCCTGACGATTTACAGCGTGACGGCCGAGGGGACGGGAAATCAGTATCCTCTGTATGTGAAACAGGCGATCTGGGTCGGTGTGGGAATGTTGGCGTTTCTGGTGGTGTCGCGAATTGATTACCATAAACTCGCGCGATGGTCGTATCTGCTGTACGGATTCGCGATCCTTCTCCTCCTCGTCGTGCTATTCAGCGGAAAGAGCAGCCGCGGCGCTCAACGATGGATTGCCCTGGGACCTCTGGCGTTTCAACCTTCGGAATTTGCGAAGATTCCGATGCTCCTGGTCTTGGCCGTCTATTATGCCAACCAAACCCGGCGAGGCTGGTGGTATCGGGTGATCGTGCCGGCCTTGATCGCGTTGCCGGGAGTTTTCTTGATTCTGAAACAACCCGATTTGGGCAGCAGCCTCAGCTTTCTGTCGATTTACGTCACCCTGCTGTTTGCCGTAGGCATCAAGTCCAAAACGTTGGGGGTGGGGCTCTTGTCGGCGCTGATGCTATTCCCCTTTGCCTGGAGTGAATTATGGGGCTCGCTGCATGACTATCAAAAGGAACGGATCTTGAGTTTTGTGGATCCCGACTATGATCCGGCGGGAAGAGGGTACCAGGGGTTGCAATCCCGCATTGCCGTGGGCTCAGGGGAATTAATAGGAAAAGGGTTCCATAGCGGGACGCAAACGCAATTCAAATTTCTTCCCGAAAGCCACACCGATTTCATCTTCGCGGTCTTGGCCGAGGAATGGGGGTTTTTGGGCGGGGTGCTCTGCATCAGCCTTTTTCTCGCGTTGTTGTTGTTGGGGCTGGAAGTTGCAGCGAAAGCCAAAGATACGTTGGGCGCCCTGTTGGCCATCGGGCTCGTGGGCATGCTGACCTTTAACATGGTCGTCAACGTAGGGATGACCATTGGTCTGGCACCAATCGTCGGCATTCCTTTGCCCCTACTCAGTTATGGGGGAAGTGCGACGATTATGACGATGGCCGCGTTGGGCCTGCTGTTCAGTGTGAAGAGGGAAAGACTGTCGTTATTGGCGTGAGCCGTTCACACAAGACTTTCCCTGCCGCGTATCGGGATTGACCATTTGACGAAACATAGAATCCATGTCACGCTTTTGGGGGAGACGTCCCCGGACGGGCGGGTTAGGGTTTCCCGCTGAGTCGCAAGTGCGTCAGGGAATAAAGGAGTAGAGGTATGGGTCTTGAGATTGCCATCAATATGACGCCGCAGGAAACGCGCGTCGCGGTGTTGGAGAATAAGGTTGTCACGGAATTATACGTGGACCGAGCCAAGAAAAAGGATTTTGTGGGCAACGTCTATAAAGGCAAAGTCGTGAAAGTGTTGCCCGGCATGCAGGCGGCGTTTGTTGATATCGGGCTGGAGCGCGCCGCGTTTATGCACGTGTCGGATCTGTCGGTGGGCACTGAACCCGGCGATATCCTGGTGGAAAGCGACGAAGATGAGAAAGGGCCGGAATTCCCGCGTCCTCGACGGCAAACGGTGCTGCCCATTCAAGAGTTGTTGGAACAAGACCAGGAACTCGTCGTGCAGATTTCCAAAGGCCCGATCGGCACCAAAGGCCCCCGGGTGACGTCCTATTGTTCATTGCCGGGCCGTTTCCTGGTGTTGATGCCGAACGTCGATCATATCGGGATCTCACGACGCATACCCGAGGAGGATGAGCGAAGTCGTCTCAAAGACATCATGAAACGCATTCGTGAACCGGGCTATGGATACATAGTCCGGACGGTCAGCGAGGGGGTCAGCGAGGAGGATCTTAAATCCGACGTCGGGTTCTTAACCGCGATGTGGCAGGATATTGTCAAGAAGCAGAATGTCCATCCTGCTCCCGCCGCGTTGCATACGGATCTGGATCTGACGCTTCGGGTGGTGCGGGATTTATTTACCAAAAACGTCAAGAGGCTGCTCATCGATTCGAGAGAGGAATGTGAAGCGGTCAAAGAGTTTGTCCGGCGGTATCTTCCTGATCAAACGTCTCGAATTTTTCACTATGACAAGGATGAAAGTTTGTTCGATCATTTGGGGATTGAGATGGAAATCTCTCGCGCCTTGAGCCGAAAGGTCTGGCTCAAGTCCGGCGGCCATATCGTGATTGATCATACGGAAGCCATGACGGTCATCGACGTGAACACGGGGCGTTACGTTGGAAAGCGCGATCAGGAAGAAACGATTTTGAGAAACAACTTGGAAGCGGCTCGGGAGATCGCCTACCAGATTAAGCTTCGCGGAATAGGGGGGATTATTATCATCGATTTTATCGACATGGAACGTGGACGGAATCGTGACAAAGTCTATCAAGCCCTCGTGGACGCGATGGCCAATGATAAAGCGCGCACGCGTATTTCTCGTATCAGCGACCTGGGATTGGTCGAGATTTCCCGGGAGCGCGTCCGGGAAGACTTGCTCAGGACACTCTCGGATGTATGCTCCGATTGTGATGGTCGCGGCTATACCAGATCCGCGCTCACGGTGGCGTACGATATTTTTCGCGATATCCGACGCATCGGACGAGCTGCCGGACAACAAACCGTGGTGCTCGGTGCTCATCCTCATATCGTGGACATGCTGCAAGACACCGAGCCCGAAACGCTTGAGCAACTCCAACGGGAGTTGAATTACCGGATTCTTGTGAATGCCGATCCCCTGCTCCCGCTCGAGCAGTACGATATTGTGGTGTTAGGAGAAGGGGCCGGCTAGCCGACTGTGTCCATCTCATTCCCGTCCGTTGTGCCGTTCTTCTGAACCATGGAATGGCTAGAAGCATGGCTGATCTTGCGGTCAGTGAAAGGACTAAGTGACGGGACCATCTGTACACTCGTTCGGCATTTTGGCGGGCCGAAGGAGGTGCTGGCTGCATCTTCGTCCGAGTTGCGGCACGTGGCCGGGCTGCGCTCTTCCGTGGTGACCTCCTTACGGAAAGCCCCCGATCCAAGCGTCGTGGCGCAGATTCGCAAAGAAATGCGACTGATCGACCAGGGCGCGAGTTCGATCGTCACGATTTTGGATGCCGCCTATCCTCGTCGGCTGGCCATGATCCCTGATCCACCGCCCGTATTGTACGTCGGCGGCATACTGCCTTCGGCCGACGAACATGCCGTCGCCATCGTGGGATCAAGAAAAGCGACGCCGGCCGGAGCGCTCATGACGCAAGAACTCAGTCAACGTTTGGCCGAGATGGGGTTTACGATCGTGAGCGGATTGGCCAGGGGAATCGACGCGGCAGCCCATCGAGGCGCGCTGACGGCCAAGGCCAGGACGATTGCCGTCGTCGGGTGTGGCGTGGATCGAACCTATCCGCCGGAGCATCGACAACTACGGAAGGACATTGAAGTCAATGGCGCAGTGGTGTCGGAATTGCCACTCGGGTCTCCCCCGCTGCCGTATCATTTTCCTCGCCGAAATCGGATTATCAGCGGGTTGTCGTTAGGCGTGATCGTCTCGGAAGCCAATCAAAAAAGTGGCGCGTTGATCACGGCACGATTTGCGCTTGAGCAGAACCGTGAGGTGTTTGCCATCCCGGGTTCCGTCAAAAACGGGAAACATCAGGGGGCACATGGACTCATCAAACAAGGAGCAAAACTCGTGGAAGAGGCGCGAGACGTCGTGGAAGAATTGCTTCCTCAGCTTGACGGACCCTTTCGCGATCGAGTAAAGAATGCCGGTTTTCAGGAAACGGCCGCTCCGGTCTTCACCGCCCAAGAAGAGCGAGTGCTGTCTTTGTTTCATGATGAGCCCGTCTCGATTGACGAGGTGTTGACGGAAGCGCCGTTTGAGCGTGCCGAGGTGATGAATCTCCTGCTCGGCCTGGAATTGCGAGGCTGTATTCAACAGGTACCCGGTTCCTGTTACATCAGGAGTTTGGGCCATGGATAGATGGGCTCGTCGTGGAACGGCGGCCCGTCACACATCCCGGAAAATGGTTTGACAATGCCTTCCCGTACGTCCACTGCACCCAGGAAAAAGAAGGCGTCCCCCCGCCTTGCCGAAGAAACGGGCAAGACCCTGGTCATTACCGAGAAACCCTCGGTGGCCCGCGACATCACCAGGGCGCTCGGTGGGTTTCAGAACGAGAAAAACTTCTTCGAAGGGCCGCACCACGTCGTGACGTCGGCGGTCGGTCACATGCTCGAACTGGTTGCGCCCGAAGGGGTCGAAGTCCAGCGCGGGAAGTGGGCGCTCGCCAACCTCCCGGTGCTTCCCGATCACTTTGAACTGAAACCGATCCAGCAGAATGAATCGCAACTCAAACTGATCAAGAAACTCTACGCGCGTAAGGATATTGATAGAGTCATCAACGCTTGCGACGCCGGCCGAGAAGGCGAGCTGATCTTCCATTACCTGATCCGCCACTTCAAAGGTTCAAAGCCGGTGCAGCGCCTATGGTTGCAGTCCATGACCCCGCAGGCGATTCGCGAGGGCTTTGAACGTCTTCGCGAAGGCGATGCATTGTTGCCACTCCAGCGTGCCGCCGTGTGTCGCTCGGAGTCCGACTGGCTCATCGGGATCAATGCGACCCGGGCGATGACCGCGCTGAATTCGAGCGGCGGCGGGTTTTCACTGACCACGGTGGGGCGGGTGCAAACCCCGACGCTGGCGCTTCTTGTCGACCGCGAGAAAGAGATCCAGCACTTTGAACCCCGAGCGTATTGGGAGGTCAAGGCCACCTTCGCGATCGCCTCCGGCCGGTACGAAGGGTACTGGGTTGATCCGCAGTTGCAAGCCCGGCCGAAACAAGGCGCCACGCCAGGTGCGGCCAAGGATCAACATGGCACCGCGAAGCCGGAGCGCATTTGGGACAAGGCCCGGGCCGAGGCCATCGTGGCGCAATGCGCGAATCGGGAAGGCCGTGTGTCCGAAACCACCAAGCCATCGAGCCAGCAGCCACCGATGCTGTTTGACCTGACCTCGCTCCAGCGTGAAGCGAACCGGCGGTTTGGTTTCTCGGCAAAGAACACGCTCGGCATCGCGCAGGCGCTGTACGAACGCCACAAGGTCCTGACCTACCCGCGCACCGATTCGCGGACGTTACCCGAGGATTATCCGGAGACGGCCAGAACCATCATGGGGTCGCTGGGTTCGTCTGCAGCCGGCCAGGGTGTCACGTCATCGGACGGCGAAGGCGAGCGACCGATCAGTCACTGGGCCGAACAGGTCCTTCACAACAACTACATCAACGGCAACAACAAGCGCATCTTCAACAACGCCCAGGTGTCCGACCACTTCGCCATCATTCCCACCGGGGAGGTGCCCGGCAAACTGAAAGAACAGGAACGTCGCATCTATGAACTGGTTACGCGCTGTTTCATCGCCGCGTTCTACCCTCCGGCCCGCTTTGAAAACACGTTGCGCCACACCGTTGTTGAACATCAGACCTTTGAGACCCGCGGGCGGGTGCTGATCGAGAGCGGCTGGTTGCAGGTGATGGGGCGAAAGGAAAGCAACGAGACGTTACCTCCGCTCCCGGACGCCGCCAGGGACGGTGCCGGACGGGCCAGGACGGAGACCATCGACATGGAGGGCAAGCACACCAAGGCGCCGCCGCGCTACAACGAGGCGACCCTGTTGTCCGCGATGGAGGGTGCGGGCAAATTGATGGAGGACGAC
>LXNJ01001349.1_pt1 | contig 14831 bp, 11 predicted proteins | sample 809081 | NCBI WGS metagenome assembly LXNJ01 (sample SAMN04870510, study PRJNA318959) | sponge metagenome | biome: sponge; feature: marine sponge reef; material: water | host: Petrosia ficiformis | place: Greece: Milos, Mediterranean Sea | collected 2013-05-29 | depth 5-7 m
CTTGCCGTGCACCGCGGCGATGGTCGGCTTGCGGAAGTCGCGGATGCGCAGGCAACGGTCGAAGTACATCACCTTCTCGTGGTGCCACTTGCCCTCGGGGGTGTCGCGCATCAGACGCCACCTGTCGGGCTCCACGTCGCCCACCAGCGCCTTTAGATCGTGTCCGGCCGAGAAGTGCTTGCCGTTGGCGGCCAGCACCACCACCCGCACGTCGTCGTCGGCGTCGGCGAGGTCGAACGCAGCGTCGAGCTCGTCGATCATCTGGGTGTCCTGGGCGTTGGCCACATGGGGCCGGTCCATGGTGACGGTGGCCACCGGCCCGTCGACCTCGTAGAGGATTGTCGAGAAGCCAGCCATGGTGCCAAGTGTACGCACCGGGGTGCGAAGGGCTCAGCGGCGGGGCTCCCGGGGCAGTCGGAGCGTTCGCTCGCCGATGATGTTGCGCTGGATCTCGTTGGTGCCCGCGAAGATCGAGGCGGCCCGGTAGTAGAGCCAGGAGCGCTGCCAGCGGCCCTCGGCGGGGTTGCCGTCGGCGCCTCGCCACAGGGGGGCCTCGTCGCCGAGCACCCGCATGGCGGTGGCGTGCAGCCGCTGGCTCATCTCGCTCCAGTAGAGCTTGGCGGTGGCGGTCTCGGCACCGGGTTGGTGGCCGTGGGCGTGCTTGGACAGGGCTCGCCAGTTCTGGAGCTGGAACAGGCGGACCTCCGCAAAGGCCTGGGCCAAGTCCTGGGCGATGCGGGGGTCGTCGGCCAGTCCCCGCTCGGCAGCCAGGAGCACAAGTTCCTCGAGTAGCTGCGAATGGATTACGAGCTGGCGGGGGTTGGTGCCCCGCTCGCCGGCCAGGACTGAGGCGGCCACACCCCAGCCGCCGTCGACCGGTCCGATCGCCTGGTCGTCAGCGACGAACGCCCCGTCGAAGACCACCTCGTTGAAGTCCGACTCGCCGGTCATCTGGCGCAACGGCCGCACTTCCACCCCGGGGGCGCGCATGTCCACCATCACCACGGTGATCCCGGCCCGTTTGGGGGCGTCGAGGCTGGTTCGGGCCAGGCACAGGCCCCAGTCGGCGAACTGGGCGTATGAGGTCCACACCTTGCGGCCGTGCAGTACCCAGCCTCCGTCGGCGGGGTCGGCGCGGGTGCGCAGCGAGGCTAGATCGCTGCCCGCGTCCGGTTCGCTGAAGAGCTGGCAGATCAGCCGGTCGGCGTTGAGGATGCCCGGCAGCCAGCGCCGCTTCTGGGCTTCGGTGCCGTGGGCCAGCAGGCAGGGACCGACCAGGTTGACGGCGATGCGGCCCACCAACTCCGGGGCCCGGGCCCGGGCCAACTCCTCCTGCACGATGTAGTTGAACACCGGATCGGCTCCCCGGCCGCCGTACTCGATGGGCCAGGTGACGCCAACGTAGCCGGCCCCGGCGAGGCTGCGCTGCCAGCGGCGACCGAACTCCACCTCATCGGAGAGGTCGTCGAACAGGGGCGGTAGGCCGGTCCCGTAGTCCCAGGGCAGGTTGTCCTTCAGCCAGGCTCGGCACTCGGCCCGGAACGCATGCTGGTCGGCGGTGGGCGTCAGATCCACGCCGCCGGGTCTACCACGCCGCCAGGCCTGCGGTGTCGCGGTCTGGCCAGCCGTCTCAGTCGGCCGGCGCCAGCGCTGCGGCCACAGGGTCGGCGGTCCTTGGCGATCTACCATGCGGGGCGGTGGACTTCGATCTTTCGGCTGACCAGGTGGCGTTGCGGGATGCGGCCGCGGCACTGCTGGACGACCGCTGCGACATCGCGGCCGTGCGCCGAGCCTGCGACGACGGCGGGTTCGACGCCGGCTTATGGGCGGCCATGGTCGAGCAGGGCTGGACCGGCATCGCGGTTCCCGAGCCGCTGGGTGGCGTGGGACTCGGGATGGTCGAGGCGGCCGTGCTGCTGGAGCAGACCGGTGCCCATCTGGCCCCGGTGCCGCTGCTGCAGCAGTTGGCCGCGCTGGCCGTGCTGGCCGGCGGGCCGTGGGGGCAGAGGCTGCTGTCGGGCGAGGCCATCGCCTGCGTGGCCCGCACCCCTCTGGACCGGTCCGGCGACGGCTCCGTGTCGGGCCGGACCGAGCCGGTGATCTACGGGGCCCGGGCCGACGTGCTGGTCGCTCCGGCCGGCGACGAGCTGGTAGCGGTGGACTTGGGCAGCGTTCCCCGCTCGGCGGAGCCGGCCATGGACCGGACCCGGGAGCTGGCGTGGATCGACCTGGACGCCGCCCCGGCGGAGACTGTCGGTGGTGGCCAGGAGGTGGCCGCCCATCTGGACCGGGCCGCGGTGTTTCACTCGGCCGAGATGCTGGGCGGCGCCGAGGCGGTGATGAACCTGGCCGTCGAGTACGCCAAGGTCCGCGAGCAGTTCGGCCGCCCCATCGGCAGCTTCCAGGCGGTGAAGCACCGATGCGCCGACATGCTGGTCGACGTGGAGGGCATGCGCTCGGCCGTCTACCACGCCGCCTGGGCCATCGGCGCGGGCACCGACGACGCCCCGGCGGCGGCCACGGCCAAGATCTGGTGCAGCGATGCCGGCGTGCGGGTGGCCGAGTCGGCCCTGCAGGTCCACGGCGGCATCGGCTTCACCTGGGAGGCCGACGTTCACCTCTATCTCAAGCGGGCCCAGCTCGACCAGACGGCCTTCGGCGATGCCCGCCATCACCGGACCCGATTGGCCGCCATGCTTCGGGACCGGTTGGCAGCGGGAGCCAGCATCTGGCCCGACCTATGAGACCGCTGGTCTTGTGCCAACCGGCGGTTCCCGGCTAGCGGTGGCTCAGGCGACCATCTCGAAGTACTGGACCTCCACCATCAGAGGCAGCAGGTAGCGCACATAGAAGCTGTGCAGCTTCAACACGACGAAGTCCTCCACCTCGTAGCCGATGATGTCCACCCGCCCGTCGCGGGCTGCAAACGCCTCGGCCCGGCGCAGCACTTCCTTCAGCTCGTCCAGGCTGTCGACGGCCATCCCGAAATGGTCGCCCCGGGGGGCCTGCATGGGGTCGTCGTCGGCGATGACGAACACGAACTGGTCATAGGAGTGCACCCCCATCACCAGCCGCTTGCGGTCCTCGGTCATGGTGGGGTGCTCCTGCCAGCCGAACACCTCGCCGTAGAAGCGGGTGATGTCGGCCCGGCCCGCGGCGTCGAGCAGGTCGGCAGGCACGCTCATGGCCACGTGGTTGAAGCGGCCCGGGCCCTTGAAGTCGTCGGGAGTCACGGTTGCACCAGTACCTTTCCGGCCACCTCGCCCGAGCGTAGGCGGCCCATGATGTCGAGGATCCCGTCGAGGCCGACAGGATCCGGCTCGAGCAGCACGTCCATCGGAAGAGAGCCCGACGCGATCAGGTCGAGCGCCGCCGACAAGCCGTCGGGGTCGTACTCGTAGGCGCCGGTGACCACGAGTTCGTTGAGGATCATCCGGTTGGTGTCGAGCTTCGGATAGTCCATCCCGGTGCCCACGATCACCATCGTCCCGCCCCCGGCCAGCTGGGTCAGTCCCGCCTGGGCGGCCTGGCGGGCCCCGGAGGTCTCGAACACCCATCCGACCGCATCGGCGGGAACCTGACCGGGATGGCCGGGTGTCTCCAGATCGTCAGCCGAGCGGACGGTGGCGCCGAGGCGTCTGGCCAGGTCCTGACGCGGCACTGAGGGCTCGACCACGGTGACGTCTCCGCCTCGGGCCACCAGCACCGCCACCACCGCAGCGCCGATAGGACCGCAGCCAAGAACCATCGCCCGACCGCCCGGCTCGAAGGCCCCCTTCGTGACGGCGTGCATGGCCACTGCGAGCGGCTCCGCGTAGGCCGCCTCCCGCAGTCCGACCCCGTCGGGGACCGGCGTGAGGTTGCGATGGTCGACGGCCAGGTAGCGGGCGAAGGCGCCGGAGTGGCCGTCGTCCACTCCGGCGAGCGGGCGCTGGACGCACAGCCCGGGCTGGCCCGCGCGGCACGGCTGGCATTGGCCGCACTCGACCCAGCCCCGTCCCACCACCGGGGCGCCTGCATCGATGCGGGCCTCGGTGCCGGCTGCGGCCACCCGACCCGACCACTCGTGCCCGAAGACCGTGTCGGGCGCACCCCAGCCGTCGAGCACCAAGTGGAGATCGGTGCCGCACAGCCCGCAGTAGGCCACCTCCACCAGGGCGTCGTGGGGTCCCAGCGCCGGAACGGGCACGTCAGCGACCTCAAGCTCCCCGTGGCGCCGGTAGACGGCAGCCGGCATCCTGGCAGGGATCCGGGTCACGATCCGGCCCCGGTCACCCGTCCCGAACCGTCGCGCAGGCGGGCGGCGAGCTTCATGCGGTCTACTTTGCCCGATGCGAGCACAGGAAGCTCCTCCAGCAATTCGATCCGCTCGGGCGTGATGAACCGGGCTGCTCCCCGCTGGGCGAACCATTCGCGGCAGACGGCCAGGTCGAAGCCGCCGGGCGCGACCACGAAGGCGGCCACCCGCTCGCCCAAGCGGTCGTCGGGCTCGGCCACGGCCGCGGCCTGCAGCACCGCGGGGTGGGCTTCCAGGTGCTGCTCCACCTCGGCCGCGGAGATGTTCTCACCGCTGCGGATGATGCGGTCGTCGAGCCGGCCGGTGATCGTCACCCAGCCGTCGGAGACGGTGGCCAGGTCGCCGGTGCGGAACCATCCGTCGACGAACGAGGCCTCGGTGTCGTGCGGATCGAGGTACCCGCGGGCCAGCTCGGGACCCGAGACCCAGAGCTCGCCCGATCCGTCGACCCGGAGCCGGGACTCCCCGAAGGCCCGCCCGTCGGTGAGGATCATCCGATCGTCTGCGTCGTCGAAGCGGGAGGTGGCGAAGGTCGGGGCCTCCGTGGAGCCGTAGGAGCGCTTCACCACCACGCCCAGCGCGGCCGCGGCCCGCTGGCAGGACGCCGGTGTCACCCCGGCGCCCCCGCAGGAGATCATCCGCATCGTCGCCGTGCGGGATGGCTCGAAGCCGTCACAGTCCATGAGGGTCGTGAACAGCGTGGGCGGCCCGACCATGTAGGTGACCGACTCCCGCTCGATCAACTCCAGGGCCTCCTCCGGATCCCAGCGGGGCATGAGCACCGTCTTCATGCCGAGAGCACCAGGAATCAGAACACCGTGAAGCAGTCCGGCCACATGGGCCAGCGGCGACGGCACCAGCGCGCAGTCGTCGGGTGTGAGGCCGTGGGCCTCGGCGAGCTGTGTCACCTTGTAGGCCAGGCTTGCGTGGGTGTGGACCACCGCCCGGGGCACGCCTGTCGAACCGCTGGTGAACATCACCACCGCATCGGCGCGGTCGGAGGCGGCTCCGGCCGGAGGATGCGCCGCGGCGCCGCCGGCTTCTGAGATCAGGTCGTCGACCGCCGCCGGGCGGACCCCGGCCACCGGCGGGAAGTCCGAGGAGTCCGCGATGGTGACCACCGGTCGGGCCTGGTCCAGCGCCCGGGCCAGCTGGTGGGAACCCGCCGCGGGGTGCAGGGCCACCGCCACCGCCCCGACCCGCCAGCAGGCCCGGTAGGCGACCACCGCGTCGACTCCGACCGGCAGCCGGAACGCAACCCGGTCACCTGGCGCGACTCCCCGGGCCGCGAGCCCGGCCGCGACAACCCCGGTCAGGCCCTCGACTTCAGCCGACGAGTACCTTCCGCGGCTTTCCACGACCAGGTCGTCGCGGGCCGGTGCCGCGGCCAGCAGCCCGTCGAGGGTCATTCCGGACCCCTCGCGGCGGCCGTCGGAACGAAATTGGCGACGAATCGGCCCTCAGACGCCCAATAGCCGCCCCAATTTCGTGGAAGGGCCGGCGCCGGGGTCACGGCATGACGCCTTCAGTCGTCGAGGCCGATGGGTTCGTCGCCGGTGAAAACGATCTCCCGGCCGGCCACCTGCCAGCCGTCGGTGCCCCTGCGCAAGACGTCGTAGTAGCGGCCGGTCTGCAGGATCTTGTTGTCCTTGCCGACGAAGGCGAAGTCGGTGGTGGCGTTGGCGTCGTCGCCGTGCAGGTTGATCCGGGGCTCGCTGATCATGTGCTTGCCCCGGAGCTCGTCGGTCTGGAACGGCTCGATGAAGGCCCGCATCTCGGCCCGGCCCTGGGTCCGCTGGCCCATGACCGCGAACCGGCAGTCCTCCGTGTAGAGCGCGCCCCACTCCTCGAAGCGGCCGTCGTCGAGCGTTTGGCAGCATCCCGCCAGTAGCCGGCGGATGGCCGCGGTGTCTATCAGCAGCTGGATGGCGTCGGCCGTCGCCGCCTCCTCCAGGTCCCGAGCGGTCTCGTCCATCCCCCGACGCTACCGGCCGCGGGTCGCGCGCTGCCGGGACCTTCGGTCAGCGGTAGGGTCCGCGGCGCATGGACCTTTCGCTGTCGGCTGCTGAGAAGGCCTTCGCACTCCAGTTGCGGGACTGGCTGGCCCGCAACGTCGAGCGGCCCGACCCCGGGCTCGGTCCCGCTGAGATGATCGCCTGGGGCCGCCGGTGGCAGGCCAAACTGGCCCGGGCCCGCATGGTCGCCATCGCCTGGCCCGAGTCGGTGGGGGGCCGGGCAGCGACCCCGGTCGAGGTGGCCCTGTACAACATGGAGTACGCCCGGGCCGGCGCGCCCCAGCCCGTCAACCGGGTAGGCATCAACCTGGCCGGTCCCACCCTCCTGGCCCACGGCACGCCCGAGCAGCAGGCCCGCTGGCTGCCGTCGATCCTCGACGCCGGCGAGATCTGGTGCCAGCTGTTCAGCGAGCCCGGCGCGGGATCGGATCTGGCGTCGCTGAACACCCGGGCCGAGCCGGCCGCCGGCGGCTGGCTGGTCACCGGCGAGAAGGTGTGGACCTCCTACGCCGGGTTCTCGAAATGGGGGGTCGCCCTGGCCCGCACCGGCGCCGACGCCGAGCAGAGCCGCCACCGGGGGATCTCATGCATGGTGGTCGACATGGAGGCGCCGGGCGTGGAGATCCATCCGCTGCGCCAGATCACCGGTGAGTTCGAGTTCAACCAGGTCGTCCTGGACGAGGTCTTCGTTCCGCAGGACCAGCTGGTCGGTGGGCTGCACCAGGGATGGGCGGTGGCCGGCACCACCCTGGCCCACGAGCGGGGCACGGCCTACCCGTTCAAGGAGCAAGTGGTCCACGAGATCTACTTCGACGAACTCACCGCCGATCCCCGAGCACGGGCCGCTCTCGACGATCCGGTGGCCGCCGATGAGATCGTCGACGCCTATGTCGCGCTGGAGCTGCTGCGCCTGAGGAACTACCGCACGCTGTCGCGGCTGGGCCGCGGGGTCGAGCCCGGCCCGGACTCCAGCATCGCCAAGCTCATGCACTCGGCCATGACCCGCCGGCTCTCGGCGGCGGCGCTGCACGTGCTCGGCGATGACGCCCCCCTGTGGCCGGCGTCACACGGAGATCTGGCCGCGGGCACCTGGCAACGTCAGTGGTTGTGGTCGAAGGCCGCTTCCATCGCGGGCGGCACCGACGAGATCCAGCGCAATATCATCGCCGAGCGGCTGCTCGGCCTTCCCAGGGGCTGAGGCCGCGAGTACGGCCACCCGTGGCAATATGGACCAGCAACCGGTACGAGAGGAGCGGAGGTCATGAGCGACGCAGCCGTACAGGCCTCCGCCGCGTTCGCCGCGGCCCGGGCGGTGGACGCGGTCAAGATCTACGGATCGGGCGGGACTGAGGTCCGGGCCCTCAACGGTGTGAACATCACCTTCGAGCAGGGCCGCTTCACCGCGATCATGGGCCCGTCGGGGTCGGGCAAGTCCACGCTCATGTACTGCATGGCCGGTCTCACCGACCTCAACGAGGGTCGAGCCTTCATTGGAAACACCGATCTGAGCGCCCTGTCTGACAAGGAGTTGACCAGGTTGCGCCGCGACCGGGTGGGATTCATCTTCCAGGCCTTCAACCTCGTGCCCACGCTGACCGCCATCGAGAACATCACCCTGCCTCTCGAACTGGCCCGGCGCGAGCCCGACCAGGAGTGGGTGGACAGCGTGATCGCAACGGTGGGCATGGCCGACCGGCTGGCCCACCGGCCCAACGAACTCTCCGGCGGTCAGCAGCAGCGGGTTGCGGTGTCGAGAGCGCTGGCCAGCAAGCCGGAGGTCATATTCGCCGATGAGCCCACCGGCAACCTCGACTCTCGTTCCGGCACCGACGTGCTGCGGTTCATGCGCAACGCGGTGGACGAAATGGGCCAGACCATCGTGATGGTGACCCACGACGCCAGAGCGGCGTCGTACGCCGACCGGGTTGTGTTCCTGTCCGACGGCAGTCTCAAGGGCGAGTTGATCCATCCCACCGCCGAGCAGGTACTCGACTACATGAAGATCCTGCAGGTGGGCCAGTTCATCCGCGGGATCCCCGAAGGCGCCACCATGGATCAGGTGCTCGAGTTCTTTGAAGAATTGGACGAGTGATCCCGATCCGCGCCGGGCTCCACCTCGGTGCATCCTGAAGTAGCGGTCCGATGACCCTGCTGCGGTACAGCCTCCGCAACATCGCCAGCACGAAGATCCGGTTCGCGCTCACCAGTCTCGCCGTGGTGGCCGGCGTGGCTCTGACCGTAGGTGTGCTGATCAACACCGACGGTCTCCGCTCCTCGCTGCGCGGTCTTGCCGGCCAACTCTATGACCAGGTCGACCTCTCGGTCCGCTCGCAGTCAAGCCTGGGCGACATCGACCAGTGGGAGGACCTGCCCCTGCTCGACCCTTCGCTCAAGGACCAGCTGGAGGCCATCGACGGGGTGGAGAGGGCGGCCGGGGCGGTGTCCGAGTTCAGCGTGGTGGTCATCGACGCCGCCGGCAACGCCCTAGATCCCCAACTCGGCGGCCTACAAGCCGGGATGGGCTGGCCTACCGACGAGTCGCTGGGGAGGGTGTTCGTACTTGACGACGGTGTCAGCCGCCGACCCTCCGGAGGGACCGAATTCGTCATCGACCATCACACCGCGGCCGACTTCGGACTCGCAGTCGGCGAGCGCTACAAGATCGCAACACCGACCGGTACCCACTCCTTCGAACTGGTCGGCCTCTTCTACTTCATGGAGCCCGACCTGCGGGCTCCCTTCCAGCTGGTTGCCTGGGACATGCCCACTGCCCGGCAGGTCCTGCACGACGGAGGCGGCTATGACCTGATCGACGTGCGGCTGTCTCCCGGGGCGTCGCTGGAGACGGTGACGGCGTCCATCGAGAGGGCTCTGGGCCCGTCGATCGACGTAATCTCGCAGCAAGAGCAAGTCGACGCCCGCGATGAGGAGTTCACCGAGCTCCTGGAGCTCTTCCGCAACGGGCTGTTGGCTTTCGCAGTCATCGTGCTGTTCATCTCGGCGTTCATCACCTACAACACCTTCACGCTGATCGCGGGCCAGCGCGTCAAGGAGTTCGGCCTGCTCCGGGTCCTGGGGGCCGACAAGCGCCAGGTCGCTCAGACGGTGGCGGTCGAGGCTCTGGTGATGGGCGCAGTGGCCGCCGTTGTGGGATTCGGTCTCGGAATCCTCGTGTCGGTAGGCCTCTCGAGCGTGCTGGTCGCCACCAACGACACCTTGCCCCGGCCCGATCTGATCATCAGCGGCGCCCCGATCATCGCCGCGCTGGTGCTCGGCGTAGGCGTGACCGTGGTCACGGCCCTCTTGCCGGCCATGCGGGCCCGTCGGGTGACGCCGATGGTTGCGCTGGCCGACGACGCCGCCATCGATCCTTACAGCCGGCGCCGGTCGATCATCGTCGGATCGGTGATCGGCGGAACCGGGCTGGTCCTCATGGCCGCGGGGTTGCTCTCGGAACCGTCCACCCCGACGCTGATCCTGATGCTGGGCCTCGGCGCCCTCGGGATGCTGCTGGGCGTCAACACACTCAGCCCCGCCGTCGCCGGACCGATGTCAGGCACCTTGGGATGGCCAGCCGCCCGGGTGTTCGCTTTGAACGGGCGCTTGGCCCGGTTGAATGCGGCCCGCAACCCTCGACGCACCGCCACCACCGCCTCGGCGCTGATGATCGGGTTGGCCATGGTGTCGCTGGTCACCGTGCTCGGCAACTCGTTCAAGCAGACCCTGAACGGTCAGCTGGAGAACTCGGTTCAGGCGGACTGGATGATGTGCGCCGGCTCCTGCGACAACCGGGAACTCGTCTTCAGCCAAGAGGCCGCGCTGGCTCTGGCGGAGCTGCCCGAGCTGGAATCGGTTGAGGCCTTCCGGTACCGGATCGACGGGGTTCGCGCCCCCGACGGCAGCCAGCACCTGCTCACCGCCGCCAGCCTCGCCTCGTTCGCGAGCCATGTGGACCCTCACGTCACGTCCGGCAGCCTGACCGGGGCCGGTTCCGGTGACGTGATGGTGCATGTCGACGTTGCCGACGAACTCGGCCTGGCTGTGGGCGATGAAGTGCGTCTGGAGTTCTCCAGCCAGCAGGAGGTCACTCTCGGGGTGGTGGCCCTGCATTCCGAGGACTCGGTGGCGGGGTCCTGGGTTGTCGACCACCGAGACTGGGACCGCTATCTCGTCGGAGACCAGGACAGCCTGGTCACCGCGGTCACCGCCGGGGGAGTCAGCCCTGACGAGGCTCGGGCCGCGCTGCAGGCCGCACTGGCCGACTACCCGCAGGTCGAGGTGCGCAACCAGGCCGAGTACCGCGAGGGCAGGGCCAGTCAGATCGACTCGCTGCTGGCGGTCATCAACGTGTTCTTGATCCTCGCTCTGCTGATCGCGGTGATGGGCTTCTCCAACACCATGGCCCTGTCGGTGTTCGAGCGGACCCGCGAGATCGGGCTGCTTCGAGCGGTCGGCATGGGCAAGTGGCAGATCCGGGCCGCCATCCTGTTGGAGGGGAGCATCGTGGCTGTCTTCGGTGGGCTGATCGGTGTGGTCACCGGGCTGGTGACCGGCTCCATCACGGCCTGGTCTCTGCCCGACGACGTCATCTCGTCGGCGGCGGTGCCCTGGCCCACCATGGTGGTGTACCTGGTCGTGGCCGCGGTGGCCGGACTGCTGGCGGCCCTAGTGCCCGCCCGCAGGGCCAATCGCATCGGCCTGCTCGAAGCCATCTCCTACCACTAGCGGACCCGCTACTCGGGCTTGTTAGAGGCCGCGCGGGTAGGCGAGCAAATCCGGCGCATACGGGCGCGGCCGTGGCCCGAGCGGCCCGTGAGCGCAGCGAACAAGAGCGGGGAACACCACCCTGCACCGCGAGGCGGCTTCACCTACCCGCGCACGTTCTTAGGCGAAGCGGTCGGCGAGCATGCCGCGCAGGGCCTGGAGGTCGATCTTGCCCGACTCCAGCCAGGGCAGGTCCCGCTGCTCGGCGAACACGGCCACGTGGCGGGGGACCTTGTAGCTCGCCATCTCAGTTCTCAGGCGGGCCAGCAAGTCCTCCACGCTGATCCGAGCCCCCGGCTTGGCCACCACCGCGGCGGCCACCGCCTCGCCCCGGCCGTCGGCGGCGGGGACCCCCAGCACGAACGCGTGCATCACGCCCGGGTGCTGCTCGATGGCCAACTCAACCTCGCGGGGCGCCACGTTGGTGCCGGCCGCTTTGATGACCGTGCCCATCCGGCCCTCGAAGTACAGGTGCCCGTCGGCGTCGAGGCGGCCGCGGTCGCCGGTGCGGTACCAGCCGTCCGGCTCGAACACGTCGTCCCGGTCCCGATCGAGCAGGCCCAGCATCAGAGAGTAGCCCCGTATCCAGATCTCCCCAGATTGGCCGGCCGACAACTCGTCGCCGGTGCCGGGATCGACGATGCGGTGCTCGATGCCGGGAACGCTGCGGCCGAACGAGTTCTCCTTGCCTTCGGGCAGCTCGACGTACAGCGGCTCGATCGAGTGGGGACCGTGCGACTCGGTCATCCCCAACGATGTGGCCTTTCGGCCGGGATCGCTGACTCGCAGGTCGACGGGGAGCAACTCGTCGAAGCTGCCGCCCCGGATGGAGGAGAGGTCTCGCTCCCTGAAGGACGGATGCTCGACGAGAGCCTTGGCAATGTGGGGCCAGCCGATCACGTGGGTCACCCGCTGACGCTCGATCAGCTCAAGCGTGCCTCCAGGGTCGAAGCGCTCCTCGAACACAACGGTGGCCCCCGTGTGCATGGCGCTTACCAGCGTGTAGGACAGGCCCCCGACCCAGAACAGCGGCATGGATGTGTAGAGCACGTCGGTGGCTCGCAGGTCCCGGAACTGCAGCAAGTTGAACGGGTGGACGATCACCGTGGAGTGGGAGTGGACCACTCCCTTGGGCTCGGAGGTGCTGCCCGACGTGTAGATGACCACCATCGGGTCCTGCGGCTCGACGCGTGCCGCGGCCTCGTCGAACTGCTCGTCATCGACGTCACCGGTTCGATCCAGCAACCCGTCCACCGGCCCGGCCCAGGATCGCTGCGTCGCGGCCTCGCCCCACATCCACACCGTTCGCAGGTCCGGATGGCTGTCGCAGTTGATGGCTTCGTGGTCCTGTCCGGCCAGACCGTCGACGGCCTGCTCCAGCCGGGTGTCGTAGTCGTGGTTCAAGTAGCGGTCGACGGTGAGCAGTACCTCGGCCCGGCAGTGCGATAGGGCCCAGCCCAGCTCGCGGGCCTGGCTGAACGTGTTCAGCAGCACGACGAGCGCGCCGATCCTGGACGCGGCCATCCACCCGATCACCCACTCCGGTCCGTTGGGAGCCAGTAACGCCACCCGGCTGCCCGGCCCTGAGCCGCTGGCAAGCAAGGCCCGACCCAGGAGCCGCGACTCCGCCTCCAGCGCCCGGTAGGTGAGGCGCCGCTCGCCCAGCACGACCAGGTCCCGGTCGCCCCACTGCTCGGCCAGGTGGCGCACGAACCGGTCGGCCGTGGGCGCGTACCCCGGCTCCTGGAACTGCCGTCCCTGCGACGTGTCAGCACCCACAGCCCAGAGCGTAGGACCCGTCGCTGCGCACGCCTTCCCGGGAATTGACAGCTGGGGTGGCCGATCTAGGTCTTCTTGGCTGCCAATTCCGGGGGCTGGGCGGGGCTAAAGCCTTGGCGGGCGTCTGCTCACAGTGAGGGAGCGGGTTGGGCGAGCCCGAAGTAGTCGTCGCGCATGAACTGGTAGTCGGGCGAAACCACCCGGGGGCTCAGGCCCGAGCGGCTGATCCAGTAGCGCAGCATGTGGCGCCTCTCCTCGGGTCGCGCCGGGTCGTCGGCGTAGGCGGTGCGGGAGTGCAGCGTCACGTAGTTGTTCACCAGCTGGATGTCGCCCGGCTCGAGGGCCATGTGCAGGGTCATGCCCGGCCGTTTCGGGATGGACTCGAGGTACTCGAAGCAGGCGAGCTCGGCACCGGTGAGCGGCTCCACGCCCTCGAAGCGCTGAGCTGATCGCTGGAAGCCCGTCTTGAGCGTGGCCGACAGCCACCCGTCAACGTAGCAGTACAGCGACTGCGGGTACCAACCCGGACTGCCGGGCGGCTCCTCCATCTTCCAGTCGCAGGCCATCCGCTTGAAGAGGACGGGCAGCCACTCGGGGTGCTCCTCGAGCAGGGTGTTGAACATCGTCATCGAGCTGGCGATGATGCTCTCACCGCCGGTGGCCGACGGCTGCAAACACATCAGGCCCACGATCTCAACCCCGTCGGAGTGGATGTGGCCGCCGATGTTGGTGGTGTAGGCCCGGGCGTTCGGATCCTGCCCGGGGCCGCGGTCGTAGACGTGGTTGAGGATGGTTCCGTCACACGTGGTGGGAACCAGCCGACCGATGCGGGTGCAGATCGCCCAGAAGACGGCCGCGGCCGCGGCCCGGCCGAAGCGCGGGCCGATCGGGAGGCCTCGCAGCACCGCGAAGCCCCTGCCGGTGTCGAGCTCGTCGATGAACTCCTTGATGCGTGGCTCCAGGCCGGGCAGCGGGAACGCTTCCGGTGCCAGATCGTGCACGTCGCGGCCTGCGACCGACTCGACGCCGCGTTCGAGTTCGGAGAGGTCGGCCTCGGTGAATCGATAGACCCACTCGTCTGAGTTCTCCAGCTCGTCAGCCCGCCACACCGACGGCCCTGTCATCGGCTCAGTGCGCATGTCCCCCTCGCGCTCATCCGTACCTGACATCCTCGCACATCGGCTGCGGTTCCGGGAGGCTGAGCGAATCGGTGGCCGGTAGGGTTGCACTGCTCCACAGCTGCGTAGGAGGTGGCCGCAGTGGCTCGTGACCTCGGCTTCGAAGTCTTCGACTCGGACAACCACATGTACGAGACGGAGGACGCCTTCACCCGGTACCTGCCGCCCGACTACCGGGGTGCCATCCGCTACGTGCAGGTCGACGGCCGCACCAAGATCGCCATCAAGGGTCAGATCTCCGAGTACATCCCCAACCCCACCTTCGAGGTGGTGGCTCCCCCTGGCGCACAGGAGGAGTACTACCGCCACGGCAACCCCGACGGCAAGAGCCTGCGAGAGATCTTTGGCAAGCCGATCCGCTGCCCCGAGTGGGCCCGCAACGCCGAGGCCCGCCTTCCCCACCTCGACGAGCTCGGGATCCAGGGCTCGCTCATGTTCCCGACGCTGGCCAGCTTGCTCGAGGAGCGGATGCGCGACGACCCCGACCTGACCCACGTCGTGGTCCATTCCCTGAACCAGTGGATCCATGACGAGTGGACCTTCAACTACCACGACCGGATCTTCGCCACCCCGATCATCACCCTGCCCATCGTGGAGAAGGCCATCGCGGAGTTGGAGTGGTGCCTGGACCGGGGCGCCCGCTGCATCCTGATCCGCCCCGCACCGGCCTGGGGCCTGCGGGGGCCGAGATCGCCCGGCCTGCCCGAGTTCGACCCGTTCTGGGCCAGGGTCCAGGAGGCCGGCGTGCTGGTGGGCATGCACTCCTCGGACTCGGGCTACGCCGACCTGGTGTCGATC
>LXNJ01001350.1_pt1 | contig 14825 bp, 11 predicted proteins | sample 809081 | NCBI WGS metagenome assembly LXNJ01 (sample SAMN04870510, study PRJNA318959) | sponge metagenome | biome: sponge; feature: marine sponge reef; material: water | host: Petrosia ficiformis | place: Greece: Milos, Mediterranean Sea | collected 2013-05-29 | depth 5-7 m
TGCGGGCGCCTGTCCATCGGCTGCGGCATGCTCTCCCATTTCGCCAGCGGCCACGTCGCCTTCGTCTTCTACGGGGAAAGGTCTTTCCGGGAGGCGGATTTCGACGGGCTGGCGAACCTGATCGGGGAACTGCGGACCGCTTCGGAACATCACGGGGCCCTCGTCGTGGAACACGCCCCGGCGGCCCTGAAGGAACGGGTCGGCGTGTGGGGGTCGGCCCGCGGAAACCTGCATCTCATGGAGATGCTGAAAAACCGTTTCGATCCGAAGGGCACGTTGAATCCCGGCCGGTTCGTCGACGGGATCTGAAGGTGCCCGTCATCACGCCGCACCGGATACGGCACACAACTCACACCGGATACGGCACACGTCCCGCACCGGGATACGGCACACACCGGCTGTTAAAACGGGGGAACCCACATGAAACTGCCTGAGTTTAGGGAGATACGTCAACGGTTCGACGCACCCGTCGTCGAGGACATCGCCGGAACGACCGTGGAAGAAGTCTCCCGCATGATCGAGGAGACGGGCCTGCGCGCAGGGTCCACGGTGGCCGTCGCGACCGGCAGCCGGGGGATCGGCAACATCGCGACCATCGTCGGAAACGTCGTTTCCGCGCTCGGCAGGGCCGGCCTGAAACCCTTCGTCGTCCCGGCCATGGGCAGCCACGGCGGGGCGACTTCCGAAGGCCAGCGGCGGGTCCTGGAAAACTACGGCATCACCGAAGCGACGACCGGGTGCCCCATACGCTCCGACATCGAGCCGGCGAGTCTCGGCGAGACCGCCGACGGACTGCCCGTCTACCTCGACCGCAACGCCCTCGACGCCGATCATATCGTGGTGGTCAACCGGGTGAAGCCCCATACGGATTTCAAGGGGTCGGTTGGAAGCGGCCTGATGAAGATGCTGGCCATCGGACTGGGCAAGCAGAAGGGCGCCAGCTACTACCACGGCGCGGTCTTCGAGTACGGATTCGAACACATGATCACGACCGTGTCGCAGCACGTCCTCCAACACGCCCCGGTGGCCTTCGGACTGGCCATCATCGAGAACGCCTACGACCGGACCGCGCACATCGTCGGCGTTCCGGCGCATGCCCTGCAGCGGGAAGAACGCCGGCTCTTCCAGGAGGCGCAGCGTCTCATGCCCCGCCTTCCGTCCGACGATATCGACATATTGATCGTAGACGAGATGGGCAAGAACATCAGCGGGACCGGAATGGATACGAATATCATCGGCCGGCGCATGCAGAATTTCGAGACCGAGCCCGCGAACCCGCGGATCCTGCGTATCATCGTCCGCGACCTGACCCCGGAGAGCGAGGGCAACGCCGTGGGCATCGGGCTGGCCGATTTCACCACCCGCCGCCTGGTGGACAAGATCAATCACCGGTATACCTACGTGAACTCCATCACGGGCATGAGTCCGCAGAAATCCCGCATCCCGGTTTTTCTCGACACCGACCGCGAAGTCATCGAAGCCGCCTTTTCCACCATCGGCATGAAACCGCCCGAGGATGGACGGGCCGTCCGCATCAGAAACACGCTTTCCCTCGGCCGCATCGCGGTTTCAGACACCCTGTCGGAGGAACTGGCCGACCGGGAGGACATCGAAATCCCGGGGCGCGGCGCCCCCCTTGAATTCGACGACCGCGGTACGCTGGCCGCCCTGCCGCGCTGACCCGGCCTGCAGGTCCTTTCTGTTTTTTGTTGACAAATCGCCCAGATTATGTATGTTAGGAGACTTGTCGGTTTTTGGTCAGCGTATGCCGGAACGCCTTGACCGGCGGAAATTTCCGGTTAAGTGGGGCGAAATCAAGCCCCGATGTCAACAGTTAAACAGGAGTTGCCGCAGCGCGTGAGTACCTTAACGAAAACCCAATCGGCGGCGTCGGAAGACCGTTCGCTCGATCTCTACCTTCAGGAGATCGGCAACGTGCCGCTGTTAATGGCTGAAGAAGAAACCGAACTGGCCCGGTCGGTCCGGGCCGGCGACCAGAAAGCGCTGGACAAGCTTACGTCGTCCAATCTCCGTTTCGTGGTCAGCGTGGCCAAGCAGTACCAGAACCAGGGCCTCTCCCTGTCCGACCTGATCAACGAAGGCAATATCGGATTGATCAAGGCGGCCAGGCGGTTCGACGAGACCAAGGGCTTCAAGTTCATCTCGTACGCGGTCTGGTGGATAAGGCAGTCCATTCTCCAGGCCCTCGCCGAGCAGTCCCGCATCGTCCGGCTGCCCCTGAGCCGTGTCGGTACGCTCCACAAGATCGGCAGGCTGTCCAGTGAGTTCGAACAGGAATTCGGACGCGAGCCCAGCACCGAGGAAATCGCGCAGGAACTGGACATGAAACCCGGCGATGTGAAGGACACGATGCGCATCGCGAGCCGCCACGTATCGCTGGATGCGCCGCTCAAGGCGGGTGAAGACAACCGGTTGCTGGATCTCATCGAGGATGACGACCAGGATGCGCCCGACGAAGCCCTCATGGAGGATTCGCTGAAAGAAGAGATTTTCAAGGCGCTCGGGTCCCTGTCCAAAAGGGAAGCGGCCGTGATTGCGTTGTACTACGGCATCAACATGGAAAGATCCCATACCCTGGAAGAGATCGGAACACGGTTCGGCCTCACGAGAGAACGCGTGCGCCAGATCAAGGAAAAGGCGCTGCGCAGACTTCGCCACGTCTCCAGGAGCCAGAAGCTTCGGGCCTATCTGAACTGATCGATCCCCATTCCTGACTCGGCGGGATCGCCTCCCGGCATCCCGCCTTGCATCTGCCTGCGACAGAGACGCACCGGCCGACGGGGCGCGGGAGTCTGAAATGACGCGACGCAGACTGATTTCATTCATACATATGCCGGCCAACGCCCAGGACGATCCCAGGGAGTACGGTATCTGGTCGATCCTGGCCGGCCTCTGCGTCCTGGTGCTCCTGATGCTGGCGGGATGGCATGTCGGCGCCCCCTACGTGATTTCCCTGCTGGACGACGGGGCCCTGGTGGAAAGGGAAGGGGAAAACACCCGGTTGCAGGACCAGATGCGGGCCCTCCACGCCCTGGACGGCACACTGGAATCGCAGATCTCGACCCTATCGGAACGGGCGGCGGACATAAGCAAGATCGTTCACGGTCCGGATGCCCCCGGTCCGGCCGCCGGGACCGTTGATTCCGCTTCGTCCCAGGCATCCATCGAGCGGTCGGAATCGCCCGAGGCGGCCGTGCGCAGGATCGGCGGACAGATCGACCGGATGCTGACCGAAGCCCGCGCGGAGCTCGCCGGCCTGCGGTCCATCGAAGCAAAGTCCAGGGAAGACGAGGCATACTGGCACGGCATCCCCATCGTGTCGCCGGTACGCGGTCCCGTTTCGAGATCCTTTGGCTCATCGCGCAACCTGTTGAGCGACGAGCAGCGCATACACGGCGGCCTGGACATCGCCGCGAACCGGGACGAGCCGGTACGGGCCACCGCTTACGGGGTAGTCGCGAGGACGGGGGTGAACGCGAGCCTCGGCCGGTATGTGGACATCACCCATCAGAACGGATATGTCACGCGGTACGGCCACCTCTCCGAAGTGCTGGTCGCAAGAAGGCAACGGGTGAAACGCGGGGAGATCATCGGACTGGTTGGCATGACCGGCAAGACCAGCGGATATCATATTCACTACGAGATCCACCATGAGGGCCGCATACTCGATCCGTCCGCGTGGGTATTCCCGGAACAGGGCCTGTAATCGCCCATCGGATGGCGGGGAAATGCGAAAAAAGTTGACACGCGGCCCGATCCGCTTCATTTTATGTGTCATATTGTCGCGATAACTGGTTTGTTCGCAAAGCGTAAGAATCGTACGGCAATTTGTAACAGGAAGCATGGTTTTGACAAAATACCGGATGCCGACCAGGCTCATGGTTCTGCAATTCGGGGATAGATCGGTACGTATTCCCGGATCGCTGATTGCTGTCATGCTGGGCGTGCTGGTCTTGGTGACCGGCGTGGTTTACGCCGGGGCCAGATCATGGCTGGCGGAATACAGGCATGGCAGTATTCACGAAGAGATCAATAACCTGGAACTGTCCAGCCGGTCGAACAGCGTCAGGCTGGAATCCCTCATCGCATCGGAAGAGACCGCGCGCCTCATCGCGGGGTTGCCGAGCATTCATCCCGACGTCCGCCAGGTGGGTGTGGGTGGACGAGCCGGGCTGCCGGACCCGGGTTACAGTCTCGATTCGCCCTTTTACCGGGCTTCCAGGCTGCACTCCGAGATGGAAACCTCCAAGCGCCAGTCGAGCCTTTCGCTCAAGAGCATGGAGGATATCGAGCGGCAGATCCGGGAGGTCGACGACCGCTGGCAGTTCGTACCTTCGATCACGCCGGTAACCGGCGTCATTACCAGCCGGTACGGACCGCGGAATGACCCTTTTACCGGTCTCTACGCCATGCACCACGGGATCGATATCGCCGCGGCCCCCGGCACACCGGTCAAAGCGCCCGCAAGGGGCGTCGTGGTCAAGACCGGCGTGGACGCCCGTTACGGCCTGTATGTAGACGTGGACCATCAGAACGGCTTCAGGACCCGCTTCGGACATCTTTCCGCCATCCTGGTGAAGAAGGGCATGGAATTGATGCGCGGCGATGTCATCGGCCAGGTGGGCATGACGGGAAGAGCCAACGGACACCACCTGCACTACGAGATTCAGAAGGACCGGAGACGGGTCAATCCCATGAATTTCATCCGGTCCGAGAACGACTGCTGATCCTTACCGGACAGGAAGTGTGATAAGAGGCAGGGACGCCGTTTGTTCCCTGCCTTTTTTTTATCCGCGCCGCTCTGTTGCCGCGGCCGGGCCGTTTCCGCGCCGCGCCGTCCCGGTACGCATGCAGGGGGAGGGCTGTTCGATGTTCCGCCAGGACTACATCATGAGGACCATTCGCGTCTTCATCGATGCGCTGATCCTGTTGATCCGGTCTCGCCGCGACCAGGACTACCCCCGCGCCCGCTCGATTATCGCCCAGACCTGGGAAGACATCTTCGGCCTTTCCACGGCATCGGTCATGGCGCTGTCGGAACGCACCCTGCTGTCCATGTTGCTGAAACGGAGCGGAGGGGCCGTCGACACGGCCCTCATGGCCGCGCGCCTGTTCAAGGAAGACGGTGCGCTGGCCATGGCGGACGGACAGGAGGACGAGGGCCGCGGCCTGTATCTGAAGGCGCTGAATTGTTACCTTGAAATCGCCCTGGAACCGACTGTCGGCGCGGAGGACTTCCGCTGGATCAGCGAAGAGATCGATAAGTCCGGCCTCGTGACGGATCCCCGCGAGGCGATCGAAGAACTGCTGGAACTCCTGGCCGGTACGGCCCTTCCGATGCCTGCCGAGCTGCTGCTGTTCAGGTACTACGAACGGTACGGCCAGTACGGCAGGGCTGAAGACATCCTGTTTCACGTGATGGACGAACACCCGGCCGAATCCGATATCGCCGGGCTCGGCCTGGGATTCTATGAACGGCTCGAATCCATGGCGGACGACCGCCTGGAACGGGGCGGACTGCCCCGCGATGAAGTCCGGGAAGGACTGGAACAACTGAGGGATCGGATACGCCGGCACGGTTATGTTTTTGATTGACGATCATGGCGCGGACCCTTAGATTGACGGAACTTGAAAACGCTTGAAAGACAGGACAATATGGTTGCGGAAAAGACGATGCCCGAACCGCCGCCGGCCGCTCCGGCAGCGCGGAACCGCGCGCTGTACGTGGAGACGTACGGCTGCCAGATGAACAAGGCGGATTCCGAGCTGATCGTGGGGCTGCTCGCCCGCGAGGGGTTCCAGGTCACCGACCGGGTCGACCGGGCCGACGTGATCCTGGTGAATACCTGTGCCATCCGGGAGAACGCGGAACAGCGGGTACTCGGACGCATGTCCGAGCTGAACCGGTTCAAGACGGCCAATCCCGATCTGATCCTGGGGCTCTGCGGCTGCATGTCCCAGCACCTCGGCGACCGGATCATCGAGAAGGCGCCCTATATCGACCTGGTCGCGGGTCCCGACACCTACCGCCGCCTGCCGGCCATGCTCCGCGCCCTGGCCACGGAAGACGAACCGGCGCTGAACCTCACCTGGAACCGGGCCGAACACTATCTCGACATCGACCCCGTCCGGGAAGCCGGCGTGAACGGCTGGGTCACGATCATGCGCGGCTGCGACAAGATGTGCACCTTCTGCATCGTGCCCTTCGTACGTGGCCGCGAGCGCAGTACGCCCCACGGTGAAGTGATCCGCCAGATCGAGCACCTCGCGGCGGAAGGGTACCGGGAAGTGACCCTGCTCGGCCAGACGGTGAACAAGTACCGGGACGGCGAGGTCGAATTCGCGGACCTGCTTTCCCGGGCGGCGGAAATCGACGGCATCGAACGCATCCGGTTCACCTCGCCCCACCCGGCGCACTTTCCCGATCGGCTGATCGAGGTCATGGCCGCTTGCCCCGCGATCTGTCCGCATACGCACCTTCCGCTGCAGTCCGGCGCTTCGACGACCCTGTCCCGCATGCGCCGGGACTACACGCCGGAAACGTTCCTGGACGTGGTCCGCAGGCTCCGGGAACGCATTCCCCGGATCACCCTGACGACGGACGTCATCGTGGGATTCTGCGGCGAGACGGAAGCAGAATTCGAGGCGACCTGCGAGATGATGCGAACCGTACGGTTCGACAGCGCCTTCATGTTCAAGTACTCTCCGCGGCCCGGGACGGCTTCCCACAGGCGGCTGGCCGACGACGTGCCGGAGGAGGTGAAGGCCCGGCGATTGACGGCCGTCATCGACATGCAGAAGGCGATCTCCGATACCCGGAACCGGGCGTACAGGGGCCAGACCGTGCAGGTGCTCGTCGAGGGGCGGTCCAGGCGGGACGCCGACAAGCTTTTTGGCAAGACGGACACCTTCAAGACCGTCGTGTTCCCGAAGCGGGCGGGGATCGATTCCAACGCGATCGTTCCCGTGCGCGTGAACGGGTCCACGCCCTTCACCCTGTTCGGCGACGTCGCAACGCCGGCATAGCCGTGCCCGGGATTGGGGCAAAGCCTGCAGGCCGCAGAGACCGGCCGCAGGGAACATAAAGGAAACGGCCTATCATGAAACCGACAGAACCCGGCGGGCACCCGGTCCGTGATGCGGATACGAGCCCGGAAGCGAATGGCGAAGGCTCCGGCCTGTCCCGGCGCAGATTTCTGGGTCGTATCGCAGGCGGCGCCCTGGCCGGCCTGGCCGGCACCGCGATTCTCAACAGTTGTGCGGATTCATCCCCAAAGGAGAGTACCATGTCTTTCACGCTGCCCGATCTGCCCTATGCCCATGACGCGCTCGAGCCCCATATCGACACGCGTACGATGGAAATCCATCACGGCAAGCACCACAACACTTACATCACCAACCTGAACAACGCCCTCGCCGACCATGGCGACCTGGCCGGAAAGAGCCTGGACGAACTGCTGGCCGACAACTGCGCCATCGTTCCCGACGCCATCAGGACGGCCGTGCGCAACAACGGCGGCGGCCACGCCAATCACACGCAGTTCTGGACGATCATGAGCGGCAGCGGCGGCGGAAGCCCCACGGGCAACCTGGCCGCGGCCATCGACGGCGCCTTCGGCGGTTTAGACGCGATGAAGGAACAGTTCGCGGCCGCGGGCGCGACGCGCTTCGGTTCCGGCTGGGCCTGGCTCGCCAAAGACGGGGCGGGAAACCTCGAGGTCTATTCCACGGCCAACCAGGACAGCCCGGTCATGGAAGGCAAGACGGCCATTCTGGGGCTGGACGTCTGGGAGCACGCCTACTATCTGAATTACCAGAACCTGCGCCCCGCTTACATTGAAGCCTGGTGGAACGTCGTGGACTGGGCGGAGGCGGAAAGGCGCTTCAACGGCTGAATGCGGCCGGACAGGCTGAATGCGGCGGGCGCTCGGCTCCGCGCCGGGCGCGCTGATCGCGGCCCCTGACTGAAGCGGTCGTTCAGCCGGAGCGGCCGGACAGATACCTGGAGGCGACATGGCCCGAACGGGAAGATCGGCGATTCTGGACCGGGAAAAAGGAACCTTTACCGTCGGTGAGGCGGTGGTCCCGGATCCCGGTCCGGGAGAGGTCCTCGTCCGGCAGACCATGTGCGGCGTGTGCGGCACGGACGTGCACATCTACAACGGCCACATGCGGCGCAAGGCCTTCCCCCTGGTGCTGGGCCACGAGATCGTCGGCGTGATCGAGAAACTGGGGTCCGGCGTCGACGCGGACGCCATGGACAAGCCGGTGAAAGAAGGCGATCTCATCGCCATCATTCCCGGGCAGCAGTGCGGAACCTGTTATTTCTGCGCCGTGGTCCGTGAACCCGGGCTCTGTCCCAACGTGCTGGCCTACGGATTCCGGCCCTACGCCGACCTCAAGCCCCACTTCCAGGGCGGGTACGCGGAATACGTCCTGCTGAACATACCCCGCACCAAGTTCCTCAAGGTCCAGAGTACGCCCGAGGTCGCGGTGCTGCTCGAACCCTTCACCGTCGGCCTGCACTTCGCCGAAAAGGCGCAGATGAAACTCGGGTCCACGGCCGTGATCCAGGGCGCGGGCGCCATCGGCCTGTTCAGCCTGGCCGCGGCCATCGAGGCCGGCGCGCACCGCACCATCGTGGTCGGCGCGCCCGCTTCCCGGCTGGAACTGGCGAAGGCCTTCGGCGCCGACGTGACCATCAATATCGAGGAAGTGCCGGACGCGCAGGAACGCATAGAGCTGGTCAAGGCGGAAACGCCCGGCGGATACGGCGCCGACGTGGTATTCGAATGTACGGGCGTGCCGCCGGCCATCCCCGAGGGCGTGGAAATGCTGCGGCGGGGCGGGACCTACGTGGAGGGCGGCCATTTCACCGACGCGGGGGACGTCCGCATGAATCCCTTCAACCATTTCGTGTTCCGCCACATCACCCTCGTCGGCGTCTGGGCCAGTAACATCTCCCACTTCGTCCGCGGCCTGCCCATTCTGGAATCGGGCCGCTATCCCTTCGACGAAATGGTCTCCCACGCCCTGCCGCTGAGCCGGGTCGGAGAGGCCATAGACGCCCTGTCGACCGACTATCGGCTCGACGGCGAAGAAGTGCGGAAGATCGCGATCGCGGGTGCGCTTTCCGACTGAAGGAGTATGCCTTGAAATTCAAACTTGGATTCAGCGGACTCAGATGGCAGACCCCCGACCTGGATGAAATTCTCGGGCAGTTGAAGGAGACCGGCTGGGATGGCTGGGAGATCCGTCAGTCGCTGGACTGGCTGGGATCGGCCAGGCGGGTGAAGACCATATCGGACCGTGCGGGCGTCACGGTCGCCGTGGTCACCGGAATCGGTATATCCCTCGACGGAGATCACGAGATGAAGGAGCGGAACAAGCGCCGCATCGACTTTGCCGCCGACGTGGAGGCGGACACCTTCATGTTCATGGGCGCCCATCGTCCCTACGGCCGATCCTCGACCCCGGACGACATCCGGGCCCTGGCGGATCTGTCCGACGAATTCGCCGACTACGCGTCCCAGTACGACCTGGACGTCTGCTACCACATCCACACCAGCACTACGGTCGATTCCCGCGAGGAATGGGAACTTCTCATGCGCCTGATGAAACGGGCGCAATTATGCATCGACGTCTCCCATTCGGCCTTCTGGCACTACGATCCCGCCCGGTCCATCCGGGATTTCAGGGACCGGCTCGTATACGTGCACCTGCAGGACTACAAGGATTACCGCTTCGTCGAGCTCGGCGACGGCGGGCTGCTCGACTTCGGCGCCACCATGAAGGCGCTGGAGGAGATCGATTATGACCGGTGGGTGACCGTCTGCCCCAGCCAGTCGGACCTTCCGGACCTCGAGAAGATGCGGCGGGAACGGGCCTATCTACGTAAACTGGGGTATTGAACGGCCGGGTGACCGGCCGAATGTGCGCGCGCGTTGAACCTGCCTCGGCCCAACCTGCCCGGACTACTTTCCCCGGGACCTTTCCAACACGGCCAGCGCGATATCGGTGACCTGCTCCGGATCGCCGGCGATGACCCGGATCATGGGTTCCTTCCCCTCGTCTCCCAGGTCGTAGACGATATCCGGCACAAACCCCTGCTCATCGATGACCCGGGCCGTTCCCCATTCGAGGGACGAACCCTCGCGCATTTTGGATTCGAGCGGCTCCTCGTGCCGGTCGAAGGAGGCGACCGAGAGTCCCAGCCCCCGGCAGGCGTCCAGGATCGATTCATCGTACCGGATGTTCATTACGGATCTTTTGGCCGGATCCCTCCGCATGGCGGTGAGGATGATCCGGGCCACGTGGGAAGACGCGCCGAATTCGGGGGGGGCGGCCGAGCGGATATCGCGGCGCACGCGGATGAGCCGGCCGGGAAAGGCCGCCACGTCGTCCGCCGACCGCGCGCCGGCCAGGCCCATGCCCAGGTTGGACTGCACTTCGGGGACGAGATCCCCCGCGTGGGCGCTTTCGAGACGCCGTACCGCGGCCGACAGCTGGTCCAGGACCGAGAGGCGGTCGGCGTCGCGGTAGAGGTTGTGGAAATGATGGACGGGGCCGTGTCCCCCGCCCAGGGGCACGGCGTGGCGCAGGGCGCCGGTGAGGTAGTCCTTGGCGCCGCCCACGGCTTCGGCCACGCCCGCTCCCTTAGCCAGGCCGGCGGCAATCGCGGCGGCGAAGGTGCAGCCGGTGCCGTGGGTGCACCGCGTATCGATGCGTTCGGCTTCGAAGATTTCGAATGTCGTCCCGTCGTAAAGCACGTCGACGGCCGGTCCTTCCAGATGGCCGCCCTTGACGACCACGTGGCGGGGACCCATCCCGATGAGCTTCCGGCAGACGGCTTTCATCCCTTCCACGTCCGACGCGTCGATCCCGGTCAGCGCCTTCGCCTCGTCCAGGTTCGGCGTAACGACCGTGGCCAGGGGGACCAGCCGCTCGATCAGCGTGGAAACCGCCTCGGATTCCAGCAGCGCGTCGCCGCTCCTGGCGATCATCACCGGGTCTATGACGAGGGGGATTTCCGGATATGGCCGCAACGCGTCCGCCACGGCGGCGATGATCTCCGCGTTCGCCAGCATGCCCGTCTTGATGGCCTGGGCGCCGATGTCGGAAAGGACGGAATCAATCTGCGCCGCAACCGCCTCGGCCGGGAGGTTGTGAATCGCCTGCACGCCGATCGTGTTCTGGGCGGTGACCGACGTTACGGCGGACATGCCGTACACGCCAAGGGCCGAAAAGGTCTTCAGGTCCGCCTGAATGCCGGCCCCGCCGCCGGAGTCTGAACCTGCGATGGTGAGTGCTACCGGGATCATGTGAGGAGATTCGCGGTGGGAGGCGGTCAGGTAGTCTTGCCCTGGTTTTCGTAGAACTTCTTGATCAGGCGGTCCAGGTATGCTCCGGGGTTGTCGATCGCTGCTTCCGTGATCTTCAGTTCCTTCGCCTGGATCAGCTTCAACCCGTGGACGTAATCCTTGAACAGTTCCGTCCCCATGTCGTTGGTCGTCCTGCCGTGCTGCTTCGCAAGTTTTTCAAGCGCCGCGGAGGCGGCCTCGTCCAGCGTGAGGGTTATGTCGTGTTCCTCGAAGTACACCCGCAACTCTTCGGCGGGCTCGGGAGGCGCTTCCGCGAGGACCCGCTCGAGCTCACTTTCCGGGCTATTCACCAGCTTGGCCGTCACGTCGAACCGTTTCACCGTGCTGGAGGGCAGCTTCTTCTCGAACTTGATCAGGATCCGCTCCATCGTACCGATGAGGCCGCGGGCGCCGGTACCCGACTGGTGGGCCCGCTGCGCGATCAGGCGCAGCGATTCCTCGTCGAATTCTACGTCGATGCCGTAGGCCTTGAAATCCAGTTTCTTGGCGATAATGACCGGTCCGTTCGGGTTCCGAAGGATCTGGAACAGATCTTCTACGCTGAGTTTGTGGAGCACGGCGGTCACCGGCAACCGTCCGATGAATTCCGACTCGAAGCCGTACTCGATCAGGTCTTCCGCGGTCACGTGCGGCAGCCATTCGCCGTCCTCCGGCTTTTCCGCGCCGTCGCCCTGCTCGAATCCCATGGTCTGCACGCTCATGCGCTTCCTGATGATCTCTTCCAGGTTGGCGAAGGCCCCGCTGACGATGAACAGGATGTTTCGCGTATTGATGCGTTTTCTTTCCACCTTGCCCGTTTTCTGGAACTGGAGGGCGTTCTCCATCTGGGACGTCAGGTCGTGGGGCGCCTGCAGGTCCACGTCCGTCTCTTCCATCAGCTTCAGGAGCGTGCGCTGGACCCCGGTCCGCGACACGTCGGGCCCTACGGTATTGCCCGACGAGGCGATCTTGTCGATCTCGTCGATGTAGATGATGCCGTATTCCGCGAGCTTGATGTTGCCGTCGGCCTCGTGGACCAGCGAGCGGACCAGTTCGTCCACGTCCCCGCCCACGTAGCCCGTCTCGCTGAACCGCGTGGCGTCGCCCTTGACGAAGGGCACGCCGATCTTGCTGGCGATGAGCTTGATGAGGTAGGTCTTCCCCACGCCGGTCGGACCGATCAGGATGATGTTGTTCTTGATGTTGCCGACCGGTTCCTGCTCTTCCTGAAGCCGGATGCGGTTGAAATGGGTGCAGATCTTGGTGGCCAGGATCTCCTTCGCCTCGTCCTGGCGAATGACGTACTCGTTCAGAAAGGCTTCCAGCTCCTCCGGCTTCATGTCGAACCGGATCTCCGGCAGCGAGACTTCTTCCGCGGGCGGATCCGTGGGGACGCCTTCCTTCTCCGGCTGGGCGAACTGAACCTGCGCGCCGTACTTGTTCGAAAAGAACTCCTTGAGGTCTTTCTGTATATCACCCATGTCGGGGGGCTTGGTCATGGCAGGTTCGATCCTTTCGGGCAACCTCTTCTGTCCGGACTGAAAACGGCTTGCCGGCAAAAAACGCCGACGCCTGTTCACTAACGCCGCCCGATTTGGCGCAAGTGGTACAACCCGGTAATATAGGTCATGGCAAGCATTCGGGCAAAGGCATTTAACATGACGCGCCGTTGGGGATTTGGAAGGTCGTCATTATGTAAGAGGACAGAGTGTCCATCACATGATAAAGTCAGTTACACAAAAACCGTGACAGACCTAGGAGATGGTGGCCTGCCCTATAACTGTAGCTTAACAACATGTCCCATTTTGGGGTGTACTACATTTGGGGTGTACTACAATATGATCAAGTATCTCCGTACGAGTAGCTTTCTTGTTTCAAAAAACTCTCTCCACGATTTGTTGAAAGCATGACTCCATTTCTGGAGTTTGCCTTGAGGACTTCCTGACACCCAGCGTCCATAGGCCGGGTTATTGATGTCCAGACCTACTCGTTTCCATTGGTCCTGAAACCTCTTCGCTTGTGGAAGGTCATGATGAGCCTGTGCGTTTTGCATCCCAGGAGGCGGATCGCCAAGTCGATCTCTCAACGATCCTTTTGCGCCCGTTCCGCCATTCGCCGCCCTGCCGGCGTCAATAGAATTGGCGGCGTCTGTCGCATTGTCAACCTGGTTTGCCCTACGAGCCCCACGCGCCGCAGTTATCGTCGTGCTCGTGTCGCCCAGGCTATATCAATGATCGAACTTTTGTTACCTTAGTTCATATGTCTAGGTTGCCATTTCGAACTCGGTAGAAGGTTATAGACTTAGCTTCATCAGAATCTGATTCCATAACCACCGAAAACTGAAATTGTGGATAAATCTGGCTTAACCTCGCCTCCCACATATCGACCAACACATTACCAAAATGCTTGTTGACCTCGTCACTACTCTCACGAGCCCTCTTTCCAAAAAGGTCGTCAGGAATATAAAGACGATTGAAACTACATTCTGTTTCTTGAATATCGAAGTTGGATTCACAAAGTGCCTGACGTACTTTTTTTACATCCGTTTCGCCGTCGACGACATCACTTCGAAGTATTGCACCGTCAACCTGAATGTAGTCAGGCCAGAACAACTTAGCATAGGCCATGGCTTCTAAAACTGACCCAAATGCATATGTGAAATCGAACACGTTGAAATTCGTCGTATCCTCAGACGAATACAGTTTAGTCAACTCCGAAACAAGCACGAGAGAATCACGGTTCGTGTTCATTCATACCCCCTGGGCAATTCGCCTGGTCGAGGTTGTCTTGGATCTTTAAGAGGTGCTCCAGGTCCTTTTCCAGACTTGGGCTCTAATACAAGAGGTGGATCTTGACCGCCATGCCGTCTACCTTCACCGCGAAACCGTTTAACAGGTCTACCGAATGCGTCAAATTGAGTATATCCGGTTACTTTTCCCGTTTTGGGATCACGTTTAAAGCTTGTATGAGCACCTGCACCTTGAACAGGTTCTACTTTCTTTACTCGGGATTGGTTTTTCCCTCCTTTACTAGGTGCCCCGGCTGACCTGAACGCCTTAACTTTCTTAACAACGGCGTCTAACTTTGTTATGATCGGTTTAAGTATCTTGGTATACGCACTTCCTGGTCCTGGCAAAACCATGCCGACTGTTACAACCGCAGCAGCCACACCCACATCGACTTTAGTCGATTTTGGATCCTGGATCGTTTCGTAGAGGTTATAGGCGTCGTACCCTGTAGAGGCTACTTCGGTAGCGGCGTAGAGAAGTCCCAATACTGCGGGGAACACGATACGCCCATCCGGATCTACATACTTGAGCGGATTGTTGTTGGCATAGGCGTACGGACTGATCCCCGGGTATTCGTCCTGCATGGGATCGGGCCGCAGGAACCTGCCGACATCGTAAGCGTACGACCTCTCAAGCATGTAGTCAAGGCCGGACT
>LXNJ01001351.1_pt1 | contig 14822 bp, 12 predicted proteins | sample 809081 | NCBI WGS metagenome assembly LXNJ01 (sample SAMN04870510, study PRJNA318959) | sponge metagenome | biome: sponge; feature: marine sponge reef; material: water | host: Petrosia ficiformis | place: Greece: Milos, Mediterranean Sea | collected 2013-05-29 | depth 5-7 m
GGCCTTTCTGCTTCACCCTGAATTTCAGGTGCTTCTTATCCATCCCGATGGTCCGTGTGGAACCGACGAGACTGAGGTTGCGCGATACGAGTACCGGGTGGTGGTTTGCCGGACCGAAGGGACCGAGCATTTTCATCAGCTGGACCATACGCGGGGTCACTTCGTCGAGCTCGATTACCGAGTCGATTTCAAGCCGGGGGATGAAATCCGCCGGGGTGGCCCGCGCCGCGACAACGTCGTGAAACTTCTGCCTGAACGCCTCGATGCGGTCCTTTTCGATGGAAAGGCCCGCCGCGTGGTGGTGCCCGCCAAACTGTATCAGCAGATCCGAGCACTCCTTGATGGCGTTGTACAGATGAAAGTCGCCCACGGTCCGCGCCGAACCGCGACCCTTTTCGCCTGCCGTCGAAATCATGACGACCGGCCGGTTGAAGGCCTCCACCATGCGGGACGCCACGATGCCGATGATGCCGGGATGCCAGGTGTCCGAAGCGAGTACGAGGCCCTTTGCCTCCCGGAGAAAGGGATCCTTCTCCACGACTTCCCTGGCCGCTTCGAAGGTAAGCGTGTCCTCCTTGCGCCGCCGCTGGTTCTCCTCGTTCAGTTCCTGGGCCAGATCCGCAGCTTTCCGCTGGTCTTCCGTAATCAGCAGATCGACCACGCGCGTGGCGTCGCCCATGCGGCCGGCGGCGTTGATGCGGGGCGCGAGCATGAAGAGCATGTGTCCCGTCGACAGTTCCTTCTCCTTCAGGCCCGCCACGTCGAGCAGCGCCTGCAGGCCCGACTTGTGCGTCTGCTGCATCATGTCCAGTCCGTACTTGGTCAGGACCCGGTTCTCGTCCCGCAGGGGGACGATGTCCGCCGTAGTGCCCAGGGCCACGAGATCCATGTGCGTGTACACCGCGTTCTCCGGCAGCCCGACGTGCTCGGCCAGCGCCTGTGCCACCTTGTACGCCAGACCGACGCCGCAAAGCTCCTTGAAGGGGTACCCGCAGTCGTCCCGCTTGGGATTCAGAATGGCCACGCCGTTCGGAAGGGTCTCGCCCGGGACATGATGATCGATGATGACGACGTCGATGCCCATCTCGCGGGCCTGGTCCACTTCCGCGTTCGCGGTGATTCCGCAGTCGACGGCCAGGATGAGCGTCACGCCCCGGTTCTTTGCTTCCTGCAGCCCTTCTATGGACAGTCCGTAACCATCCGTCATTCGATTGGGGATGTAGGAGGAAATGCGGTCCGTAAGCAACTTGATCGTGAGGTACAGCAGGGTCGTCGCCGTCGTCCCATCCACATCGTAGTCGCCGAAGACCATGATGTGTTCCTTGCGTTCGATGGCGTCGGCGATCCGCTCCACGGCGAGGTCCATGTCCTCCATGAGAAAGGGACTGTGCAGATCGTCGAGGGTAGGCTTCAGGAAATACCGCGCGTCGTCAAAGGTCGAAACGCCCCGGTTGAGCAGGATCTGCGCGATCACGCGCGGGACGTTGATCAGCTCCATCATCCGGGGAACCTGGGGATGTTCGTCGTGTAGGACCCAGCGGCTGTTCATGAACCAGACCGGATGTTCAAGTTGCGGGTGAGCGTGGCGCCAGGCATGGCGAATTGACTATGGATAATGGAACACCGGGAACCGTAAAACGTCCAAGCCGGCCGTAAGCCGAGTTCTGTGCCTTCGTGGTGAAGGTGGCGATCATCTATCTGGGACGACTGTCGCCAGTCGCCTCTTGCGACCTTACCCGAGAGTCTCCGGTTTCCCGGCGGGCGAGACGGGCCGTCTCTCCTCTCCTATTCGGTCTTGCACCAGATGGGGTTTGTCCTGCCGGACCGGTTGCCCGGACCGCGGTGAGCTCTTACCTCGCCTTTTCACCTTTGCCTCCCCGAAGGGATCGGCCGTGTGTTTTCTGTGACACTTTCCGTGGCATCACTGCCCCCTGCCGTTAGCAGGCATCCTGCCCTGCGGTGCTCGGACTTTCCTCGCCCGCCCTTCGGCGGACGCGATCGCCTGGACGACTTGGGACGTTTTACATTCTTAATATACCCAATGGTGCGCTGCTGTTCAACCCCGGAGCGGGATGAGCAGAAGGACGCTCGGAGGCGGCGCGTTGCGGTCGAAGGGATTTCAGTACTCGAGGCCTTCTTCCGTAATCAGGATACGGCCGCAGCTTTCACAGGAAACCAGCCGCCGTCCCTGGCGGATCTGCAGCATGACCTGCAGCGGAATCACGTTAAAACATCCCGAGCAGGCCCCTTTCTTTACGGGTACGACGGTCATCCCGCGCAGGTTCCGGCGGATTCGGTCGTATACCTTGAGGACCTGGTTCTCCACGCGCATGGTCATTCTCTTCCGCTCGTCCATTTTGACGGCGACGTCCTCGTCTACCGCCGAAAGCCTGGACTCGAGCGACGCGCGCTCTTCGTTGAAGCGCTCGATCAGGGATTCGGTTTCACCGCGCATGGTCTCCAGCGATTCACTCTCCGCCTCGGCCTCGGTGATCAGCTGCAGAATCCCATCTTCGAGTTCGGAGATGCGGGTCTTCTGCGCCTGGATCTCCGCCTGCAAGGCGTCGTACTCCTTGTTGGTCTTTACGCTGTAAAGCTGTCCCTGGTACTTCTTGACCTGTTCCTGCGCGAGCTGCAGGTCCCCCTCGTACTGACGCCGGTTTTTCTCGATGTCCGCGACCTTCGCTTCCTGGTCCGCCAGCCTGGTTTCCGCTTCGGTCCGGGCGGTCCTCATCGTCTCCAGCTGACTGGGAATATCTACCTTGAACCGTTCGAGCTCGTGCAGGTCCCGATCCGTCTTCTGTAGTTCCAACAACGCTCTCAAGCTTTCCTGCATGCGACCCTGGCCCTCCATGGATATGAAAAGGCGGACAAAAAAAAATGCACCTTTACAGTGCATTTTCATTCGTCTCAATCTGGTTTTGCCGAGTCCCGGGTCCGAAGAGGCAACTGTAGTCGGACCATGCAGACAATCGGGCTCGTAGACATATCCATCCTTTTCCCAATACTACTTGATTTTTTGATCATAGACAGTAAAGATAATGCCGGAGGCGTATAGTGTCAACCAAAATCAGAGGAGGATCTCATGGGTTCGATCATTCGATTACGCGGCAACAAAACGGAAGAAACCGTCGAAGTGAGCATCGTAGTCTCCAGGTGGCTGTTCGCCGGCTTCATGGCGCTGCTCGTGGTCGCCGTTTCCCTGGGTTACGCCGTGCTGCCCGTCCAGTCGCAGGATGACCGGAGCCGCAAGGCCATCGCGCCGGGCCAGAACTACAGCGAGGCCATCGAGGCGGGCGACTTCGTGTTCCTTTCCGGCAAGATAGCGGCCGTCCGGGGCCGGATTATCCCCGGCGGCATCGAGGCGGAAACGAAGATGGTCATGGACAACCTGCAGACGGCGCTGGCCAAGTCCGGACTGACGATGGATGACGTCGTCAAGGCCACGGTGTTTCTGAGCGACCTGAACGACTTTTCCGCCATGAACGAAGTGTACCGTTCCTACTACACGGGCGATCCGCCGGCCCGCTCTACCGTCCAGTCCGGGGTCGTCCTCAACGCGGGCATCGAGATCGACCTGATCGCGTACCGCGGCGGCAAGTAGTCGCCGGATCCGGACAGCAGGGAGCGGATGAACGATCGAACGACCGTTGGCGTGATCGGACTGGGGCTGGGGAAGGCTCATTTAGCCGGCTACCTGAAGGACGACCGGGTGGAAGTCGTCGGACTGGCCGACCTGGACGCGGGGCTGGTGGAGCGGACCGCGGCGGCGCACGACGTTGCCCACGCGTTTACTTCCTACCGGGACCTGCTCGGCCTGGGGCCCGATCTCGTCAGCGTCTGCCTGCCCAATTTCCTGCACGCTCCCGTGACCATCGACGTCCTGGACGCCGGCGCCCACGTGCTGTGCGAAAAGCCCATGGCGCTGAACGCGGCCCAGGCGCGGGACATGGCCGCCGCCGCCCGGCGCAACGGCCGGTACCTGATGATCGCCCTGAACAACCGGTTTCGTACCGAGACGCAGATCCTGAAGAAACTCATCGAACAGGACGTGCTGGGCGAAATATACTACGCCAGGACCGGGTGGTTGAGGCGGAGCGGCATACCCGGAACGGGAACCTGGTTTACCCGGAAAGCCCAGGCCGGAGGCGGCCCTTTGATCGATCTCGGCGTCCATATGATCGATCTCGCGAGGTGGCTCATGGGCAACCCGCGTCCCGCGTCCGTGGCGGGCGCCACCTTCAACCGGCTGAGCGGCCGGGTGGAAGGCGTTTTCGACGTGGAAGACCTTGCGGCGGCCTTCATCCGGTTCGAAGGCGGCATCACGCTCGTCGCGGAGACGAGCTGGGCCTCCCACGTTCCCTCGGAGGGATCTTACGTCAAGCTGATGGGCACCCGGGGCGGCGCCGAGATCACGGGCAACGATCTTACTGTCTACACCGACCTGCACGGTGAGCAGGTGGATATCACGCCCGCCTACGCGCCGCGGGAATGGTCAGACTGCATCGCGGCCGAGATCGCCCACTTCGTGGACTGCATCCGCACCAGGCGCACTCCTATGTCGACGGGCGAACAGGGTGTGGAAATCATGCAGATCCTGGATGGGATCTACGAATCGGCCGCGGGCAACCGGATGGTCCATATCGCCTGACGCAAACCACGGCTCCCCGGTCCCGCGATCCTGGCGGTCTTCGCGGGACCGCTCCCGGCCTACCGGTCTGATCTATCGTCCTCGGCCTGTCCGAATTCCCGGTTGTTGGACCTTATCGTCCTGTCGCCGGGTCTTGCGGACAGGGCGTTGCGGTAGGCTGCCTCGGCATCGGTCCTGCGGCCGGACCTTTCATAGGCGACCGCCAGGTTGTTCCACGCCGCCGCGTTGTACCGGTCCTCCGCCACGATACCTTCCCAGATCGTCATCGCCCGGGACCAGTTTCCTGCCCTTGCCGCGGAAAGGGCGCCGCCGTCGCGGGTAACGATCAGCCTGCGGGTGACCTGAATCTGTTCCCGGATCAGGGCGGCCATGAGACGGGCCACGATGCGCCTGGCCAGGACTTCGGTCAGCATAGGCGACACGAACTCGACGGAGACGGCCCCCTCCGGCGGTGCTTCGACGGGTTCGGGCAGCACCGTGCGATAGGATTCGGATTCCGTAAAGGAATAGCTGCCGATCAGCTTTTTGGAGTCGACCCCGTAGGCCCTGAGCGTGGCCGTAACGACCGCTGTCTGATCGATATGCGGCAGGACATAGGCCTTGTTTATGAACCGGACGTCGGCTCTTCCGAGCCCCACCCCGATGGCCTCTTCCTCTCGAAAGACCTTCACTTCCCCGTACTCTTCGGTATAAGCCCGTTCGAGATCGCCGATCAGCATGATCCCGGCGCTCATTTCTCTTCCCACGACCAGCGCGAGAGAATCCGGAATCCGTCCGGCTTCGTGGGAATGGCGGGACAGTGTCCGAAGCACCGGTCTCATTTCTATCGTCGACAGCGTGGGGTCCGATACCAGAGCGCGGGCGAACAGGTACCCGGTCAGGTTGTTCAGGGCCAGGTCGGTCCCGTTGAAACCCAGGAGAGCAATGGTCCCATCTTCGCCGGGGAGACCGAGCAGGGGCGACCGGTAAACATCGAACCGGACGGAGAGAGAAGATGCGGCGCATCCGGGAATGCACGCCAGGATTGCCGCGGCCAGGAGCGGCAGGACCGTTCTGTAAGGTGAAGCGGCCATGGTACCTGAATAGGTACGCCATTTGATCCCCGCGTGTCAAGCCGATTCGGGGCGGCCTGCGGGTCCGTCCCGACCCCCCGAAAGAGGTTGACAATCAACCCGGCGGTCCTTAATCTACGCATGACCAGAAACCACGTCAGCACGGGTTAATGAACATGTCCTCGTCACAGAAGCCTCCCGGGTCCGCGGCACCCGGCAAGAAGTCCGATAAAGCACCCGGGAAGACGAATACCGACCCGGTCCGCCGCCGCCGGTTCCTGCAGAAATGCCTCGGCGTGCTGGGCGGTATCGGTTCCCTGATGGCCGCCTACCCGCTCATCCGGTACATCGAACCACCCCCCGAAGCCGAAGGCAGCAGCCGGGTCGAAATCGACCGGGCATCCGTTCCTCCTGGCACGTCCCGGACGGTGATCTACCGGGGCCGGCCGACCATCGTGGTCAACACGTCCGAGGGTTACATCGCCTACAACGCCGTATGCCCCCACCTGGGTTGCGTCGTCAAGTGGGAGAGGGGCACGGAGAGCCTGGTCTGTCCCTGTCACGGCGGCAAATTCGGCACCGACGGGAGCGTTCAGGGCGGACCGATTCCCGGCCCCCTTAACGCTGTTGAGCTGTCCGTCACCGACGACAAGATCATCATCGGCGCGTAACCAGCGTCCGTACGGTCCTGTCTACGCGGAGCACGAAACCAGCCACTATGATCAGACGCCTGTCCAACGGGGTGTACAACTGGCTCGATGATCGCGCGGAGATATCGGTCGTCATCGATTTCTGCCGCCGCCAGTTGACCAAGCCCGTCCCCCGCCATCTCAACTGGCTGTTCTCCTTCGGGACGGTCACGCTGGTTTTCTTCCTCTCCCAGGCCGTCTCGGGCGTCTTCCTGATGATCTATTACGAGGCGTCGGCCGATACGGCCTACGAGAGCGTGAAGTACATCATGGAGCAGGTGCGCTTCGGCTGGCTCATGCGCCAGGTGCATACCTACGGCGCCAATTTCATGATCGCCTTCCTGCTGCTGCATTCGGTCCGTGTGTTCTTCTACGGGGGATACAAGAAACCCAGGGAGCTTACCTGGCTCTTCGGATTCGGCCTGCTGGTCGTGACCCTGGCCTTCGGTTTTACCGGCTATCTCCTGCCGTGGGACCAGCTCTCCTACTGGGGGACGACCGTGGGTACGGAAATCGCCGCCGCGACCCCCCTCGTCGGCGAGTATCTCCTCATCCTCATGCGGGGCGGGGAGATCATTTCCGACGTGACCCTCACCCGGTTCTTCGTGGCACACGTGGTGCTCCTGCCCTGGGCCTTCGTCGCCCTGGTAGCCGTGCACCTGTTCCTTATCCGGTACAAGGGCATTTCGCCCCTCGATGGAACGGATGTGCCGGAGAAGACGCCGGAAGAACTGAAGAAAGCCGGCGGCAAGCCCTTCTATCCCCAGCACGTGATGAAAGAAGCCATCGTGGTTCTGCTTGTTCTGGCGTCGATGATCTTCATGATCATCTACTACCCCCTGCCGCTGCACGAAAAGGCCGATCCTTTCAACACACCCGTCGGGGTCAAGCCGGAATGGTATTTCCTTTCCTCCTACCAGGCGCTGAAATACCTCCCGAAAACCATCGGCATCATCGGATCCGGCCTGGTCGTACTGGCCATCTGCCTGTTGCCCTTCTGGGACAGGAAACCGGCCCGCAAACCTTCCCGGCGGCCCTTGGCGACGTCCCTGGGCATCCTCTTCATCGTCCTTAACATCGTCCTCGCGCTGCTCGGAAAGATCTCGGAAACGGAAATGACCATCATGGGTACGAGGTACCATTTCGACATCTATGGCTGGCCCCACGCCATCGCGACGGTCGAGGAACCGGCAGCCGAAACGGACATCGGCGGCGAGGGCACCGAATGAGCGAACGGAAGCATGCCGGACATCGGCGGCGAGGGCACCGAATGAGCGTAGGGAATCATGCCGGACATCGGATGCTCGATGGAGCGGCAAGTCTCCTGTCCGTAGCGGTGAGCCCCCTGTCCGTCCGGACCGCGGGGCATCCCGCGAAGGCCGCCCTCGTTCTTCTGACGGCCCTGTTCCTCTCCTGGACTTCGGCCGGTACCGCCGACGCGCAGCAGGCCGCGGCGACCAACACCTGTGTCTCCTGTCACGCCGGCCTGGACGACGAGGACATGAGCCTGCCCGTGGCCGAATGGCTGCGGAGCGCGCACCGTCCAGCGGACATTTCCTGCCAGGACTGCCACGGCGGCAACCCGGCCACCATGGTGGAGGACGAAGCGCACGACGTCGAACGGGATTTCGTGGGCCTGCCCGATCCCTATGTCGTTCATGAGCTGTGCGGCGAGTGTCACCAGGTCCAGATGGAAAACTACGTGCCCAGTCCCCATGGCCTCGAGGGGGACTTCTGGCCCAACTGCGTGGACTGCCACGATAACCATGAAGTGGTCTTCCCCCAGGCGTCCCTGATTTCCATACCCGACAACTGCGAAGACTGCCACGAGCAGGTAATCATGGACGACTTCATCGCCCTGACCGACCGGGGACTCGGGCCTGTTGACTCGTTCCGGCTGGCGGCGGAGGAAATCCGTTCGGCGGGCGTTCCGGTCGACGCGATCCTGGGCCAGGCGACCCTGGCGCGGGATGCCTATATCCAGCAGGCCTCCCACGTATTCGTGCTCGAGGAGATGGTCGCCGTCGTCGATTCACTGGAACAGATCTATCCACGCATTCAGAAGGAAGTGGACGCCGCCCGCACGGAAGTCGATACCCGACGCAGATTCGGATGGATGTTCATCGGTCTGTTCCTGGTGCTCGCGGGCGTCGTCTGGCTGTACCGCCGATCCCTGCCGGAAGCCTGAGAAGCCTGACCGGACCTGAGCCGTGGTCGAACCGTAATGCAGCCTTTCCGGACGGCGCGACCGCGCATCATCGTTTTAACTGACCGGGACCCAATCATGTATACCCGTCTTGTCTTTTGCATCCTGCTCGCCTGCTTCGCACTCGGCGTCGTTGCCGATGCCTCCGGTCCCATCCGGCCCGTGCCCGACGGCAAGGGAACGGCCACGCTTGCCCAGGCCGTGCTGCGCCTGCCCGTCGTCGCCAGCATGCTGCACACCGGGGCCCACCCCGACGACGAAAACAGCGCCCTGGTGGCCTATGTCAGCCGTGGATTGCACGCGCGGACCGCGTACCTTTCGCTTAACCGGGGCGAAGGCGGCCAGAATCTCATCGGCCCCGAGCTATATGACGCCATCGGCGTGATCCGGACGGAAGAGTTGATGAGCGCCCGGCGTTTCGACGGCGCGGAGCAGTATTTTACGCGGGCCTACGACTTCGGTTTTTCCAAATCGGCCGAAGAAACCCTGGAATACTGGAACGGGGATGAAATGCTGCTCTCGGACGTGGTGCGCGTCATCCGCCGCTTTCGCCCCGACGTGATCGTATCGGTCTTCGCCGATTCCCCCCGCGACGGACACGGCCATCACCAGGCGTCCGGGCGGATCACGCGGGAGGCGTTCCACGCCGCCGCCGACCCGGACCGTTTCCCCGAACACCTGCGGGACGGGCTGCGTCCCTGGCAGGCCCGAAAGCTGTATATCAACAACACGCGGGCTTCCTTCGACAGCATCGATTCCCTACTGGTCGACGTGGGGACCTACAGCCCCGTACTGGACCGGTCCTACCGGGAGCTCGGTCTGGCGGGCCGCAGCATGCATCGCTCCCAGGACATGGGGACCCTCCAGCCCAAGGGTCCGGCGACCACGAAGATCAAGCTCGTCGCCCGCGCGGGCGTGACGGATGCGGACGGGGACGGCCACCTCTTCGACGGACTGGACACGACCTTCATGCGGCTCCACGCCATGGCCGGTACGGATGCCGACGGGATCCCCGGATTCGCCGCCCGTCTCGGCCGGCTGGACGCCCTTGCCCGCGAGGCCGTGGCCGCCTACAGGCCGCTGGAGCCCTCCGCCCTGCTTGATCCCGTGCTGGAAGGCCTGCGGACCATCCGGTCGCTCCGGGAGGATCTCGTTCAAAGCGCGCTGCCGCGCACCGTGCTCTCCGACATCCTCTTTCTGCTTGACCAGAAGGAAGAAGACTTCGCCAACGCGGCGGTCCTGGCCCTCGGCATCGCCTTCGAAGTGCTTGCCGCCGCGGACCGGGTGGTTCCGGGCGATACGCTCGAAGTGAGCCTGGCATTGCTGAACCGCAGCACGAGGCCGGTCCGTGTCGCGCGCCTCGGCCTGGAAGTCCCGGCGGGATGGACCGCCGCATCCGGTCCGGTTCCGGCCGAACCGGCCGGGCTGGCCGCGGACATCGGGTACAACGAAAGCGTGGAAGGGGCATGGCGGGTATCCGTGCCTCCCGATGCCCGGCACACCCGTCCCTACTGGCACCGGCTTTCCCTCAACGACCGGCGCGTCGAGGTAGAAGATGAAACGCTGATCGGACTTCCGTGGCATCCCCAGCCCGTCGCCGGACGGGCCGACATCGTCGTGGACGGCGTGGATATCGTGGTCCGTCAAACCGCGCAGTACCGCTTCGCCGACCGGGCCTTCGGGGAAATCCGCCGCGAACTCCAGGTGGTGCCCGCGCTGTCTGTCACGATCGAACCCCGGGTCGTGGTCGCCGCCGAGGGGAGGAGCCGGCCCCTGCGATTCACCATATCCGTGCTCAGCAACGCGAACGGGACGGTCGAGGGCAGCCTGTCACTCGAAGCGCCGGACGGATGGGAGGTCTCCCCCTCCGATGTTCCGCTGGATTTTGCGGGCGTGGGACAGACCGCTACGTACCGCTACACGGTAACCCCGGCTCCGGGAGCACCGGCCGGCGCCCACGAGATCCGGGCGGTGGCCAGGGCCGCCGGCAGGGACTACCGGGAGGGATACGACGTAATTGCCTATCCCCACACGGAACCCAGGCATCTGTACCGCGGGGCGGCGGCGACCGTGCAGGTCGCCCGTGTCGATCTGCCGGACGATCTCAGGGTGGGCTACGTCATGGGAACCGGCGACCAGGTTCCCGCCACGCTGGAACAGATGGGGGTTCGGGTGGAGTTGCTGACGAAGGAAGATCTCGCCGCGGCTGACCTGGGCGTCTTCGACCTGATCATCGCGGGAATCCGCGCCTACGAAGTCCGCCGGGATCTCGTCGCCGTGAATCAGCGTCTGCTGGACTACGTGGCGGCCGGCGGCGTCTACATCGTCCAGTACAATAAGTACGCCTTCAACCGCGAACAGTACGGTCCCTATCCCTTCCGGATCAACCGCCCCCACGACCGGGTCACCCGGGAATCCGCGCCGGTGGACATACTGGTACCGGACCATCCCGTTTTCAACCGGCCCAATCGGATCACGGAAGCGGATTTCGAAGGGTGGGTGCAGGAACGCGGCCTGTACTTCCTGGGAGAATGGGACTCCCGCTACACGCCGCTCATGGCCTCGCAGGATCCGGGGGAAACGCCCAGGGCCGGCGGACTCGTCGAAGCCCGCTACGGCAAGGGGCGCTATATCTACACGGGTTATGCCTGGTTCCGCCAGCTTCCCGCGGGCGTACCCGGGGCCGTGAGACTCTTCGCCAACCTGGTCAGTCTGGCCGCCGAAAACCGGGACCCTTGAGCAGACGCGCTACATGGGCACTTCGGTGCGCCATTCCGGAAAGCGCTCGTCGATCCCCCGGATGAGATCGTTATAGGCCTCGCGGAATTGCTGCGTCAGAGCGCCGATGGAACCTTCCCCGATGTCATAGTGATCTATGGAGACAACGGGGCTCACCTCCGCGCCCGTTCCGCAAAGAAAGACCTCGTCGGCCGTATAAAGTTCCGTCCGGTCGATCTCCCGTTCCACCACGGGCATCCCGATGACGTCCCGGCCGATTTTCAGCACGGTGTCCCGTGTGACGCTCACCAGGATATCGGCCGTGACCGGCGGCGTGATCAGGACGCCGTCCTGGACCATCATCAGGCAGGCGCCCGGCGCCTCGCAGACCTTGCCGCGGTTGTTCAGCATGATCGTCTCGTCGAATCCCTTGAGCGTGGCGTCCGTCCACGCGATGGCGCTGTTGCGGTAGTTGGCCCAGCACTTGATGCGCGCCGGCAGCGTGTTGTCCGAAATGCGCGTCCACGAACTGACGGAACTCCTGGCGCCGTCCTTTTTGTGCAGGCTGGAGGCGTAAGGGAAGGTATGCACGTAGACGTGGGCGGGCCCCGCCATCTTGTTCAGGTAGACATCGGGCGAGAAATAGACCGTGGGAAATACATAGACGTCTTCCCGGTACCCGTGGACCCTGCACAGCTCGAGGGAGCCGTTCCAGACGTCTTCCAGCGTGTATGGCGTTTCCATCCGCATCAACTTGATCGACCGGTACAGGCGTTTGAGATGGTCTTCGAAACGGAAGACGAACAGTTTTTCCCGGTCCTCGTTCCAGTAAGCCCGAATCCCCTCGAATATGGCGTGGGCGAAGATATGGCCCTGGGTAACGTGCACCGTACCCTGTTCCCAGGGGATCTGCTCCCCGTCAAGCCAGATGTACCTGGAATGCTCCTCGCCCCACATTTTCTTCTTGGCCATACCCGTGCTCCTTCAATTGGTTGATTCGTGAACCAGGCATGCAGTCACCTGTGGCCGGCCGGTGCCGCCTACGCCCGGTCCGGCTCCCGCCGGTCCATGCGGTCCGGGCCGTCCATGCGGTCCAGGCGGTCCGGGGCATCATCCTTCCGCGACTCCTCCAGGCGGGTACGCCAGTTGTATTCTTCGAGCCGGAGCACGTCCACCTGCCTGCAGGACATGCACCACTGCAGGATCAGCGGCTCGTCATCCCGGGAAACCGTGCGAATGGACACCCAGAACTCTACGCCGTGGGGACAGCCCGTCCGGGTCCGCTGAAACTCCGGCAGAATGTGATGGACCTTGTCGTCAGTAGGCGTCAGGCCGACAAAGGAGTCCTCGTAGGACCGGATGGGCATGGGCTTGGATCCAGTAAGGAGATGAAAAGAGCCGCGAAACGCTGAGTATTCTATAGGGCTGGACCGCGGTCGTGTCAAGGGATATCCCGCCGCGGACCGGTGGTCTGGAAACAGGTGGGCTGATGGTCCGGAACCGGGCGGGCCATGCACAATTCACAGGCACGCGAAACCATGTTCACAGGCGGTAGACACACGGCGCCACAGCACCCGTCCCGCCGAAGAAGCCGCGGGATTCACCTTGACCATCCGCGCCGCGCCCTGTTATTCTAACCGGCGTAAACCGCACGTTTCCCGCGACTGCCCATATCGCGCATTAAAGGAGTGATCATGGTCCACCACTTCGAACCTGCCCGCTATCACACGACCATGGGTTCCCATGAGCCCGTCCTGCGTGTGAAGGACGGGGATACCGTCATCACGTCCACGGTCGACGCCCGGGGCAAGGATCGAACCGACAGGCCCGTGACACCCCCCGGCAACCCGCAGACGGGACCCTTTCACGTCGAAGGCGCCGAACCGGGCGATACGCTCGCCGTGCACCTGGACCGGCTGGCGCCCAACCGTCCTTTCGGATGGACCCGGCCGCTCGTGGCGCCGAACGTGCTTGATCCCGACTACGTGCGGGAAACCGCGGGGGAGATCGGGAGCAGGGATGATCTCTGCAGGTGGGAGGTGGATCCGGACCGGAGGACGGTCACGCTGATCGAACCGGCGGATACGCGACTCGGCCGGCTGACCCTGCCCATGGCGCCCATGACGGGATGTTTCGGCGTGGCGCCGGACAAGGGCCAGGCGATCTCGACGGCCACGTCCGCCGGCCACGGCGGAAACATGGACTACCGTGGATTCGTGGAAGGCGTCACCGCGTACTTCCCGGTGTTCGCACCGGGCGCCCTGTTTCATATCGGAGACGGCCACGCGGTACAGGGCGACGGCGAGATCGTCGGTACCGGCGTGGAGATCTCCTTCGACGTGCAGTTCACCTTTCGCGTGCTCAAGGGAAAAAACAGCGCATGGCCCCGCGGAGAGAACGCGGAATACCTGTTCACGGCGGGCAACGCCCGGCCCCTCGACCAGTGCGTCCAGCACGCGACAACGGAGATGCTGCGGTGGCTGCAGGCCGATTACGGCCTCGATCCCAGGGCGGCCCACACGCTCCTCGGCCAATGCGTCGAGTACGACATGGGAAACGTGTTCGATCCCGCCTACACCATGGTATGCAAGGTCAGGAAAGACCTGCTCGCCGGACTGGGCATCGACACCCGGTCGGTACACGCCGAGTTGGCCGGAGCCTGATCGGCCGGCCGCATCCCTTTTAAACAACCCGGAGAATGGAGACTGACATGAGCAGACTGGAAGGACACGTAGCCTGGGTCACCGGCGCGGGTACGGGCATCGGGCGCGGCATCGCCCTGGCCCTGGCCCGGGAAGGCGCGGACGTCATCCTTTCCAGCAGGCGGCGCGAGCCCCTGGAGGGAACCGCCGCGGAAGTGGAGTCCGCCGGGCGCCGAGCGGTCATCGCCCCCCTGGACGTGACCGACCGGGAGCAGATCGGCGAGGCCGTCGCTCGGGCGTCGGAACAACTGGGCTCCGTGTCGATCCTGGTGAACAACGCGGGCGTCAATACGCCCCTGCGCACGGCCACGGAGATGGCGGTGGAAGACTGGGATCTCGTGGTGGACATCAACCTCACGGGCGCGTTCAACTGCTTTCGGGCGGTCTACGAACACATGAAGGCCCGGGGAGGAGGCAACGTCATCAATATCGCGTCCATGGCCGGGCGCCAGGTCTCCCTTCTCGGCGGAGCCGCCTACTGCGCGTCCAAGCACGGCATGGTTTCGCTGACCCATTCGATCAACCTGGAAGCCGCCGAGTTCGGGCTCCGCGCCTGCGCCATCCTGCCGGGCGAAGTGAAAACGCCTATTCTGAAAAACCGCCCCCGGCCCGTGTCGGAAAAGCGCCTGTCCCTGATGCTCACGCCCGAAGACATCGCGGATACGGTCGTATTCGTCCTCTGCCAGCCCGCCCGCGTGGTCATACCCGAAATGTGGGTCATGCCCGCCTACCAGGTATCGGCACAGCCCCTGCCGTGAGACAGCCGCCGCATGGGCGGTGTACGGCCCCCCGGGGGCGCCGGAT
>LXNJ01001352.1_pt1 | contig 14820 bp, 14 predicted proteins | sample 809081 | NCBI WGS metagenome assembly LXNJ01 (sample SAMN04870510, study PRJNA318959) | sponge metagenome | biome: sponge; feature: marine sponge reef; material: water | host: Petrosia ficiformis | place: Greece: Milos, Mediterranean Sea | collected 2013-05-29 | depth 5-7 m
CTCCGCGAACTGCTCGCACGCTCGGTGAAGGTGTGAGCGCCGCGAGGGTGGATCCGAAGAAGGCGCTCTCCCGCACGTTCCTCGACGGAGGGATGGTTCGCTGGGAAGCCTATGTCTCGGGCGGCCAGCCGAATACGCCCCAGGCGGCCCGCATCTATTTCGTCTGCCTCGAGGACCCCTTCGAGCCTCCGCGCTGGCTGTCGCACGAGAGCCGCAGCGTGGCCGAGGCGACGCGCGCCCTGGCCGACATGAGCGACGCGGATCTTCTCGGGCTCCATTCCCGCTCCGCCCCCCTGGAGTGATGCCTCGGAGTGATGCCTCGGAGGGGAGCTTTCGGCAGCTAGTTTACCGTGACGACGTCGTACAGACGCTCGCCGGGTACGCCCTCCACGCCTTCGTAGCGATGCTCCACGAGAATTGACCAGGATCCGGGTTCGACGTTGTAGATGTTCGCCACGTAGGACAGCGTCGAAGGCGTCAGACTGTTGCAGCCCTGCCGGCCCGACACGATCGTGATGGACAGTTCCAGTCCTCCGTCGACCTCCCGCAGGTCGGGGGACACGTAGTCGCACCGCAGCCGGCCCACGATCTGGCCCGAGACTCGCATGGACCCGGGCCCCCCGGCGGCGCGCGCGAACTCGGGCAGGGCGGATCCCTCGCTGACGACGGACGAGAGCATGTTCCCGACGGTCGGGGAGAGTCCGACCCCCAGATTCAGGCAGCCGGACAGTCCGAGAAGGACACCAACGACGCCGATTGCGCAGCGAGCTTGCCGGTTTCGCACGATTTGCAAGATGAGACTCCGCAGCCGAAGAACCTTCGAAAGAGTGACAGCGTCCGGGAGGGTCTCGCAATACCATCGCCCGTCGCAAATCCCCGCCGGTTCTTCGCGGCGGCGGCCGGGCGCGCGTCGTGTGCGCGATGCGCGCTTGCATTACTTTCCATTCTTGGCTTGGCGACGTAGCGGCGGAGACCGCAGGATGCGAACACATCGAGAGGGTCGTTCGGAGGCGCGGGCGCGGAGCAGGGCCGTTTACCGGGCCGCGTCCTTCGCTCTGGCGGGAGCGGCCATCCTGCTGGCGGCCGGATCTCGCCTGGCCGCCCAGAGCCCGCCCCCCACCTCCTCCCGGAGCATCGTGACGTGTCCGGCGGATATGGATCCGTCCCTCACGGGTCTCGCGGGCATCGTCCGCGATACGCTCCAGGGCATCCTCATTCCCGGGGCCACCGTCTCCGCGACCTGGACCGAAGACGAAGGACAGCGGCGCACCATCTCCGTGGAGGCGGACAACGCGGGCGTGTACGTCCTCTGCGGCCTTCCGCCCCTGAAGGATGTCACGGTGAGCGCGAGGTTTCCGTCCTTCCGCACGGAGCCGGCGCAGGTGAACATCGCGCCCGGCCCCCCCGCCGGGTGGGACATCCTCGTGGGCGTGGAGGAGGGCGCGCTCGCCAGTCTGCTCACCGTGCCCGGCCGAATCGTGGGTCGGGTGGTCGATCGGCGTTCCCGTCGTCCCGTCGAAGCGGCGAGCATCGTTCTCTCGGACACGCTGTTGGCGGAGGACCGGCAGAAAATGACCGATGGCAGCGGCCGCTTCATGTTCACCGACCTCGATCCGGGCATGTACCGGGTGGCCGTGGATCACATCACCTTCGATCCCGTGGACCAGTTGGTGCACCTTCCGAGCGACCGAACGGTGCAGGTGGACTTCGAACTCAGCGCGGACCCGATCGAACTCGCGCCGATCGTCGTCACCGCGTTGCGTGAGAAACGACTGGAGTTGCAGGGGTTCTACGACCGGCGCGAACTGGGCGAGGCGATCGGCGCCGGAGTATTCCTCACGCGCGACGACATCCACGACGCCGGCGCGATCCGCGTGACGCACTACCTGGGACGGATTCCGGGCGTGCAAACCGAGTGCACCGGAGGCGCCAACAACAACTGCATCATCCGCATGACGCGGGGCGTGCCCAGCCTGAGGAACCGCGCCGAATACGGGTGCCGGAATGCGAACGTCTACCTGGACGGCGTGCGCGTGATCCGCGACGGCGGGGGCGGCGAATCGATCGACAACTTCGTCTCGACGTCCGAGATCGCCGGGATCGAAGTCTATCGCGGTCCGAGTGAGCTGCCGGCCGAGTTCGGTGGGGCCGTGGGGCGCTGCGGAGCCATCGTCATCTGGACGGGCCCCGGCATCCGGCGGCGCTCAGGCTAACCGTCCGGGTCGGAGGGCGTCGCGGCCGGCGGGGCCGCCGCGAACGCGTGCAGCGCGGTGGCCTTCGCGCGCACGGCGACGCGCACTCCGGGGTCGACGCCGAGTTCCTCCGCGGCGTCGAGCGTGACGAGGGCCACGAGTTCGACGGGGCCGCGGAGCCGCAGCCGCACGAGCCCGCCCATGTCGCGCCGTTCCTCCACGGTCGCCACGATCAGGTTGCGCGTACTCAGGTCCGCCGGGGGGACGTCCGGGGGTCCGAGAACGAGATCTTCCGGCCGATAGGCGATCTTCACCGGCGTGCCCGCGACCGCCTCGCCCTGGGCCACGAGCGAAGCGCCCCCGATGTCGGCGGTGACCATGCGCTCGTGCGCCCGCGTCACGACGCCGGAGATCGTGAACTCCGCCCCGGTGACGCGCGCCGTGTAGACATCGGCGGGGTTCTCGTAGATTTCCTTCGGCGTACCGGTCTGGACCAGCTTCCCGTCCCGGATCACGGCGACCCGATCCGCGAGGTGGAAGGCCTCGCCCCGGTCGTGCGTGATGAGAAAGACGCTCGTCGCCCGTTCCCGGGCCACCCGCTCCAGGTCGTGACGGAGGTCGAGCCGCGAATCGGTGTCCAGGTTCGCCGTCGGCTCGTCGAGGAAGAGGATCTCGGGGTCGAGCACCAGCGCCCGCGCGAGCGCCACGCGCTGCGCCTCTCCTCCGGACAACCGCGATATCGGGGCTCCCAGCAGGTGCGAGATGGCGAGTTGCTCGCACACGGCGCGCGAGCGGACGCGAGCTTCGGCGCGGGGCACGCTCTGCAGGGCCAGGCCGAGGCCGACGTTGTACTCGACGGAATCGCTCCAGAAGTGAGGGCGTTGGAACACGACGGCGGACGCGGCCCGGAGCGCTCGCTCGGCCGCCCGCCCGGACCCGCCGCGGAACGTGACTTCTCCGGTGTCGGGCTTCTCCAGCATGGCGAGCAGGCGCAGCAACGTGGATTTGCCGGCCCCGTTCGGCCCGAACACGGCGAGCATCTCGCCCTCGCGCAGTTCGATGCGGTCCACCTCGACGGCCGTCCTTCCGCCGTAGACGCGGCGCAGGCCGACGCCGCCGAGAAGCGGTCCGGCTGCGGCGTTCACGCGACCTGGCCGCGGCGGATCGTGCGCCGGCCGAGCAGGAGGAGCGCCGCGTTCACGCAGAGGGCGATGAGCATGAGTACGATCCCCATGGCGATCGCGACGTCGAAGTTGCCGCGCCGCGTCTCCAGCACGATCGCGGTCGTCATCACCCGGGTTTCTCCGAGGATGTTGCCCCCCACCATCATCACCGCGCCCACCTCGCTGATGATGGCCCCGAATCCCGCCGCCACCGCGGCCACGAGCGACGTCCGCACCTCCCTCAGCTGCAGGAGGGTGGCCTGCCGCCGGCTCGCGCCGAGCGCCCGCGCCTGAAGCGAGATGTCCCGGGGGATGTTCTCCACCGCGGCGAGGCTTACCGCCGCGATGTAGGGGCCGGCGAGGATCGCCTGGGCGCCGATCATGGCGGCCGGCGTGTAGAGCAGTTGCAGGTCGCCGAGCGGGCCGGCCCGCGACAGAAAGAGGAAGACTCCGAGGCCGACCACGACGGGCGGGAAGGCGAGACCCGCGTTGATGACCGCGACCACGGGCAGGCGAAGCCGGAATCGCGTCAGCCCGACCGCGATCCCGATGGGGAGTCCGATGACCATCGCCAGGAGGAGCGCCGATCCGCTGATCTGCAGAGAGCGGAAGATGACGTTCCAGACGTACAGGTCGCCCGACGTGATGAGCCGGAGAGCCTCGAGCAGCGGATCCACGCGCCGAATCTAGTTGGGCGGATCGTCGCCGGGCCACGGGGCGAACAGCGCCCCGGGGCCGCCGCGCACCCGGAATTCCCCGATGGCGCGGCGTCCGTCGCCGGAGCGCAGCCAGTCTGCGAAGACCGCGGCGCGCTCGGGCCGGATCGCGGCCCGTGGCGCCAGCAGCGAGTAGACGTTGCGCAGCGACGGGTGATCCTCGACGAGCGCGACCAGGTCGAGCACCTCCGACAGCAGCGCGAGCGTCGCGTCGTCCGTGAGAACGTAGGCGCCGCGTTCGCTGGCCACGTGCAGCGTCGTGGCCTGTCCCTGCCCGGACTCGACGTACCCCGTGCCGCCGCCGGCCACGCCCGCCTCGCGCCACAGGGCGATCTCGCGGTGGTGCGTGCCCGAACTGTCGCCGCGCGAGACGAAGCCGTGCCCCCCCCGCGCGAGGGTCGCGAACGCCTCGGACGGGGATGCGGATCCACGAATCCGCGCCGGATCCGAGGGCGGGCCGGCGACCACGTATTCGTTGAAGAGGACGGGACGCCGCCGCGGCGCGTGACCCGCCTCGACGAAGCGAGCCTCGGCTTCGGGAGCGTGCACGAGCAGGAGATCCACGTCTCCCGTGCGACCGAGTTCCAGCGCTTCGCCGCTCCCGGCGATGACCGTGCGCACCCGGAGCCCGGGGTGGTCTTCGTTGAAGCGGGCGATCACGTGTTCGAGCAGACCCGAATCGTAGGTGGACGTCGTGGCGCCGAGCACGAAGGTGTCCGCGTCGGTCCCGCACGCCCCGGCGCACAGTCCGCCGCCGAGGGCCAGGAGGAGGGCCAGGAGGACGGCGAAGGAGGCTCGCCGCGCGCTTCTGTCACGGCCGGCTAGCCGTGGCGTATCCACCGCAGCACCTGCGGCAGGTTGGCGCGCTGGCCCTTCATCAGAATCCCGACCCGGAAGATGCGGCCCGCGACCCACGCCGCCCCGAGGACGAACACTCCCAGCAGCACCAGCGACACGAGCCACTGCCACACCGGGACCGAAGTGGCGAACAGCCGCGCCGGCATCACCAGCGGACTGAAGAACGGCACGAGGGAGAGGATGACGCCCCAACCGGCGTTCGGGCTCTGGATCACGCCCTGCGTCGCGATGAAGGGAAGGATGATCAGCATCGTGATCGGGAGCATGACCTGCTGGGCATCGTGCTCGTTGCTGATCGTCGCGCCGGCGCCGGCGAACATCCCCGCGTAGAGCAGGTAGCCGAAGACGAGAAAGAAGAACATCAGCACGAGCGTGCCCCACGGGATCGGGATGCTCGCGATGTCGATCCCCGCCTCCGCCAGCGTGGAGGCCCCGGCGGTGAGGCCGTAGACTGCCGCGAGCGCGAAGACCAGGGCCCAGACGGCCATCTGCGCGATGCCCACGGCCCCGACGCCCACGATCTTGCCCAGCATCAGTTCCCACGGGCGAAGGGACGAGACCATGATCTCGACGATGTCCGACTGCTTCTCCTCCAGGATCGCCCGCACGATCATCTGCCCGTAGATGAGCAGGATGAAGTAGAAGAAGAAGGCGATGGCGAAGCTCAGCATCCGGTAGACGTCCTGGGATCGCGCCTCTCCGGATTCCGTCACGTTCACGACCTCGAAGGGGGTCCGCGAGAGCAGCGCGCCCGGATCGATGCTCTGCACGCCGACGGAGCGCAGGCGCGCCCGCACCGATGCCTTCTGGAGGGCATCCCGTACCGAGCGCTCGATGACCGCCGGGACGCTGGCCAGCGCGAGCAGCGTCGTCTCCTCCTGGTCCCCCCCGTCCGCGTCCGGTGTCTCCCCCGGCATCTCCGCGGAGCGCCGGCCCGCACTCCTCGGGATCACCAGCAGCAGGTCGTACGAGGTGTCGGAGAGCCGCGCCCGCGCCTCGTCGATCGAGAACTCCTCCATGTCTTCGGCGCGCACGGCGTCGAGCCCGTCGGCGAGAAACTCTTCAACAACGAGGTCGCCGATCAGCCCCGCGGGATCGGCGACCCCGATGACCCTGCGCTCCTCGCCCGCATCCGTCGCCCCCCTCACCGCGAGGAAAGCGGAGAGCGCGCCGAGCCCGACGATCAGCACGGGAAGGCCCAGCGTGGAGATGAGAAACCACTTGGACTTCACGCGCATCATGAACTCGCGGCGGATCACCGTCGCGACCCTCGGCGTGAACGGATTCATGCCGCCGCCTCGTCATCGTCACTCTCGTCCTCGTGCGAGAGCCCGGCCTCCGTGGCCTTCTCGATGAAGATCTGGCGCAGCGACGGTTCGATCAGTTCGAAGCGCGAGATCAGGGCGCCGCTCTCCACGGCCTGCCGCAGCAGGGCCTGCGGGTCCGCCCCCTCCACCATGCGGACCTCCACGTACGTGCCGTGCGCCGAGATGTCCTCGATGAGATCCGGCGCATCGAGGAACGTGGGGTTCCCCTCGAAGGACAGCGCGATGTCGCGTCGCCCCGCCGCGGCCTTGATGTCGCGGACCCGTCCGTCGAGCACCTTGGTCGCTCCGGCGATCATGCACACGCGCTCGCACAGGCGCTCGGCGTCCTCGATGAGGTGCGTCGAGAGCAGAATCGTGGCTCCGGCCTGCTGTCGTTCCTGCAGCAGTTGCTTGAACAGTTCGACGTTCAGCGGGTCGAGGCCGCTGAAGGGCTCGTCGAGCACCAGCAGGTCGGGCTCGTGAAGGATGACCCCGAGAAACTGGGCCTTCTGGGCCATCCCCTTCGAGAAGGTCTCCACCTTGTCGTCCGCCCGGTCACCGAGACCGACGGCATCCAGCCCGGCCCGGGCCCGCGCGAGCGCCTCCTTACGGCGCAGCCCCTTGAGCTGGCCGAAGAACGCGAGGTGATCGGTCGCCGTCATCTTCTGGTACAGCCCGCGCTCCTCCGGCAGATACCCGATGCGGGTGCGCATGGATTCGACGCTGGGGGACCCGAAGACTTCGACCGAACCGGCGTCAGGGCCGATGACGTCGAGGATGATCCGGAGTGTCGTGGTCTTTCCGGCGCCGTTCGGGCCGATAAGGCCGTAGATCGATCCGCGTGGAATCTCAAGGTCGAGATCGCGGACCGCGGTCTTCCTGTCGAAGCGCTTCGTGACGCCTTGGAGGCGAATGGCGGGTGTATTCACGGCCCCGATGATACGGACTGCCCGCACCCCTCGCCAAGCAGCAGCCGCGGCGTGCGGCGGACCGGTCTACCGCCGGGGCCGCTGAATCTCCATATTGAGGATTCCCCTCGCTTTGCCGAATCCAACCCTCCATGGGGAGGTTAGATGGCGATCTTCCGCGTCCTGTATTACCGCGACATCACCGTAGGAAGCGGTGGCCGTATCACGATTCCTTTGGAGATGCGCGACCACATGCGACTGGCCGATGGCGATGCGTTGAAGGTTCGCCTCGAGGAAAGCGAATCCGGCCAGCGCCAGTTCACCGTCTGGAAGACGGAATCCAACCCGAACATCTAGCTCGAAAATCCGGCCGCGACAGACACTACCGGCGGTCTCCGTAATTGACGGCCATGGTGCCCATCATCAGGTCTTCGTAGCCGCACTCCACGAACCCGGCCGCTTCCATCCTGCGGACCATCTCCCGCTGATCCGGGAACCTCCTCAGCGACTCGGGGATGTACACGTAGGACTCCGGATCGCGGTGAAGCGCCCAACCCGCGACGCGGGTCGAGACGTCGAGGTATCCGAGGTAGATGCGGCGCAGCGCCTCAGAGCGCGGGTGCCCGAAATCGAGTGAGATCAGCCGGCCGCCCGGGCGCAGGCAGCGGAAGCTCTCGGCCAGCGCGGAGTCCAGGCCGGCGAAGTTCCTCAGCCCGTAGCCGATGACGACGCGGTCGAACGCGCCATCGGGGAAGGGCAGACGAAGCGCATCGGCCCCGATCCAGCCGGCGAGGTCGGGCCCCGGTCTTCCGCGCCCCACCCGCATCATCTCCAGCGTGAGATCGGCGGCAACGACCCGGATCTCGAACGCTCCGCGCGCGGCCCGGTCCAGCGCTCCCCGGGCGAGGTCCCCCGTGCCGGCCGCGAGGTCGAGGACGCGGTGGCCCGGGCGCAGGTCGGCCCGGGCGAGCAACCGACGCTTCCAGCGGCGGTGGAGACCCAGCGACATGACGTCGTTGGTGAGGTCGTAGCGGCCGGCCACGCCGGCGAACAGCCGGCGCACGTAGCGTCGCTTGTCCGCCGGCCGTTCGATCCGGCCGGAGATGCGTCGATTGAGCTTCAACCGAGCTTCAACTGAGCTTCAACGGGGGCGCCCTCCCGGTGCGGGCCGCCGCGACCGCACTCGTCGGCGCCGCGGCCCGGGGACGAGGCGCCACGTTAACGCTGGTCGCCCTCCTCCGCTGCCGTCCCGAGCAGATCGAGGTCGCGCGCGGCCTCCACCAGGCGGATGAACTCTCCCCGATATCCCCGCGGATCGTCGCCCCGGCCTCCTTCCGCCAGCGAGATGACATCATCCGGCGTGAACCGTCCGGCGTGGGGCGAGTCCCGCAGCAGCATGCCGAACCCCGCCACGGCCGCGGCGAACCGGAAGCTCCGCGAAGGCGACCGGGAGCGGTCCGCGACCGCATGCGCCAGGAGCCTGCTCTCGGAGCCGTCCGGGTCCTTGTAGCGGACCTTCACGTAGAGCAGTTCGTCCTCGAACGCGCCCGGAGGCGTTTCAACCGGGGGCTGCGGGCCGGCGGTGGACTCGTACCGCAACGGATCCACGCTGCGGGGGACCGGGAGACCCGCGGGCACGACCTCATACAGCGCGGTCACCGTGTGTCCGGCGCCGAGTTCGCCCGCGTCCTTCGTGTCGTCGTTGAAGTCCTCGTCGGCGAGCAGCCGGTTTTCGTACCCGATCAGCCGGTATGCGGCGGCCCGCGCGGGGTTGAACTCCACCTGCAGCTTCACGTCCTTCGCGACTGTGAACAGCGTTCCCCCCATCTCCTCCACGAGCACCTTCCGCGCTTCGAGGAGGCCGTCGACGTAGTGGAAGTTGCCGTTCCCGTGGTCCGCGATCTGCTCCATCTTCGAGTCCTTCAGGTTCCCGGTGCCGAAGCCGAGGACCGTGAGGAAGATCCCGCTGTCGCGTTCCTCCTCGATGAGCCGCACCATCTCGCCGTCGCTGGAAGCGCCCACGTTGAAGTCGCCGTCCGTCGCCAGGATCACGCGGTTGTTCCCGCCCTCGATGAAATGATTCCGCGCCACGTCGTAGGCGAGGGCGATCCCCGCCCCGCCCGCCGTACTCCCTCCGGCCTCGAGCCGCTCCACCGCCTCGAGGATCTTCCCGCGCCGGTTGCCCGCCGTCGAGGGGAGGACGAGACCCGCGGCTCCCGCGTAGACGACGATCGCAACCCGGTCCTGCCGCCTCAGTTGGTCGACGAGGAGGGCGAACGCCTTCTTCAGCAGGGGCAGCTTGTCCGGCCAGTTCATGGACCCCGACACGTCGAACAGGAAGACCAGGTTGCTCGGCGGCAGGTTCTCCGTCTCGACGGCGGGCGCCCGGAGTCCGACCCGAACGAGCCGGTGCTCAGGCTTCCACGGCGCATCCCAAACCTCGGTGAGGAGCTGGAAGGGGTGGTCGCCCGCCTCGACATCCCAGACATCCCACTCGTAGGGGAAGTAGTTGATCATCTCCTCGATCCGCACCGCGTCGACGGGCGGCTTCGTGCCGGACTGGATGAAGCGCCGGACGTTGGCGTAGGAGGCGCGGTCGACATCGATCGAGAAAGTGGAGAGCGGCGACGCGCTCACGAGCCGGAAGTCGTTCTCCTCGATGCGCGCGTACGACTCCGTGTTGTGGTCGGTGTTGTGGAACGGGCGCGCCAGAGACATCGCCGTGGCGTAAGCGCTGATCGACGAGGGCCCTCGCAGCACGGTGAAGGGCGGCGCGGCCTCGGGGGTCGCCGCGGCCACTCCCGTAACGATGGTCTCCTCTGTCCGCACCGCCGTCCGCTCGACCGTGAAGTCCAGCGTGACCGTCTGCCCCGCCGCCACGGTGACCGGCCGGCTGGTCTCCCGGTAGCCGATCAACCGGACCGTCACGACTCGCTCTCCCGCCGGCACGCCCGAGAGGGAATACCCGCCCTCCGCATCGGTCAGCGTGCCGATCGTCGTCCCCGCCAGGAAGACCTGGGCGCCGGCGACTCCGACGTTGGCCGTCGCAGCGAGCACCTTCCCCCGCACGGTTCCCGTCTCCGACTGGGCGTGAGACGGGGCCGGGACCGCGATCGCGAGGATCAGGACCAGCAGGGCGCCGACGCGCGCCGGGATTCCGCGAATGTTCATGGTCGCCTCGTTTCCTTCCCTGGGCCGAAGGCCGCTGCCGCGCTCCTGCGACGAGCAGCGAGCGTCCGGCGACACACCCGTAGACGCCGCAAACGGGGAAGGGGTTACATCGCGGTTCGCCGCCAAGCCCACGGGGCGATGTCGTCTGGCATGCCGTCTGGCATGTTTCCGACGGATGGTATACTATGTATACATGCCTCTGCCCCGCCCTCTCTGCACGCGCGTCTCGCGCGAGGTCGAGTCGGAACTCGAACGCGTGTTCCTCGAGCAGCAATGGACTCCATCCGAGGGACTCAGGCGGATTCTCCTGGAGTGGCTCGCAGCGGAGAGATTCCCGCAGATCGAGTTCCGGGAGACGCGGGCGGGCAGACGGGCGGCGTTGCGCGGAGGGCCGGAAGTGTGGGAGGTCGCGGCGGCGGCCGGGCCGAGCCGGGCGATGAGCGCCGCCGTGGGCCAGCGCTTCGCGGGGACGCGGACGGAGGCGCTCGAGGAAGCCCTCGCCTACGCCAAGGAGTACGCCGCCCAGATCGACCCCATCGTGGCCCGCGAGGAACGTCTCGCCCGGATGTGACCGTCCGGAGCCCGGGAGCGGGGGCGGCTATACTTTTTCCAGCGCCTCGAGTAGCACGCGAGCCTTGTGGCGGGTCTCTTCCCACTCGCGCGCCGGTTCCGAGTCGTAGACGACCCCCGCCCCTGCCTGCGCGTAGACGCGGTCGCCGACGGAGAGCAGCGTCCGGATCACGATGGCCATGTCGAGGCTCGTCGCGCCGTAGCCCACGTAACCCGCCGCCCCGCCGTACGGTCCGCGACGAGTCGGCTCGAGTTCGTCCAGAATCTCCATCGCGCGCACCTTCGGGGCGCCGGTCAGCGTGCCGGCGGGGAAGCAGGCCTGGAACGCGTCGACGGCGTCGGCTCCGTCCTTCAGCGACCCCGCCACCTCGCTCACGAGGTGCATGACGTGGCTGTAGCGCTCGATCTCCATGAAGCGCGACACCTCGACGGACCCGGGACGGGCGACCCGGCTCACATCGTTGCGACCGAGATCCACGAGCATGAGGTGTTCCGCCCGCTCCTTCTCGTCGGCGAGCAGCTCGCCCGCATGCCGCTCGTCCTCCCGCGGCGTGGCCCCGCGCGGTCGCGTCCCGGCGATCGGGCGTACGGTCACGATCCCGTCTTCGACGCGGACGAGGGTCTCGGGGGAAGAGCCGATGAGGCGCATGCCGTCCAGTTCGATGAAGAAGAGATAGGGCGACGGGTTGCTGCGCCGGAGTGCGCGGTAAAGCTCGAGGGGGTCGCCCCCGAAACGGGCGCCGGCGCGCTGCGAGACGACGACCTGGTACGCGTCGCCTGCCACGATGTACTCGCGGATTCGCTCGACGGCCGCCTCGTAGTCCTCCCGCGAGCGGTTTCCGGCCACCTCCGTGGCGCGTGCCCCGCCGCCGCCCATCGGCCCCAGCCCGTGCGGTCTCTCGAGGCCGCGAACCCAGTCGATGAGTCGGTCCACGGCCTTACCGTACAGTTCGGCCGGGTCGTCGTCGGGCGTGACCGGCACGGCCGCCACGGCGACGGCCCGCGAATAGAGGTTGTCGATGATGAGCATGTGCTCCGTCGACATGAAGCAGGCGTCGGGCACGCCGAGGTCGTCGGGCGCCGCCGCGGGCAACCGCTCGAGCCAGCGTACCGTATCGTAGCCGAAGAATCCGACGGCCCCGCCCCAGAACCGCGGCAGGGCGGGGAGTTCGACCGGTTCGTAACGGTTGATCCATGCATCGAAGGCGCTGAACGGATCGCTCGTCGTCTCGGGCTCGCCCCAGCCTCCCGCGGGCGTCCAGAGCCGGATCTCCGACCCGTCGAGTCGCCACGCTTCCCGGGGCTCCGAGCCTAAGAAGCTGAATCGCGCCCAGCGTTCCCCGCCCTCCACCGACTCGAGCAGGAAGGAGAACGGGCCGCGTCGGAGCTTCGAGAACGCGGTGACCGGAGTGTCGAGGTCGAACGGGATCTCGATGGCCACGGGCACCATCCGGCCGGGCTCGGCGAGGCGGAAGAATTCGGCGAAGTCGGGGATGACGGAGGCGTCGCTCATGCGCCCAAGGTAGCAGCCCGCGACAGGGACGGGGACCGACGGGGACACGCGCCCGGATCACCTTGTCGGGCGTGGCTTTTTCGTCTACTCTCTCAGGTCCGGTTCAATCCGGCCCGGACCCGTATCAACCCATGGCCGAGATCGCTCGGCAGCTCGGTCTCGGCCGCAATCTCGGCAGCTCAATCTCGGCAGCTCAGTGAGGAAGCGATGAACACCAGCGATTACATCTCTCAGGTCGATCAGTGGAGCGCCCACAACTACCATCCGCTTCCCGTCGTGCTGGAGCGCGGCGAAGGGGAGTGGGTGTGGGACGTCGAGGGCAGAAAGTACCTCGACATGCTGAGTGCCTATTCCGCCGTGAACCAGGGACACCGTCATCCCCGCATCATCGAGGCGCTGCGCGCGCAGGCGGAGAAGCTCACGCTCACGTCGCGCGCCTTCCACAACGACCGCATGGGTCCGTTCCTCCAGCAGCTGTGCGAGATGACCGGGTTCGAGCGCGCGCTGCCGATGAACACCGGCGCCGAGGGCGTGGAGACGGCGATCAAGGCGGCCCGCAAGTGGGGCTACACGGTGAAGGGCGTGGCGGAAAACCAGGCGGAAATCATCGTCTGCGAGGACAATTTCCACGGCCGGACGACGACCATCGTCGGCTTTTCCTCGGACGAGGGATCCACGTCCGGGTTCGGCCCCTTCACGCCGGGCTTCGTGCCGATTCCCTATGGGCATGCGGACGCGCTCGAGGCGGCGATTACGCCGAACACTGTCGGCTTCCTCGTCGAGCCGATCCAGGGTGAGGCGGGCGTCGTGGTGCCGCCCGATGGTTACTACGCGCGGGCGCTGGAGATCTGCCGGGCGAACAACGTCCTCATGATCAACGACGAGATCCAGACGGGTCTCGGGCGAACCGGCAAGCTGTTCTGCGCCGACTGGGAGGCGGACCGGGGCGACATCATGATCGTCGGCAAGGCGCTCGGAGGGGGGGTGTTCCCCGTTTCCGGGATCCTCGCCAACTCCGGGATCATGGACGTCTTCCATCCGGGAGACCACGGCTCGACGTTCGGCGGAAATCCGCTGGGCGCGGCGGTCGGCATGGCGGCGCTGGACGTGATACGGGATGAAGATCTCGCCGGGCGGTCGAACGAACTGGGCTCCTGGTTCAAGCGGGAACTGGAATCGATCGATTCTCCGCATGTGGATCATGTGCGGGGGCGCGGCCTGTTCATCGGCGTCGTGATCCGGGACGAGTCCGGGTCGGCGCGTCCGTTCTGCGAGGAACTGCAGGCGCGCGGGATCCTCGCCAAGGAGACGCACGAGCAGGTGATCCGGTTCGCGCCTCCGCTCACGATCGAAAAGGCCAGCCTCGAATGGGCGCTGGAACACATCGCCGAGGTCGTGCAGGGGGCGGCGGTCGCCGTAGCCTGAGTAACGGATTCGGGCGCTCGCCGCCCGACCGGGAGCCTCGGCCGCTCCCGGAACCCCGCCTCCGGACGACCGGCCGCGGCGCATCCCCGCCGCGGTCCGGTCGTCCGCCACGGTCCGGTCGTCCCCCGGGTCCGCCCGTCGATTCCTCCCCCGACGGTCCGCCCGATTCCCGCGCAACCAATCCCCCGTTGCCCGTGTCACCGGTCCAGAAGCAGAAGAAGCGGAAGAACCGACGTGTACCCGGAGACCCCGGCACGGTGACGGAACCGCAACTCATTCAGCGGCTCAGGGACGGAGACGAGGACGCGGCGCGTGCGTTGTACGACGCGCACGTCGACCGCGTGTTCCGGATATGCTACCGGTTCGCCGGCGAGGACCATCTCGCCCAGGATTTCACGCAGGAGACGTTCGTGCGGGCGTTCACGAAGATCGACACGTTTCGCGGCGAGGCCGCGTTCGGGACGTGGCTCGGATCGATCGCGACGACGGTGTCGCTGAACGGGCTCCGCAAGGTCAAGCGCTTCCGCAGCCGCGAGACCGCGCTGCACGAGGATCTCCGCTCGACCGGCGGCCCGGACCGCCTCGAACCCGATGTCAAGGAGCGCCTGCACCGCGCGATCGACGAACTTCCCGCGGGCTATCGAACCGTCTTCCTGCTGCACGATCTCGAGGGCTACACGCACGAGGAAATCGGGGCGATGCTCGGGATCAAGTCCGGGACCTCCAAGTCGCAACTCTTCAGGGCGCGCGGCCGCCTGCGGGAGAAGCTCGCGGACTTCGCGGGAGAATGGGCATGCTGAAGGATCGCACGGACGAGGCGAGCCGCTTTGCCCGGTTCCTCCGCCGGGAGGCGGCCGGCTACCACGACCCGCCGGAGCCTCCGGCCGAGGCGATGTGGGCCGGGATCGAAATGCGGCTGGGGGCGGCGCCGATGCCCGACTCGCTCGATACGGCGGACGTGACGTGCGACGCACTCGGCTACCACGACCCGCCGCTC
>LXNJ01001353.1_pt1 | contig 14815 bp, 8 predicted proteins | sample 809081 | NCBI WGS metagenome assembly LXNJ01 (sample SAMN04870510, study PRJNA318959) | sponge metagenome | biome: sponge; feature: marine sponge reef; material: water | host: Petrosia ficiformis | place: Greece: Milos, Mediterranean Sea | collected 2013-05-29 | depth 5-7 m
GGGGCCGGGATCGAAATGCCCCTTGGCGGCCGAACACGGCTCGCACTGTCCGGTCTCGTGGATGTGTACTGCGTGTTTGCCCTCGGTCAAGCCCCTGATTCCGATCTCCACTTCAACGACCTTCACCCCCTCCTCGGAGGCGCGTTCGGTCAATCGAGCGCGGCCGATCGGCTGCTGCGAGTCGCAGTGCTTGATGGTCGCGGATGCAGTGACACTTTGGGTTTCGTTCTCGTCGGGTGACTCGGCGGCTTCCGCACCGCCTACTTGAGTGGCGAAGATCGCAAACGCGAAAGCACACGTCGCAAGCCCGTGTGTGCGGGAGGATTCATTGGTGTGCATGAGTCCGTCCGTTGTGGGAGGTCGAGCCGCGTACGCTACCATCGCACGCGATCTGATGGAACGCCGTACGTCACGCGGGGTCCCCAGGACGGATGTTTGCGAACGTGCGTGGACTGAAGATGTCCGCCTCTGCGGCGCGAAGTTGGATCGTTTCCGGCCCCAGACGCGAAGGGCTTGCGAGTACGGTGTTTTCCAAGCCGCTCGGGACGACGGTACTTGGAACGGCAAGCAAGGGGCCTTGGCCATGGATCAGCCAATCGGTACCGAGCCGTTGCGTGGACTTCGGATACGGAAAGTCGCGCCAGTCGGCGGGCATTTCACCGAGTGTCCAGTGATCCATGGGGATGTCGTCGTCGACCTCGAAGACGCCCAGACGGTAGTTGGCGGGCACCAACCGCGGAGAGGGGAGGTAGTTGGCCATCTCGAGCATTGCGAGGCTTGCCGTCTGTGCGAAGTGGAGCGCCGGAACACCGGGTTCGTTCCAGCGGCCACCGCCTTGGTAGCTGGCACCGAGTCCGGATAGGTCGTCGAGGTGCCGAAGGCTGCTGATGCGAAACAGACGCATCAGGGAAATTCGCCGTATTCGATCCTGCGAATAGCGTTGCGCACGAGCCCGCGCCCCTCGAAGGTGTCGCAAAGGTCGATTGGGCGTCGGCCACCCAACCCGGGAAGCGCCGTATCGAGCCACTCGCTGGCGCGTTCCAGATCGCCGAACGTAGAAGCCGCATGCGACACCAACCGGAGGGTGTCGAGCATCGCCTCGGATTGTGCTTGTCCCAGGGTCTTGCGACGGTAGTATCGATTCAGGTTTCCCGCGGTCGTCCCGAGCAAACGAACGAATAGCTCCCGGTGGCCGAGGACGCCAACGGCCTGTCTAACGACCTTGCCGGGCAGGCCAAGGCGCACGGTGCGAATGAACGCCGATTGGTCGACCAAGGCCAGGGGCGACACGTCGATGCTCTCCATGCCGACCGGAGGGATCGGTGTTGGACGCCCTATGGGATCTCGCGACAGCTGCTCTGGCATCGATTTGTATCCGGGTAGAAGCAAGTGGGAAGGATACCATCCAATTGATGATTCCCCAACATCGTATTGAAGTGTTTGGGGCCGGACTATCACGTCGCGATCAATCGCTCGCCGCGGCGACCCCGCTCCACACCCGCGTGGCCTCGTTCAATCCCTGCTGCCTGTAGAGTGCCGCGTAGCGGCCGTCCGCCGCCATCAGTTCGCGGTGGTCACCCGACTCGACGATGCGGCCGTCGTCGACCACCAGGATGCGTGTCGCGTTCCGGATCGTCGACAGCCGGTGGGCGATCACGAAGCTGATGCGGCCTTTGAAGATCTCCGCCAACGCATGCTGAATGGCGAGTTCGGTTTCGGTGTCCACCGACGAGGTCGCCTCGTCCATGACCAGGAGTTGCGGGTCGGCGAGGATCGCGCGGGCCAGCGACACCAGTTGCTTCTGACCGGCCGACAGGCGACTGCCGCCTTCGCCCGCCGGCGTGTCGTAGCCCTGGTCCAGGGCCGAAATGAAGCCGTGGGCATCGGCAAGTCGCGCAGCGTGTTCCACCTCGGCGTCGGTGGCGTTCAATCGGCCGTAGCGGATGTTCTCGCGGATCGATCCACTGAATACGTGGGCGTCCTGCAGGACCATGCCGAGATTCGACTGCAGCCAGTGCAGGCTCCGGTTGCGGTAGTCGGTGCCGTCGATCAGCACCTGCCCGGCGGTCGGTTCGTAGAACCGGCAGATGACGTTGACCAGCGTGCTCTTGCCGCCGCCGGTGGGTCCGACGATGGCGATGGTATCGCCCCGTTCGGCGACGAGATCGATGTCCCGGAGCACGGGTTGCTCCGGATCGTAGGCGAAGCCGACACCCTTGAGTTCGATCCGTTGAATGCGCGCGTGGCCGCCGTCCGCGGCGAACCGTCCCAGCCGAGAGTCCGTGGATTCGTCGGCGGCCGCAAGCGCGCGAAGGACGCTCGCCGAGTCCTGGATTTCCGGGTCTTCGTCGATCACGGAGAGCACGCGTTCGGCGGCTGCCTGGGCCATCTGCAGTTCGATGAACCACGACGACATGATCTCGGCCGGCCAGAAGAAGTTGCGGGCGAGCAACGTGAAGGCAACCACCGTGCCGGCACCGATGAGTCCCAGGTAGACGAACGATCCGCCCACCGTCAGCGTCAGGTTGACGGCCACCGACGCGATCACCAGCACAAGCGGCAGGTAAACGGCGGCGAGCACCAGGTTGCGTACCGAAGCCTTGTACATCCGGTTCGTCAACGTGCCGAACTGCCTGGCGTTGGCGTCCTGGCTGACGAATGTCTTGCTGGTGAGCACCCCCATGATCGACTCGTTGAACGATCCGGTGATCTCCGAGTTGGTGCTGCGCACGAGGCGGGCGCTCTTGAGGATGCGGCGATGGAACTTGATCGACACCCACCAGACCACCGGCAGGACGGCCATGACGAGCAATGCCAGCCGCCAATCCATGACCAGCATGGCGCCGGTGAGGCCGACCATGATGGTGAACCCCCAGATCATGTCCACGAACCCCCAGGACAGGATTCCCGTCAGGCGGTCGCAGTCGGCGGTCAGGCGTGCCATTAGCCAGCCCACCGGACGTCGGTCGAAGTACGAGAATGACAGCTTCTGCAGGTTCTCGAAGGCGTCGAAGCGGATGTCGTGGCTGACGTAGCAGCTCACCCTTCCCGCGATCCACTCGAAACCACCGATGGACAGTGCGACCACCAGGTTGCAGAGCAGGTAGAGCCCCGCCCAGAGCCCGAACGAGGCGTCCATGCCGTTCGCCTGGACGTCGTCGACCACCCACTTCGCGAATAGCGCGTAGGAGACCTCCACCGCGGCGGTGGCGATCGCCGCGACGATCAGGAAGGCAAGTTCCCTCTTGTAGGCGAGCGCGTAGCCGAACAGCCGCTTCCAGAGGTCGAGTTCGACCTTTGCGGTGTTGTCGCCGAAGCCATCGTCGAATTGTTCGTCTTCAAACGGCATCGGATGCCTCCTTCAGATCCCGTTCGATGGCTTCGTCCAGTGCACCCTGGATCTCGCACAGCCGCCGGTAGGGGCCGGACGCGGCGGCCAGCGTGGCGTGGGAGCCCTCCTGGATGAGGCGTCCCCGTTCCAGCACGAGTATCCGGTCCGCGTTGCGCACGGAGGACAGCCGATGCGCGATGATGATCGTGGTATGGCGTCCACGACGACTTTCCAGCGCCGCCATGATCTCGCCTTCGGTACCCGTGTCGACGGCGGAGAGCGCATCGTCGAGTACCAGAATCGGCGGCTCGACAAGCAGCGCCCGCGCCAATGCCAGGCGTTGCCGTTGACCGCCCGACAGGGTCACCCCGCGTTCGCCCACCCGTGACCGGTAGCCGGCGGGAAAGCCCACGATGGCATCGTGCACTGCGGCTTCGCCGGCCGCCGCCATCATCTCGTCGTCGTTCACGTCCGCGCGGGCGATCCGCAGATTGTCCGCGACCGTGCGCGAATACAGGAATGGATTCTGCATGACGATGCCGAACTGACGCCGGAGCCAGTGGCGATCGACGGTGCGGATGTCCAGCCCGTCGATCAGGATGCGTCCGCGCTGCGGTTCGTAGAGCCGTGCCAACAGACGAATCAACGTGGACTTCCCGGCACCCGGCGGCCCCACGACTCCGACCGTTTCACCGGCGGGGATGTGAATGGAAAGACCGTCGAGGACCGGTTTCCCGGGTTCGTACTCGACACTCACATCCTCCAACACCAGTTCCCCCCGGATCCGCTCGTTGGTCGGTTCCGGTTCGCGGCTTTCCTCGTCCGCCTGGAGAACGTGGTTGATGCGTCCCAACGAGACCATTGCCTTGCCGGACTCGTTGAGAACCTTGCCGAGATGCCTCACCGGCCAGATCACCATCGTCACCTGCATCATGAAGGCAAACAGTTCGCCGACCGAGAGGGTTCCGTCGGCGAGGAAGATGCCGCCCGCGATGAGGACGATGCAGACCTGCGCCGTGCACAGGAAGTCGCTGATCGCCCAGTAGGCGCCGCTCAAGCGGTTCATGCGCTCGCGGTTGTCGCGCAGCGCGATGCTCTTGGCGCCGAAGTGGCTGACTTCGTAGTCCTGGCGTGCGAAGGCGCGCACCAAGCGGATGCCGGTGAGGTTCTCCTGCAGTCGGGCGGTGAGGGCGCCCTCCGACTCGTCGGTGATCTTGAATTGCGCCCGCACCTTGGCGAAGAAGTAGTACGCGCCCGTGATGATGAACGGCATCAGCACGAGCGCGAGGCCGGCAAGCCGGGCGTCGCGGACGAAGAGTATCGGCGTCAGGACGCTGAGCAGCAGTATGGAGCGACCGATCTGCACCACCTGGGAGGACAGGAAGACGCGCACCGTCTCGACGTCCGAACTGCAGCGTTGCACGAGATCCCCGGTGTCCGCCTCGTCGAAGAAGGACGCCGGCAGATGCTGCAGCCGGGCATACATCGTCTCCCGCAGCCGGCGGGCGAGTGCCTCGGACGCGATCGCGGCCCAGCGGCCCTGCAGGTACTGGCAGGTTGCGCCCAGCGCCGTGAGGCCGATGCCGGCAACGGCGGAGAGCACGAGATAGGCCACGTACGGCTGGCCACTCCAAAACGCCGCCAACGCCCGTGCGGCGTCCACGAGTGCGTCGGCGCCCCGCGACAGTTCCTGGGTGTCGACCACGTCGAGGACGTATCCCCCGACCAGCGGTACGGTGAGCATGAACGCGCTCGCGAGGCCCGTCACCGCAATGGCAGCGGTGTAGCGCAGGCGTTGTCCGGCGGTTATTCGCCAGAGCGCCCCAAAGTCGCCCCGGCGCTTCGCTAACGCTGTGCGCCGGGTTCGCCTCCGGCCCAGCCACTCCGACCCCGCTGCGAGCAAACGCCGACGGTCGCTGCGCTTCCTCTGGCGTTTATTCGCGGCGGGGTTGTTCGATATCTTGTAATTCACGGTTTCAAGGCAACAGGTTCAGGTTTAACGAATGACGCCGCCGTCCCGACGAACGGGACGGCCAACGCCGCGAAACCCTCGCGAGCCAGTCTGGGTGGTTAGCCCCTTGGGGAACTGCGGAGGGCAACTCCGCTTGAGTAGATCTCCCGCATCTAGCGGGAGTGGCCGTAGGAGCTAATCCCCTCTCGTCACGAGGGTTAGCGGGTGCAGACGATGCTTCATCGGATAGCGCTCCCTTTAGGTCGGCCCGAAAAAGGAGCGGGATCATACGCCGCTTCCGGATCGATGGGTAGAAGATTCTGATTAGGAACCGCAGCTTCTTCGCCAAAAAAATTGGGGCAATACCCGCTTTGCCTTTAGGGAGTGCATGGGTGACCATCGCCACCTTCGCCTGCCGAACGACGAACGGCAGCGTAGACAGGGACGCACCGGTCGCTTTGACCGTGTGACAAGAGGGGGCCGTGCCGAGCGAACTCGACATCCGAGCGAACGACCGTGACCGTCCGGGGAGCACTCCGGACGGCAAGCGGGACCCTCTACCCCTGGTCGCGGGCTACAACGACATGCGCCTTGTCGAGGCGCCGCCGGAATTGGGTTTCCGGCGCATGATTGCACTCGCCCTGCGCACTTGGCCCTACATGAGGCCGATGCTCATTCACATCGTCGTGGTCCTGGCGTTCATCTTCTCGGGCAGCGTCGCGGGCCTCGTCGGTTTCTTCGTCGGGGTGGACCTGATGCACAACAAGGTGCTGATTGGCGAAAAGCTGCAGCCGATCCAGGCGACGGTGTTGTTTGTCGGCGACGAGTACGTGACGACGGACCCGCAGAAACTGGGCCAGATCAGGCGCACCAAGGCCAAGGGCGCTGGCGGCAAGAAACCGGGCGGAGCGACGGCGGCTGCGGCAACGGGCCCAGACAAGGCGGCCACGCCGGTCGAGCCTGAGCTAACGAAGGATCAGCGCCGCACGGTCCGAAATCGCCTGTTGATGTGGACCGTCTTTGCTGGCGTCGTCGGTGGTCTCTTCGGCGCGGCGTTCGGGTACTACAGCATGTGGGTGTGGCAGTGCGTCAACCAGAATCTCCGGGTCGCGATGATCGAACGCGCGGAGTCGCTGTCGCTCAAGTACCACGACAACAGCCGTGTCGGGGACGCCATCTTTCGCGTCTACCAGGATAGCGCCATGATCGTGAATCTCATCCAGAGCGCGATCATCGGACCCGCGATGACCGTTTACGGACTGGCGGTTGGCCTCGCGATCATCGCGGCTTTCGATCCCTGGTTCGCCCTGATGGTGGTGCTTGTCGGGTTTCCGGTCGGCTGGACGATCATCAAGTCCACGCCACGGATACGCAGGCGCGCGCTGATCAACCGGGTCGCCAACAGTCGTCTCACGTCGCGCATCCAGGAGGCGTTCACCGCCGTCAAGGTCGTCAAGGCAAACCGGGCCGAGTCGCGCATCTTCGAGCAGTTCGACGAGGATTCCCGGAATGCGTTGAGCGCGGCTTATTTCCTGCGCCTCGACATGGTTCTCGTGACGCTCATCGTGGCCTTGCTCGGCACCGGCCTGGTGATCGTCTCCGAGTACCTCATGGTGTTCTGGGTCATCGAGCAGCGGGAGACCTTTCTGGGCGCGCTGGTGGCCGGCATCATCGGATTCGTGGTCTGGAACTACGGGGCGTTGGACGTCGCGCGGAACCGCGTGCGTGGCCTCGCCGGCAGCGCCCGGGGTCTGCTCGGCATCTGGATGCGCATGCAGGATCTCTTCCTGGCCTTGGAACGTGCGTTCTACCTGCTCGAACTCGAACCGGGTGTCACCGATCCGGCCAACCCCGTCCCGTTCCCCGCGCGCATCGAAACCGTCGCGTGGCGTTCGGTGCGCTTCGGATACGAAGCCGGCAAGGACGTGTTGGCGGGGATCGATCTCGCGGCCTCGGCGGGCACGGTCACGGCCATCGTCGGCGGAACCGGCGCCGGAAAATCGACGCTGATGACCCTCCTGCTTCGCCTTTACGACCCCGATGAGGGCACGGTGTCGATCAACGGCGTGGATCTGAAGGACATGGCCGTTTCGGATATCCGAGCCCATGTCGGTATCGCCTTGCAGAAGAACGTCCTGTTCGCGGCAACCGTCGCGAACAACATCGCCTTCGGTACGGCGAACGCCGATCGCGGTGCCATCGAGGCGGCAGCCAGGGTCGCCTGCGCCGACGACTTCATCCTCGAGATGGCCAACGGCTACGACACCGAACTCGGCGAACGAGGCGGCAAGCTCTCCTCGGGCCAGCGTCAGCGGCTGTCGATCGCCCGCGCCGTGGTGCGGGATACGCCGGTTCTCATTCTCGACGAGCCGACGGCGTCGCTGGATGCCCGGACCGAGCAGCGGGTTCTAGCGAACCTGGCCGAGTGGGGACGGGATCGGGTCATTTTCCTGATCACCCATCGACTGTCCACGATCCGGAACGCCGACCGCATCGCCCTGATCGAGGACGGACGTATCGTCGAATACGGTACCCACGATCAACTGATTGCCGACGCCGACGGCCGCTATCGGGCATTCGTGGACGCGGAAACCGTCGGGAGCGGTGCCGCATGACCGATACCACCGCTCCACCCGGGGAGGCTGCGCCACCGGGAGATACCAAGCAAAGCAAGACCCTCGCCTTGCTCAGGGAGGTCGCGGGCAAGAATCAGTTCGATGATCGAATCGACACCCAGCCCGACGTCACGACCCTCGAGGCCCTCGGGGTCATCGGGCGCAGCGTCCGGCTGATCGGCGAGGCCCCGGGATTGTTCGCCGCCAAGGTGCTACTGGCCTTCGTGGCCATATTTCCGGGCCTTTTGCTGCCGTGGATGGGGAAGATCCTCATCGACAACGCGATGTTGCAGCGACCGTTCGGGACCACGGAGGTCGCCTTCCCGCCGTTCATGGATCCCATCCTCGGCGTTGTGCAGGGGCGGGATCCGATCGGGATCGCGCTGGCCCTTGTGGTCATCTACTTCGTCCTGCTGTTCCTGTTCGGCAGCCGCTCGGGCGGTACCGGTGCCGGACTCCTGCAAGGCCGCGATGCCGCCACCCAGGCGGAGAACCAGATCAGCGGTGGCGGCAGCAGCGCGGGAGGCCTGTGGGGCTTGGTCGAATTCATGGTCAGCGTGCGGCTTACGCAGACGCTCTCCAATCGACTGCGATCGCGGCTATTCGACCGCCTGACGCATCTGCCGATGACGGTACTCGACGACCAGCGAACCGGGGACGGCGTCTACCGGGTGCTGTACGACACGCCGATGGCGCCGGACCTCGCGTTCCGGGTGACCTCCGGTCCGTTCCTCATGGCGGTGGGTGCCGCCCTGAACCTCTACATACTGCAGTACTCCTACGGCGACGTGTCCCCGCAACTGATCTGGGTGGCGTGGGCTGCGGTGCCGATCGCCCTCTTTACGTCGTATCCGTTCTCCGGGGCGTTGCGCCGAACCAACCAGAACAAGCGCGCGGCCGGCGCCGCAACGACGAATGCCATGGAGGAATCCATGGGCAGCATCGCAGCGGTACAGAGTCTGGGGGCGGGGGAGCAGGAGAAGGAGCGTTTCGCCGGCCGCAGTCACCAGTCGTTCCTGCGCGAGCGCTACTCCTTCGCGGTCATCATCGCCGCCTCCTTGGTTATCGGGGGCGTCGGCGGCATTGCTGCGCTGTACGTCACCATCCTGGTTACCAACGGGATCATCGACGGCGTCATGTCCGTGGGCGATTTCGCCGTGCTGATCAGGGTCTACTGGGGCATCGCCGCTCCCGCCGGGTATTTCGGGGCGATCTGGATCAAGCTGCAGGAGACGATCGCGGCGGCACGCCGGGTGTTCTTCTTCGCCGACTACGAATCCGAGGAAACCCGCCAGGGCGGGCGGGCGCTCGCCGCCATCCGTGCCGGTGTGCGCATGGAGGGTGTCGAGTTCGCGTATCCGAACGGCCACCGCGCGCTCGAAGGTATCGACCTCGATCTGCGCCGTGGCGAACTCGTGGCCCTGGTCGGACCAACAGGGGCAGGCAAGACGACGCTCGCCTACCTGATCCCGGCCTTGCTTCGACCGACGCAGGGCAGGGTGCTGGTCGACGGCGTCAATGCGAACGAGATCGACCTCGACAGCCTGCGGCGCGAGGTCACCTACGTGTTCCAGGAACACCTGCTGCTGCCGGAATCCATACGGGCGAACCTGCTGCTGGCCAATCCGCAGGCGTCGGAGGAACAGATGCTTAGCGCGCTCGCCACCGCCGGCTGCATGGACTTCATCGACGAGTTGCCGGGCGGCATCGACACGGTACTCGGCCGGTCCGGGGACACCCTCTCGGTGGGACAGCAACAACGCCTGTCCATCGCCCGCGGGCTGGTTCGCGATGCCAGCGTATTGATCCTGGACGAACCTACGGCGGCCCTCGACCCCCGCACGGAGAACCGATTGGTGGCTTCGCTGCACTCGGCCGCCGAGAATCGGCTGGTCGTCGTGATCGCCCACCGACTGTCCACGATACGGAGCGCGGATCGCATCGTTTTCCTCGACGGCGGCCGGATCCGCGACATCGGCAGCCACGACGAACTGATGGCGAAGTCCGAGAGCCCGTATCGGGAATTCGTCGAACTGCAGGGCGACGTCTCGACGAGACACTGACATGACCGGGCACATCGTTCCGTTGGATGCCGGTGATGCCGACCTCGAGACCGTCGGTGGCAAGGGACGCTCCCTGGTGCGTCTCGTCGGGGCCGGCTACCCGGTGCCGCCGGGGTTCGTTGTGGCAACTGACGCCTATCGCCGATTCGTGGCGGACCACGGACTCGAGACCCGCATTCTCGAACTTGCGCGACCGGCGGTGGTGAACGGGACGGTGTCGTTCGAAGGGGCTTCAACGGCAATCGGGCGGTTGTTCGAGGAAGCCAACCTTCCCGCCGAAGCGGTCCGCGTCATCGGGCGTGCCTACGACGGTCTCGCGTCCGGGGACGGTCCAGCCGTCGCGGTGCGCTCGTCGGCGAACGCCGAGGACCTTCCCGAGGCATCCTTCGCCGGACAGCAGGAGACCTTCCTGAACGTGCGGGATGCCCAGGCCGTAGCCGCGGCTGTCAAGGATTGCTGGGCTTCGCTGTGGACGCCGCAGGCCATGAACTACCGTCACGAGAGGAGCATCGACCCCGGTAGCGTGGCCATGGCCGTGGTGGTGCAGGTCATGGTGCCGGCGGAAGTGTCGGGCATTCTGTTCACGGCCAATCCGGCCACGGGGGAACGCGGCGAGATGATCGTCAATGCGAGCTTCGGCCTGGGCGAGGCGGTGGTCGGCGGCGAGGTCACGCCGGACACCTTCGTGATCGACCGGGAGACCCTGGCACCCAAGGAGACCGTGCTGGGCGCCAAGGACCGGATGGTTGTACCCGAGGCCGGGCCGGGGACACGCATCGAGGCGGTTCCTGCGGATCGCCAACGTTCGGCCTCGCTCCCGGAGGAACGCCTCTCGGAACTCGCCGCGATCGCCGTCGAGGTGGAGCGCACCTTCGATGGCGTACCCCAGGACACCGAGTGGGCGTATGGCAGCGGGGGAGGGGATTCGACGGCTCGGTTCTGGGTTCTGCAGTCGCGCCCGATCACCAACCTGCCTCCGCCGCCGCCCAAGGGCGTGACGTGGCCGGAGGTACCGGGTGCCCAACTCCTGAAGCGCCAGGTGGCGGAGAACATGCCCGATCCCTTGTCGCCGCTCTTCGAGGATCTCTACCTGCGGGCGCTCTTCGACGTGCAGAAGTGGCCCGAGGGCTGGGAGTGGAAGGGCAAGGCGACCCGCAACTGGATGAAGAACTTCGTGGTCATGACGGTCAACGGCTACGCCTACCAGCCGATCTACCGCGACAGCGCGGGCGATTGGGACAAGCACATGGCCAAGGTTCACTCGGGCCAGGCAAAGCGATCCTGGTGGGCGAACCTGAAGGCAACCTTCGCCATGCCCGAGTTCATGATCAAGGAGATGAGCCGCGCGCCATTGCCGTACTGGATGTACCTATTCGCCCGAACGCTCCGCACCTTCAGGAAGTACCCGGCGATCGTCCGGTGGGAGCGTGAACAGCTGCCGGCCTATCTCGCCGCTATCGGTGAATGGGACGACCGAAACCCCGCCGGTCTCCCGGACGTCGACCTGCTTGCCGGCATGAAGTCGCTGACTGTGGCCGAGGCCCGGTATTGGCTCGCCCTGCGCAGCGTGATAGGCACCGCGAAGCTCACCGACGGCGGCTTCCAGCAGTTCCTCGAGGAGAACGCACCCGAGGGCCGTTTCATCAGCGGCAGCTTCCTGTCGGGCTTTTCGTCCAGGACGCTCGAGGCCGAGTTCGCCCTGCGCGCCATCGCGGAGGCGATCCGTTCCGATCCGGCGTTGGCCGAGTTGGTGATCGTAACTCCGGCCCCGCGCTTGATGAACGCCTTGCGCGAGCATTCGAATGCCGGGTCCGTTCGTGAAGCGGTGGACGCCTACCTGCTCGACTTCGGCCGGCAGGTGTTCAACCTCGACTTCGTCGAGCCGGCGCTGGCCGAGGACCCGCTGCCCTTTGCGACGAGTCTGAAAGCGCTGGTGAGAGATCCCGGCTACGACCTCGTCACCCGCCAGAAGGAGGTTGCGCGGTCCCGTCGGCGGGCGTTCGCCGCGGCACTGCGCTTCTTCAAGGGTCGGCGGCGTCTCGAGTTCCTGCGCGCGTACTGGACCGCGCGCATCAACTACCCGGCGCGGGAGGAAGCCCTGTTCCACATGGGCCTGGCCTGGTCCACGTTTCGCCCGCTCGCCCTTGAACTCGGCCGCCGCCTCGTCGCGGCGGGCACGTTCGATCGTCCCGACGACGTCTTCTACGTGACGAGCGTTGATCTCGCGCGCGCTATTCAGGCGAAGGGGGCTGGTCGGTCGATGGCCGAGTTGGCGCGACCTGACGGTCGCGTTGGGAGTTTCGCGAGCAAGAAACTCCTAGCCGGCAAGGCGGCGGAGCAGCGCCGCCTGAGGGCATTGCGTTTCCGAATGGATCAGCCAGCGGCGATTCCGCCCGTGAAGCACAAGGGACCGCTATCCACGGTAGTCAGCAACGCCAAAGGCGACGGCGTGCTGCAGGGCTTCGCGGTGTCGCCAGGAACGGTGACGGGGATTGCGAGCGTGGTGATGACACCCAACGACTTCGGCAAGATGAAACCCGGGTCGATCCTCGTCTGTCCATTGACCACACCGGCTTGGACACAGTTGTTTCCCCAGGCCACCGGCCTTGCGACCGATATCGGAAGCATTCTCGCCCACGGTTCCATCGTGGCCCGGGAATACGGTATCCCCGCCGTACTCGGCATCGGCGATGTCACGCAGCGGGTGAAGTCGGGGCAGAGGATCGCCGTGGACGGGAACCGGGGAACGGTCACGATCCTGGACCCGTAGCGCGTCTGCCGGGACGCCCTACGCGTCAGGACGGCGCGGACTCGGCGGGGTGGCCCCATCGCGCCCGCCGACGCGCGGTCGCCAGACCAACCGAGATGAAATCCGTAGGAGAATCCTCGGCGTACCCTGCTCGAAGAGGTGGCAAGCATAGTGCGCAAGTGAGTGTGGTAGTGTCAGGGGAAGTCCGTTGGCGGCCAGGGTTCGTTTAATGAAGCGTAGGGAGCAATCCACGCGGAACCGCGTGTCCACATTGGCCCTTTCCCTGCTTGCATCGTCGGCTGTCAACTGGCATGGCGCCGTGCGTCGTCGAGTACGAATCGCGCGCCCTGCTCGGCGATCATCACCGTTGGCGCATTGGTGTTCCCGGAGGTGATTCTCGGCATGACCGATGCGTCGATGACGCGAAGGCGGTCGATGCCGTGAACCTTGAGCCGGTCGCTGACGACGGCCAAGGGATCGCGACCCATCCGGCAGGTTCCCACGGGATGGAAGATCGTCGTAGCCAGGTCGCCGACGGCGTCTAGTAGATCACCGTCGGTGGAGCGGTTCGCTCCCGGTTTCCACTCCATCGGATCGAACCGGCGCAGGGCGTTGGCACCCATGATGCGCCGGGTGAACCTGAGCCCGGCGATCGCCACGGCACGGTCCTCTTCGGTGGTCAGGTAGTTCGGCGCGATTCGTGGCGGGTCTTCGACGCGGTTGCTCGCGATGCGAACATGGCCGCGGCTGGTCGGCCGCAGGTTGCACACCGACGGCGTGATCGCATCGAAGCTGTGCAACGGCTCGCCGAAGGCGTCGAGGGAGAGGGGTTGCACGTGCCACTCGAGGTTCGCCGCGGTTTGATGTTCGTCACTCTTGGCGAATGCGCCTAGCTGCGACGGCGGCATGGTGAGTGGTCCGGTTCTGAACAGCGCGTACTCCAGGCCCATGGCCGCTTTGCCGAGTAGTGTCCGGGCGCGGCGATTGAGGGTAACCGTGTTGCTGACCCGGTAGATGGTGCGAATCTGAAGATGGTCCTGCAGGTTCTCCCCGACGCCCGGCAATTCGTGCACGACGTCGATGTCGTTGTCGTGCAGTAGCTGGCCGGGGCCGATGCCCGAGAGTTGGAGTATCTGCACGGAGCCGATGGATCCCGACGCGAGTATCACCTCCCGCTTCGCGCGGACCGATTGCAGCCCGCCGGCCCCCGTATCGACGCGAACGCCAACCGCTCGGCGTCCGTCGAATTCGATCCGGTGAACCTGGACGCTGGTCATGACGTCGAGATTCGTGCGCCGCAAGGCGGGGCGAAGGAACGCCTTGGTACCGCTCCAACGCCGCCCGCGGCGTTGATTCACCTGAAAGTACGCGCAACCGAAGTTGTCGCCGCGATTGAACTCGTCGATCTTGGGGATACCGCATTCCGCCGCCGCCTCGCGCCAGGCATCCAGAATCTCCCAGTTGACGCGGCGTTCCTCCACGCGGAGTTCGCCGCCGGCACCGTGATATTCGTTGGCCCCGTGCTGATAGTCCTCGCTCTGACGGAACACGGGCAGGACGTCGTCCCAGGACCAGCCGCGGTTGCCGAGTTGCCCCCAGTGGTCGTAGTCGCTTGCCTGGCCGCGCATGTAGATCATGGCGTTGATGGACGAGCAGCCGCCGAGCACCTTGCCGCGCGCGTAGCCGATGGATCGGCCGTTCAGGCCGGATTCGGGCTCGGTTCGGTAGCACCAGTCGGTGCGAGGGTTGCCGATGGTGTAGAGATAGCCGACCGGTATGTCGATCCAGAAGTAGTCGTCTTTGCCGCCTGCCTCGACAAGCAGCACGTTGTACCGGCCGCAGGCGGTCAGCCGGTTGGCGAGTACGCAACCGGCGGTTCCGGCTCCGACGATGATGTAGTCGTACTCGGTCAAGGATGCGCTGGTGTCCTGCGCGGAATCAACTTCAACCTACCACACGGCGTGTCGGGTTAGGGTAGCGCACGAAAAGGCAAGGATGTGCCGCCTTCACAGCCGTAGACGTCAGTTGCGACACGAACACCAGTCCCTCCAAACATCAACCTATGTGCCGTTCGGTACTTGAGGCAAGGTACATCACATCGCAGTA
>LXNJ01001354.1_pt1 | contig 14812 bp, 14 predicted proteins | sample 809081 | NCBI WGS metagenome assembly LXNJ01 (sample SAMN04870510, study PRJNA318959) | sponge metagenome | biome: sponge; feature: marine sponge reef; material: water | host: Petrosia ficiformis | place: Greece: Milos, Mediterranean Sea | collected 2013-05-29 | depth 5-7 m
ACGTCGAGGAATGGGTCGGCAATCATGATGCCGGCGCAGTTGATCACCGCTTCGATGCGATCGAAGGCAGCGTCGATCTCATCAGCGAACCGCCGGACGCTCTCGGGAGAGGTGACGTCAACCGGCCAGGCGGTCGCGTCACCGCCGACGGTTCGGAGTTTCTTCTCCAGTGCCGCGGCAGCCGCGTAGTCGGAGTCGGCGATGACAACTCGCGCGCCGACGCAACTGAGAGCCTCGGCGGCTGCGCTGCCGATAGCGCCTGCGCCCCCCGTAATGACGACGACTGCGTTCTCGAGAAGTCGACGATCCGCATCCAACAAGCGGGTCGGGGCACCTGCTGCCTCGCGCTGGACCTCGGGGGGCTCGGAGGCATAGGCCGCGGAGAGAGCAATCGCCCGCATGTTCGAAGGCTCTGTCATCAAGGTGCCGTCCTGTCGCTGTTGGCTGGTTCGAGCTCCACCGCAATGATGTCGATGAGGGCACCAGTCGGCTCGGGGGCTGCGATGATCATCTCCCCTCGCGGGTCATCCACGTCCCGTTGGCCGTGCACGTCGACGCTGACTTCGTAGTCGAGCGGGGCCGCCGTTGAGAGCAGCCTGACCGTTCGGAGACGTCGCACCGGGATGCCGCCCACCGAAACCGTCTCGACGGCGTGGCTTAGCAAGTGGAGAAAGATCGTGTTGCCGCGCCGGGTCACGGGCCCATAGAAGTCGATGTCCGGCGGGCCGGGTTCCACCCCCAGCAGAGCCTCTCCATGTCCGGCGAGCCACGCACCGAGAGCCTTGAGCCGGGCGACCTCGGCATCTTGCAGGCTCCCGTCGCCCTTGGGTCCGATGTTGAGCAGGTAGTTGCCGCCGCGAGAAACCACCCGTGTGAGGTAGCAGGCCAGCGTGTAGGCAGACTTCTCGACGTTGTCGTCGGGCCGGTACGCCCATGAGTTGCTGATCGTCTGGCACAGCTCCCACGGGCCATCTGGCGTGCGTGCCGGCAGCCCCTGCTCGGGGGTGGCGTAGTCGCCCTGGCCGGGGAGCCGGTCATTGACGATGCAGGCGGGCTGGAGCCTCGCGATCAGCTCTCGAAGCTCTGCAGCGTGCCAGTCCTCGGGAGTGCGTTCCCAATTCCCGTCAAACCAGAGGTTGTCGATCGGGCCGTAGTTGGTGAGGAGCTCGGTCAGCTGTCCCTTGAGATAGTCGACGAACCTCGGCCACGTCGCCGGAAGGTCAGTCGTGGGCATCTTCCACAGCTCGTAGGGACGATCGGCGTCGGTCAGCGCCGGATAGTCCGGGTGGTGCCAGTCTGACAGCGAGTAGTAGAGCCCGACGCGGAGCCCCTCGGCCCGCACCGCCTCCGCGTATTCGCGGACCAGGTCGCCTCCGTAGGGAGAGTTCTGGATCGAGTAGTCGGAATGGGCGGTATGGAACATCGAGTAGCCCGCGTGGTGGCGAGCCGTCAACACGACGTAGCCCGCGCCGCATGCCCGGGCGAGTCGTGCGAGTTCGCCGGCGTCCCAGCGCTGTGGGTCGAAGGTCGCGGCGGTCGAGTGGTACTGCGCCGTTGGGATCAAGGTGTTCGGCACGACCTCGCCGGGCGCCATCGACACCTGAACCATCGGCCAGGAGATCTCGATTCCCTGCTGGCTGGTGTGATCCCAGTGAACGAAGATGCCGAATCCGGCGTTCTCGAACCACTCGAGGTCAGGCATGTCACTCCTCTCGGTTGCGCTGAGTGTGGACTCAATTGTCGCGTCGAGTTGGCGCGGCGGCCGGCGGAGTTTCCACTCCGCCGGCCGGCCGCTATGCGCAATCAGCCTGCGAGGCCGTCCTCGTATTCGGAATCCATTGCAGCTAGCACAGTGGCAACATCAGTCGATCCGAGCAGCAGGCCCTGGAGCCCGTCGATCATGGCGACCTGTACTTGCGGACTGGTCCATGTCTGGTCGGGGATCAAGCCGATCTTGTCATCTGCGAGGTGCTGCAGAAGGATGTCGAGCGTCGGGTCGAGCTCGTAGTTGCCGCCGGTGAGGATGGGGAACCCGGCGCTGTTCGTGAGATATATCTCCAGGCCCTCGTCTGACGTCAAGAAGTCGATGAACGCGCGGGCTGCCGCCATGTTCTCGGACTCCCTGTTGACGGCGTAGTTGGCGCCGAGTGACGCGGTGAACTGGGTCTCCTCAGCATTCTCGGTGGCCGGTATGGGCGCGATGGTCAGTCGGGTTCCCTCCGGCGCTTCAGCTGTGATCAGCGCAAGCAGCGCGTTCACCTGAGGGGCGCCGAGCGCGTCACCTGTCGCCACCATGGACAGTGACTCTATGAAGCCGGTCCCCAGTGCGTTCTCCTGGAAGCAGCCTGCGTCGATCGCCTCGACGTACTGGTTCATCACGTCGACCCACGCCGAGTTCGAGAACGTCACCTCTTGGGCGAGTTGGCGCTGATCGAAGTCCGGCGTCGCGCCGTAGATGAGCGTTGCGGAGAGCGCGTAGGGGACCATGATGGTGGGCCAGCCGTCTGCGCCTCCCATCGCCCAGGCGGACTTGCCGATCGCTCGCGCGTCGGCGCACAGCTGCAGCATGTCGGACCATGTCTGCGGAAGGGCGAAGCCGTGCTCCTCCATTACGGTCAGGTTCCATAGGACACCGACCGCGGTGCCACCGACGGGCACGCCGTAGAGCTCACCGTCCAGTCCCAGCCCGGGAAGGAACGTCGCTGGGATTCGACTCGCGAAGTCCATGTCACTCAGGTCGGCGAGGAACCCTGCGCCCCCGCGCACATGGAGACCGCCGGCGTTCCCGGATCCGGTGACGCTGAACATCACATCGGGGCCAGTGCCAGCATTGAGCTGCGTGTTCACCACGGTGATGTCCGCATCCCCAGTAGCGAAGGTCGCATTGACTTCGATACCGGTTGCCTCGGTGAACGCCGCGATGACCGGCTCCATGCCTGGCTGGTCGCCGGTGATGCCGTAGAGCGTGATGGACCCCCCGCTCTCGGGTTCAGCCGCTGGTTCAGGCTCGGGTTCAGCCGCGGCCGCGGCCTCCGCCTTGGCCGCTTCGGCCGCAGCTGCGGCCTCGGCCGCCTCCTCCTGGGCAGCCGCCAATTCAGCCTCAAGCTGGGCGACGACCTCGGGGTCTATGGCCCCCTCGGCCTCCGCCATCGCAGCCTCGAGGGCCGCCTCTGCCTCCGCGGCCTCGGCGGCGGCCGCGGCGGCCGCGGCGGCGGCTGCGTCGGCCTCCGCCTGCGCGGCGGCCGCGTCCGCTTGCGCCTGCGCGAGGGCAGCAGTATCTGCGGCGGTGCTCGGCGGCGCCTCGTCATCGCCACATGCAGCGGCGATCAACGCGATCAGCACGCCCAGCGCGACTAGCGTTGTCCTTCTCATTGGTGCTCCTTGTCTCTTGTTGGTCATTGGTGCTCCTTGTCTCCAGGGTTCATTGCCCCTGCGTTTTTCTTCCTGATTGGGGAAGGTCTTTTTGTTGCATTCGCTTATTGCATCGGGGTCATCCGTGGACCCCCGTTGCGAAGCCCTTGATCACTGTGCGCTGGAGGGCGAAGTACGTGATCAGGATGGGCGCCATGCTGATCACCAGACCGGCGAAGATGAGGTTCCACCAGGTGACGTATTGCCCGGCGAAGCTGAACACCGCCACGGCGATGGTCTCCTCACCGCTGCCGCTCAGCCACAGGAGAGGAGTCAGGAAGTCGTTCCAAATGAAGATCGCATCCAATATCACGACGGTTCCCGTCACCGGCCGCAGGAGGGGGAAGATGACCTTCCATAGCGTCTGGAAGCTGCTGGCGCCGTCGATCGACGCCGCCTCCTCGTAGGCCAGGGGTACGGCGCGCAGGAAGTTCGTGTACAGGAATATGGAGATCGGCATCATCAGGCCCGTGTAGAAGATCACGAGAGCCGAGCGGGTGCCGAGCAGCCCAAGATCGAGCATCGTCGAATAGAGCGGAATGAGAGCCAACTGGGGCGGCAGCAGCAGGCCGAGCATGAAGAAGTAGAAGGCGGCTGTCGACCACATGCGTGTACTGCGCGCCAGGGGGTATGCCGCCAGCGTGGCAAAGATCACGATGAAGAAGAGGCTCGCGACGGTAATGGTCACCGTGTTGATCAGTGCACTACCGAGACCCGCCTCCCGCCACGCCTCGAAGTAGTTGTCGAAGGTGAAAGTCGTCGGGAGGGCGAGCGGACTCGCCTGGTCATCTGTAGCTCGGAACGAATAGTTCACCAGGAGGTAGGCCGGGACGGCCCAAACCAAAGCCGTCCCCATCATTACGATCTCAAGGACGAAAGTCCGTTTGGTATAGCGCTGGAGCATCCCGACTCAAGCCCTGTTCTGGCGCCTGAGAACGGCGAACTGAGCGGCAGCCAACACCGTGACGAGCACGGACAGGGCGAGCGCCATCGCTATGCCATAGCCGTACTCGCCGAAGCTGAACGCGTGCTTGACCAGAAGCGTCGACATGGTCTCAGTGAGGCCTGCGGGGCCACCGCCGGTCAGGACGAAGACCTGATCAAAGAGCCGGAGGCCTCCGATGAGCGACAGCATCGTCGTGATGGTGATCGACGGAGCGAGCTCGGGCCGGATGATGTACCACCACCGACGCCAGGGTCCTGCGCCATCGAGGTGCGAGGCCTCGATGATGTCCTGCGGGACGCTCTGCAGGTTCGCCAGGAAGATCACCATCGACACCCCGGCGAACTGCCAGACGACGACCGCGCAGATGCTCCAGAGCGCGATGTCCGGATCGCCTAGAAAGCTCACGAAGTCCACCCCGAAGAAGCCGAGCACCGAGTTGATGGCTCCGTTCGTGCTGTACAGGTTCTTCCAAAGGAACCCGACGGCCACCGGTGCGATGACGGCAGGGCTGAACAACATCACGCGGAGGAAGTTCCGCGACTTGATGGCGGTGTTGACCCCGAGCGCAAGCAGCAAGCCGATCAGGTTCTGCACGATGGTGATGACCCCTGCGATGATGAGCGTGCGCACGACGGCACCGGAGGCCTTCGGTTCCCGGGTGATCTCGACGAAGTTGTCAAGCCCGGTGTAGTTGCGCTCGCGGGTGAGGCCGTTCCAATCGGTGAACGCGAACCCCGCCCCCCGCACGCTCGGCCACAGCACAATGAAGACGTAGACGGCTGCTGCGGGAACGATGAAGTGCCACGGGGCCCTCACGCCTCTTGGGGTGCTCCTCCTGCCTCGGCGTTCGGAGGACTTCTCGCGCAACCGTGTGGGCGCTGGCGCTGCCGTCATTCGTCGAGCCCCTCGGGACTGTTCCTATAGGATCTTTCCTGTAGGTAACGCGGGATCGTACTGGTGCGGTACGGGCGGCGTCAATTGAGCGCCGAACATCCAGTGCGATTTAGGGGGCGGCGCGAATTGGACGTCGCAGGTCAGTCAGTGTCTGCGCCAGAGATGCCGTAGGCGCGGAGACAGGTCCCACCCCACAGCGATGCACGTTCATCTTCGGACAGGTGCGAAGTGAGCTGGTTCAAGAGTGCGACGGTTTCCGCGTGGGTGCCTGCCAGGACGGACACCGGCCAGTCGGTGCCGAGCATCGACCGCCGGGGGCCGAACAGGTCGAGCGCAACCTCGGTGTGCTGGGTGAAGTTGGCCGGGCTCCAGCGCGGAGCAACCTCGGTCGTCAGCCCGGAGATCTTCATGAAGGTCCCCTCTCTGGCGCTCAGAGCTCGCATGCCGTCAAGCCATTCGGGCTCGATGTGGGCGTAGTTCGGCTTGGCCAGGTGGTTGACGACCGCCACGAGCTCCGGGACTTCATCCAGCGCCTCGACAATCGGGCCCAGGTGCTCGGTGCGGATCAGCACATCAAACCTGAGGCCGGCAGCTTGGACGGCGCGGAGTCCGTTGATGACCTCGGGACGCTTCACCCAACCGACGTCCTCGATGTCCTGGAGCATGGGTCTCACCCCGACCAGCAACCGGTGCGCGATCGCGTCGAGTTGCTCTTCAACGTCGGTGGCAGCGAGGTCGACCCAGCCAACGACGCCGATGATCCGGGAGCGATCCGAGCGGGCCTGCTCGTATAGCCATCGGGTCTCGGCCACCGTAGGTGCTGCTTGAACCACAATGGTGCCGTCGATGCCGGCGGCGTTGTTCAGCGGCGCATGGTCCGAAGGCAAATATGATCGCGCCAATGGGCCATCTTCGGGCATCCATGGGTAGTCGCCCCGCGCCGGATCCCAGTAGTGGTGGTGGGCGTCGATGCGTGTGCTCATGCGAACCGCTCCTCGGATGTCAGGGTCACGAACCTGTCAGGGTTACGAACCGGCCAGATGCTCGCGACTCGTTTGCAGCCAGCGTGATTCTGGCCGCTATGGCCGCGTCACGGAAGGGGGAAACGATCCCCCCGCCGCCTCTGGTCGCCTCGTAGAAGGCGAGAAGTTCGTTCCGGTAGCTCTCCTCGTAGGGGACGATCGCAGTCGAGAGGGTCCCCAGCGGGCGATTGAAGATGGCCGTGCGCCAGTCGAGAGCCGCGGTTCCGCGCGTCCCGAGGATCTTGACGATGAACGTCCACGGCGAGTTGCTCATGTCGTCGACGGCGAACGACGCGAACGCATGCACCGTTGCACTGCCGTAGTCAAGAGTCATCCACGCCTGGTCCTCCTCGGGATGCTCCATCCACCCAGTCGTCGGTGCGCCGGCGACAACGCGTTTCGGCATGCCGAGCAGCGAGACCGCGAGATAGGTGTGATGGATCATCACCTCCTCGAGGATGCCTGAGTAGTCGCGAGCGACTTCCTCGGGGTGTTGAATCACGTATGTGATGAACAGCGCCCGGATGTCGCCAAGATCGCCGTTCTGGGTGAGCCGGTTCATCCGCTCAAACTCCGGGATGTAGGCGTAGTTGTGTCCGGGCATGACGACCAGGCCTCGGGCCTCCGCCTCCGCGGCCACTCCGGAGATCTCTTCCGGGTCGCGCCCGACAGGCTTCTCCACGAACACGTGCTTGCCGGCGGCAAGCGCCTGCCGAGCGATGTCGAGGTGACTGTCTACGTGCGTGAGGACGAGCACGGCATCGATGCTCGGGTCGGCGAGCGTCGCGTCGAGCGATTCGTAGGTGCGCACGCCCCAGTCCTCGCTCCGCTGGGCCGCGACGGCTTCGTTCCGGTCGTAGAGCCCAACGAGCTTGAGTCGGTCCGCCGATTCGCTGATGGCGCTGTGGTGGTTCTCCGACACGCGGCCAGCACCGACCATTGCCAGTCCCAGCATGTTGTCCTCCTATCGAAGTCGCAAGGAGCCGTCGAGCTCGGTGGGGAAGGCTCCCGGCCGGATGCGCTCGAAGGAGCCGATGCGCTCAGCTGCGTCATGCGCGATTGCATGCCCCAGACCTGGCGCGCTGCTGATGTTGATGAAGCCGCCCTCACGGTCGATTGGCGTGTCGAGGAGCAGGGAACCGGGCTCAACCTCGTCACGGGGCGACCACTCGAAGGTCCCCACGTTGGGCACTGCCGCGTACAGCTGGAGTGTCGCCGCCGTCAGGTACGGGCTGACGAAGTTGTGTGCGATCACGCGCCTGTGGTGGGCCTCGGCCAGCGCTGCGATCTTCACGCAGTTCGTCAGGCCGCCGGCGGTCCCGACATCAGGGCGGACATACTCGGTTCCGCCGCGCTGTAGCAGCTCTCGGAACTCATAGATGCTGTCTTGCCGTTCTCCCGCGCCAACCGGGACCAGGACGTTGTTGGCCACATCGCCGAGGCTGTCGAGGCTGTCGGGTGGAATTGAGTCCTCGTACATGAAGATGCGGAATGGTCGCAGCTCGTCTGCAAGTGCTGTGGCTTCTGCGACGCCCAGTTTTCGGTGTATCTCGAGGGCAATATCGACGCCAGTGCCGACGGTGTCCCGTATGACCGCGACGACGTCGACGACGCGGGCGATCATCGCGCTGTATGACTGACGTGCGTATCCGTCCTCACCTTCGAGCAGCGGATCGAACTTGACGGCCGTGAATCCCTCAGCCACCCATTTGGCTGCTTCGGAAGCTAGGGACTCGACGGTTGACGTTGCCGGCCAGTCGGACATGCCGAGGAGGACATGGAGACGCACACGATCGCGGTGAGCGCCCCCGATCAGCTCGCAAGCGGGAACCTCGTAGCGCTTGCCCTTGAGATCCCAGAGAGCCAGATCAATGGCCGCAACCGTGCTCATCAGGGCGCCTCCACGAAACGGCGTCGTCCGATAGGCCTTGGCTGCGATCCTCCCGATCCGGTTGGCGTCCTCCCCGACGAGCGCATCCCGGAGGGCATCGATGATCGGGACGGCAGTATCGGGATACATGAAGTACCCGCTCTGGCCGGTTCCTGCCAGGCCATCCTCCGTCGTGACGGTCACGAAACCCCACGGGCCGATTCCCGTGTATTCGATGGCGGCTATGCGTCGACCGTCAGTCGACATGGTCATTCATGTCCATCGCCTGGGCGGTGATGTTCGCCCGACCGGTCCAAAGCAACCTCCCAGTGCTCAGGCCTTCCGGACGCCCATGCAAGGTTGAGGTTCTCATGCTCGATCACGGCCTCTACCTCCATGAGCGCCTCTAGGTCCAGTGGCGCCCCGGCGGCTGCGAGGCTTGAGTCCAAGGTGGCGATCTTGCTTGAGCCGAGGAGTGTCACCGACACGTCGTCGTTGGCGAGCGCGAACTGCGTTGCTAGAGCGGAGACGGAGATTCCCGCATCGTGGCAGTGCTCGCGCACCCGAGTCGCCACCTCCTTGACGTGGTCCGTTGCCGGATGCCAATCCTGCGGGCCCCGCTCGCTGAGGAGTCCCATGTGCAGGATGCTGGCGTTGATCACAGCCGTGCCACGCCGTTGGGCGACCGGCACCAGGTGTTCCTGCATCGACCGGTCCATGAGGTTGTATCGGCTGTATGAGAGCACGACGTCGAGCGGAAACGTCTCGACGGCCTCAGTGAGAAGAGGCAGCGGGTAGCCCGTAACGCCGATGTGGTTGACCTTGCCAGCGGTCCTGAGGTCGATGAGGGCCCGCATCGCCTCACCGAACACCTCCTCCTTGTCCCCAAACTCGATGTCGTGGAGTTGATAGACATCGATGAAGTCGGTTCTCAGTCTGCGAAGGCTGGCCTCGCACATCCCGATGACGCTGTCGTAGCTGAAGTCGAAGCCCGTCTCCAGTGGAGCGTCGAAGCGTCCCCCCTTGGTGGCCAGCACGATCTGATCTCGATGGCCGGCCAATGCTCGCCCGACCCGCTCCTCGGACAGCCCGCGGCCGTAGTAGGTGGATGTGTCGAAGTAGCTGATCCCCCTGTCGAGCGCGTAGTGGACCACAGCGGTTGCGGCGTCGTCGGTGACGCCTCCATACTCGTTGCCGAGTCCTGCACAGCCGAAGCCAATTCGCGAGACCCTCAAGCCAGTCTGTCCGAGGGTGGTGTGCTCTATTGCCACTGGTCTCGCCGTCTGGCCGGCACGACGGCCATGGAAGCCGCCAACGGTGGGGCGTGCTCTATCGCCACTGTCTGGTTCCGTAGTATCTGTTTGTGGATTCGGGTGGAGGCCGTGCTGATGTGGGCAAGCATCGCGAGCTCCGCAGCCTCCGCATCGCCCTTGGCAATCGCGTCGGCGATCCGAAGGTGCTCCGCTTCTGAGACGCTTCGGAGCTCTGCGTTGTATCCCAGCCGGTACAAGTGGAGGTGGCAGTGCAGCCGGGCCAGCCCGTCACGGAGGACCTCATTGCCCGAGAGTTCCCAGATTGCGTCGTGGAATGCTGCGTCGGCCTGCATGTCTTCCCTGTACAAGACGTCCTGGTCAGCCGGCGATGTCTCGTGCCTGGCGAGAACTCTGAGGCGGTCGGTGGCGGCGGAGTCCGTGAGCTCAGCAGCCCGGGCAGCCGCCCAAGGCTCAAGCAGCACGCGCACCTCGGTCATTTGGCGCACCTGGTCCTCAGTGAGCAACGGCGCCGCTATGAAGCCCCGGTTCGGCACCTTGACCACGAGGCCCTCCGCTTCGACGCGCCCGAGTGCCTCTCGAACCGGAGTGGGGGAGATTCCGAGCTGCCGAGCGAATCCGTCGATGTTGAACGAGTTTCCAGGCTCGATCTCGTTGCTTACGAGGGCCTCGATGATTATGTCGTAGACGTCTCCGACGAGCGAGGACCGAGGAGGTAGCTGGCGTCGGCTGGCGTTCTCGCTCATTTGACGATGTCCATGGCCGTGCATTGTTGCATGCCCCCTCGGGCTATGGCAGCATCCAATAGGATATATGTCAGTCGACATGGAGCCGGCATGAAGCGATTTGGACAGGTGATCGGGGTGCGGCCCGAGCGTCTGGAGGAGTACATCGAGGCGCACTCAGCGGTCTGGCCGAATGTCCTTCGGACAATCAGTGCCTGCAACATCCGGAACTACTCCATCTTCCATCACGACGGGCAACTCTTCGCATACTTCGAATACCACGGAGACGACTTCCAAGCCGATATGGCGAGGATGGAGGCCGATCCCGAGACGCAGCGCTGGTGGGCCGAGGTGGGGCCCATGCAGCTGCCGCTCGAGTCAAGGGCGGAGGGCGAGTGGTGGGCAGACGCGACGGAAGTGTTCCACTACGACTGAAACCGGGTAAACCCGAAGGGAGAGAGGCGATCGAGTTGGCCTCAGTCCTCATTACCGGTGCGAGCGGGTTCATCGGATCGCGCTTGGTACCCGCGCTGCTGCCCTCTCATGAAGTGACCGCGGTCTCGAGAGCTCCTGTGAGCGGAGTGAATCGCCACGTACAGGGCTCGTTCATGTCCGAGGAGGTCCTTGCAGCCGCCAGTGACCCTCTTCCCGATGCTGTCGTCCACCTGGCGTCGGAAATCGGAGGGTGCACCGAGGAGGACGGCCTCAGCGTCAATGTCGTTGGCACGCGGCGGCTCCTGCGAAGTTCCATCGATCGTGGCGTCAGGCGATTCGTGCTGGCGAGCTCGATCGCTGCGCCGATCGGCCTTAACGCCGACACGATGCCCGCCGGACTGCCCATCGGCGACGATCACCCGTGCTACGCCAAGGACGCTTACGGCCTGTCCAAGGCACTGATGGAGGATGTCGCCTACTACTTCCACAGGAACGATGCAGACCTGGACATCACCCTGTTCCGCATCGGAGCTGTCATGCCGGAAGACGTCGAACCCGCGAGCGAGCAGGAACTTGATGCAATGGTCTTGCCGCTCATCCAGTTGTCGACGATCTCGATCGTGGACGTCGTCACCGCCATCAGGTTGGCGCTGGAGCGGCCCCGCTCGCCAGGAGTGCACCGGATGAACTTGGTGGCCCCGTGGGCTCGCTCCCCACTGCCCTTGCCGGAGACCCTCTCCCGGGTTCTCGGTACCAGAGCCGATGACCTGGACCTGTCCTGCTACCGGAGCGATGAGACGCGCTTCCGATCCCCGTTCTCCTCTGATCGCCTGAGGTCCGAGCTTGGGTTCGTCGCCACCGTGGACCCCCGAACCATGACCAGTACCCGCGACGACGAGGACTTGTTCTGATGTCTGTAGGATCCGCAACTGCCACCGAAGTTCCCAAGCAATCCGACGCCCTCGTGATTCCGAGTCCGAACGACGTCGAGTTGCGCAGTCTTCCCACGCCCCGCCCCGAGGCGGGACAGGCGCTCGTCGAGGTGGCGTATTCCGGCATCAGCTTCGGCACGGAGCTTTGGGCGGCATCGGGAAAGTTCGACGGGTTCGGTCCCATGCCCTTCGTCACTGGCTATCAGGCGGTCGGACGCGTCGTCGCCATGCATGGGGACGGAGGGGAGATCTCGGTCGGCGACGTTGTCGCATGCTTCGTCATGGGATCGCACAGACGCTTCGTGGCCACCGACCTCAATTTCATGCACCGGCTGGGCGACGACGCTCCCCAGGATCAGGCGTCGCTCTTCGTGCAGCCGTCGGTCGGCGCGAACGCGCTGAACAAAGCCCAAGTCAGCGCGGGCGACACTGTCCTCGTCATAGGACAAGGCCTCGTCGGTCAAACGACCGCCATCTTGGCTCGGCTGAAAGGCGCATTCGTGATCGGCGCGGACGTATCGCCCGAGCGGCTTGCGGTCTCGAAGGAGCACTGTGTGGATCTCTCGATCGATGCAAGCGTGGCTCCGCCATCGGAACAGCTTCGGTCGCAGTTCCCCGAGGGGGTCGACATCGTCATCGAATCGACTGGCTTCGTCCAACTTGTGGACGACGGCATGAAGTGCCTCCGAGACGGGGGTCTCTTCGTGTTCGAGGGCTTCTACCCGGATGGGCTCAGATTCGAGTACTCGGTACCGCACGGCAAGCAGATCAGAGCGGTATTCCCCTGCTTCATCGGCGAGCCACCGGTCCGGGAGGGGGTCCTTCGGCTGATCGAGAACGGGCTTCTCGATCTCGGCGCGTTGATCAGCGACATCGTTCCGTCGTCCGAAGCCGCCCAGTTCTACAGGCGGCTCTTTACCTCCGACCGCGACAAGATCAACGGCGTCGTCATCGACTGGAGCTAAGCAGCCAGCAGCGGGTAGGACCGAGCCGCAATCGCGCGAATCCAGCGAGTGGGCTAGTCTCTCAGCCCTGAGAGCGTCAGGACGGTGTGGTCGTCGATCCAGTCCCAGTCGAGCTCCACGCCGAGCCCTGGGCCGGCAGGCACGTGCAGGCAGCCGTTTTCGTCGATGTCGAGCGGGGCGCCCTTGAGCCCGAAGCGGAACATCGGGTGGTGCAGCTCGAGGAACTCGCAGTTGCTCACCGAGCAGGCCACGTGCAGGTTGGCGATGTCGAGCAGCGACGAGTGCAGGGCGTGGATCTCGAGGTTCATGCCGGCCTCGTCGCACATGGCCAGCGCCTTGCGCAGCCCGGTGACGCCCGCCTTGATGAACACGTCGCCGCGGGCCAGGTCCACCGCCCGCCGTTCCAGGAACTGGGGCAGCTCCCGCAGGCTGACGGTCTCGGTGGCCAGGATGGGAATCTCCAGGCGCCGGGTGAGCTGCTCGAGCACCGAGATGTCGCGGTCGGGGACCGGCTCCTCGAACCACCGGTAGCCCAGACGGGCCAGCGCCTCGCCCACCTCCAGGGCCTGCTCGAAGCTGTACTCGGCGACCGCGTCCAGCATCAGCGGGAAGTCGTCGCCCACCGCTTCGCGGGCGGCCCGGGCCCGGGGGATGTCGGCGGCGGGGCCATCGTAGAGGGTCAGCTTGTAGCCCCGGTAGCCCTGGTGCTTCATGGCGGCCGCCTCGGCGAAGGTGTCGGCGGGGGTCAGGTTCCAGTGCGAGCCGGTGCGGTAGGCGGGCACCTCGGTGCGGTCCACGCCGAGCAGCTCGGCTATCGGCACGCCGGCGGCCTTGCCCTTGATGTCCCAGAAGGCCACATCCAGCATGCCCAGCAGGCCGTCGCTGATGGGGTAGAGGTGGCGGTTGAGGCTCATCAGCTCGTGCCACCGGTCCTCGTGGCGCAGGGGGTCCTTGCCGAGGATGGCTCGAAGGTACACATCGTGGAGCTGGTGGGCCGAGCCGATCCCCTCGCCGTTGGCGCCGTAGCCCATCGTGTACCCGTCAATACCGGAGTCGGTGGTGACGCAGGTCAGCGGGAAGTGCCACACCGGCGCCACGTCGTCGGGTATGGGACTGTCGCCGTACCAGGGCTGCGCGTCGAGCGCCAGCACCCGGGTCACCATCCCGGTGATCCTCACGGCGCCCCTGAGTTCATGTCACGGTTCATGTCGCCCCGGCTGACAGGTCGATCATGTTGTGCAGCGGCTCGCCCGCGGCGTAGCGGGCCAGGTTGGCTGCGAACACGTCGCACAGTTCGTCGGCGTAGTCCCAGGTGTAGCCAGCCATGTGGGGTGTCACGATGACATTCTCCATGCTCCACAGCGGGCTGTCACCGGGCAGCGGCTCGGTGGCGAACACGTCGAGGCCGGCCCCGGCCAGGCTGCCGTCGACCAGCCGCTCGACAAGGGCCTCCTCGTCGACCGACGCCCCCCGGCCCACGTTGTGAAAGTACGCCCCGGGCTTCATGGCCGAGAACACCTCCCGGCTGATCAGCCCCCTGGTGGCCGCCCCGCCGGGCAGCGCGCCCACGACATGGTCGGCGGCGGACACCGCCCGCACGAGGTCCTCGGGGCCGAACACCTTCGACACCGCCGGGTTGGGCCGGTTGGCGTGCTTGCGCACACCGACCACGCTCATGCCGAGGGCGGCGCACCGCCGGGCGATGGCCGATCCCAGGGTCCCCAGCCCGATGACACACACCGTGGAGCCGGCCAGCCGGCCGTGGCGATGCCGGTGGCTCCAGCTGTGCCGGGGCATGGCGGCAAGGTATTCGGGCAGGCGGCGCACCAGCGCCAGCATCATGGCCACGCAGTGCTCGGCCACCCCCTCGGAGTAGGCGCCGCCCGCGTTGCACACCACGAGACCCTCCCTGGCGGCCAGCTCCGGGGTCAGGTACTCCTCGTAGCCCGCACTGGGCAGCAGCAGCAGCTCGAGTCCGCTGCCCGCCAGCAGGTCGGGATCGGGCCAGCCGGCCATGATCTCGGCCCCGGCCATTGCCCGCCGGTACTCGCCCGCGGAGGCGTCCTGGCCGAGCCGGTCCCAGGCGACCCCGTCTCCGGCGGCATCCGACAGCGCTTGTACGTGGTCGTCGCCGAAGGCGTCTACGGCAATCAGGAGCCTCTGCGGCGAGGGCAGGGGAGGCCTCTCAGTTGAGCCGGACGTTCAGACCCGAACCGGGCTTCCGACTCAGTCGAGCCGGAAGCGGGCGGTCTGCATGTACTGGATGGGCCACTCGTCCTTGGTGTACTCGTGGTAGGCGGCCACGATCGTGCCGTCGTCGAGCTGCACCACGGTCGGGTAG
>LXNJ01001355.1_pt1 | contig 14795 bp, 14 predicted proteins | sample 809081 | NCBI WGS metagenome assembly LXNJ01 (sample SAMN04870510, study PRJNA318959) | sponge metagenome | biome: sponge; feature: marine sponge reef; material: water | host: Petrosia ficiformis | place: Greece: Milos, Mediterranean Sea | collected 2013-05-29 | depth 5-7 m
AAGCGAGTCAGCGCCATTGGTCATTACCTCGGTCGCACCGAACTCCTTCATGGGAGAGTTTTCAACCCGACCGCCCAGCTGCGCGACCAAAGCCTGCATACCGTAGCAGATCCCAAGGATAGGTTTTCTACTCTCGAGCAACCAATCTGGTATACGTGGGGTAATCCGTTCAGTGACCGACTCGGGACCACCCGATAGTATGAAAGCCTCTGGCTGGAGATCCGTTAGTAGCGATGCGTCAATATCGAACGGATAAATCTCGCAGTAAACATTGAGTTCTCGGATGCGACGCGCGATCAATTGCGTCGTTTGCGAACCGAAATCAATTACGACAATCAAGGCACGAAAAAATGCATATACGAGTGAGTAAACGGAAGGCTTGAGCTAACCTGGGTAATTCGGTGCTTCCTTGACAATGTCGACGTCGTGGACGTGGCTCTCCGTTTGGCTAGCGCTTGTGATGGAGCTGAATTGCGAGTTCGTGCGTAGTTCGTGGATAGTCTCACAACCTGTGTAGCCCATCGCACTACGCAGACCACCTGTCATCTGTTGGACGACGGCTCGAAGCGGACCGCGATACGGTACTCTCCCTTCAACGCCTTCCGGAACGAGCTTGTTCACGTTCGCGTCCTCGTTTAACGCGTAGCGATTCCGCGAACCGCGGTGTTCAGCCATTGCCCCAAGTGAACCCATGCCTCGATAACTCTTGTAGGTTCGGCCCTGGTAGAGCTCGATCTCGCCGGGCGCTTCGTCCGTGCCTGCAAGCAACGATCCAATCATCACGCAATCTGCGCCTGCAGCGATCGCTTTCGCGATATCACCAGAGTATCGAATACCGCCATCTGCAATCACAGGCACATCCTCGTCATGCAGTTCGGATGCGACATCATCGATCGCCGTTACCTGAGGAACGCCAACGCCTGTAACCATGCGAGTCGTACAGATACTGCCCGGTCCTATCCCTACTTTTACCGCATCCACGCCTGCATCAACAAGTGCGCGTGCACCTTCCGCCGTTGCAACATTGCCACCGATGACATCTAAATCCGCGAAGGATTGTTTAATCCAACGAATACGTTCAATGACGTTTTGCGAGTGGCCATGAGCCGTGTCAACCACGATAAGATCGGCACCGGCTTCAGCGAGTTTCGCAATACGTTCATCCGTTTCAGAGCTTGTACCGACAGACGCACCAACGCGAAGTTGCCCAGCCGCGTCTTTACACGCATTGGGATAGTCCTGCGATTTTTGGATGTCCTTGACCGTGACCATTCCTCGGAGCTGCCCGTTGCCATTCGTCAACAGGATCTTCTCGATCCGGTTTCGATGCAGCAACTCAAGTATCGTGTCAAACGACGAGTCTTCTGGCGTCGTGACAAGTTTCGACTTCGGGGTCATGACGTCCGCAACACGCAAGTCCATTCGCGTCTCAAAGCGAATGTCGCGATGGGTCACAATGCCAGCGAGTTCGTCTGCGCGTAGGACGGGAACACCAGAAATTCGGTGTTTCGCAGTTAGATCTATGAGATCCTGCACCGACGCGTCCACATCTATGGTGATGGGATCGCGGATGATGCCCGTTTCAAACTTTTTTACAGTCCGAACTTCCTCCGCCTGCGCCTCTATCGACATATTCTTGTGCACGATGCCGATACCGCCTTCTTGCGCAACACCGATCGCCAAGCGTGCCTCTGTCACAGTATCCATTGCGGCGGACAAAAGCGGGATGTTTAGGGATATGCTGCGCGTGACGCGAGATTGCAGCGAGACGTCAGCCGGCAGGACTTTGGAATAACCCGGGCGCAAAAGCACATCGTCAAAAGTCAGAGCTTCGTTGGTGATGCGCAACATGCTGTCAAGCCTTCGCCCAAAAGGAGATTTTAGCGATGGCGCCTAACCGCTCGCTTCCCACAATACGAACTTTCACAACTTTGTGACGACAGTAATAAGCGAAGAATTCAGGACAATCATCCTACTTTCGCGTCTGTGGATTCGAGTAACGTGACGCTCCTAGAATTGCCATAGTCGTGTCTTAGCGTCCGTTTTTATCTCCAACAGATCGTTGAACCATGCCAACAGATGGCACCAATGAACCAATTCACACGGTTGCGCAAGCCATAGAGCGCGTCAATCGCGTCCTCAATGAACAGTTCTTACCGATCTGGGTGACTGGTGAAATCTCGAATCTTTACGATCGTAATCATTGGTATTTCGATCTCGTTGAGGGCAATGCCGCTCTCCACTGCGTCGCTTGGCAAAGCGTGAATCGTCGTTTTCGTTTTAATGTCGAAAACGGCACAAAGGTGAATGTTCGCGGCAAATTCACAATCTATCCGGATCGTGGTCAGTTCCAAATCCTCGTCGATCGCATGGAACTCGCCGGCGAAGGCGCTCTACGCGCCGAATTCGAACGCTTGCGGCGTGACTTGGAAAGCGAAGGCTTATTTCGCCCAGAACACAAGAAACCGATCCCAAGATTTCCCCGACGTATCGCTCTCTTGACCGCGCAGTCAGGAGCGGCAGTTCGAGATGTCATCCAAAACTTCAGCCGACGCTATCCACTTACGGATATCGTTCACATCCCCACGTTAGTTCAAGGACGAAGCGCACCAGATTCGATCACACACGCAATCCAACGAGCAATGCGCAACGATGTCAATGCTGACGTTTTGCTATTGACGCGAGGAGGAGGTTCGTTCGAAGATTTAAATGCCTTCAACGACGAATTCGTAGCGCGTGCGATCTTCGCTTGTCCGATCCCGGTTGTGAGCGCGATTGGTCATGAAAAGGACGTGTCCATTTCGGACTATGTCGCCGATCAGCGCGCAGCCACGCCGTCAACCGCAGTTGAACTCATGGCGCCTGATTTGATCGAACTACGTCAGCTTGTTTCCGGCACCAGGCAGTGGTTACTTACTAATACCAACGCCAAGTTGGTACGACGTAGTCAAGAACTTGCGACCATGAATGCTCGACTGCGAAAGCCGACCCAAGAGATCGAGTACCGCACCAATGATGTCGCACGAATGCGCGAGAAGCTGCGCGTGGTCTTCGACGCAAAACATAAGCAGCACTTGACAAGTGTCGTCAACCTCGACCAAAGGCTGCAACGCGTGACACCATTAGCTTCGCTCAAGAATCTATCCGTACGGTTGACCAACCTCGAACATCGTCTTCAGCGCAGCAATCCGATCACGCAGCTGAACAACCTCGAACAACGAAGAGTTGAGTCTCGGCGTCAACTTCACGCGCTCGTCACGAATTCACTAGACCTGCATCGCAGTCAGCTTCGCTTGGCAATCGCCCACCTTTCGCGTGTCAAACCGATCAACAATATCGATGGTTTACTTGAACGAGTTAGTCGCATGCGCGACACATTGAGGTTAACAACGCACAACAACATCGAAACCATGAATGCCGCATTTCGACAGAAGGTCGCTACGCTCCGAGCCGTAAGTCCACTCGCGACACTTGAGCGAGGCTATGCCGTCGTAACTAAACCTGACGGCTCGACTTGGGGAGAAATCGTGTCGAACATTGGTTCAGTAAGTCCCGGTGATCAGATCAATGCTCATGTGAATGGCGGGACAATCGACGCCATTGTTCAATCGACGACGACACGAGAAGAGGAAGAGGAGAACCAGTCAAGTGCTTCGTGATGCACATCGTGCTCAACTCATCCTCGTCACACTCTGTTTCGGAATAAGCGCAACGGCGCTGCATGCGGCTTCGCCCCCACAGAGTGCTCATGGCACGATTGCATTAGTGCCACTCGAAAACAGTGCTAATGTCGCTAGCGTCACTTTCCTTGAGAAACCTCAACTTATCTCAGGCGATATCGCAATCGTGGCGATCCCGTTGTTCATGGAGACCGGCGAACAGGAAGTTCAAGTGAATTACAGCGACGGTACCGTTAGGGACGTCACGATCAAGGTACTTGAGCGGGACTACCCGGAAGAGCGAATCACTGTGACTGATCAGGAGCACGTCTCTCCATCGGCAACGAATCTCGAACGAATCCGCGAGGAAGCCGCACAGATGCGAGCAGCCTATGAGCTACTTACGCCTCATCCGACAAACCTGCTACCTATAGTTCAACCCGTTGAAGGACGGAACTCTGGCGTGTTTGGGTCCCGACGGTTTTTTAACGACGAACCTCGCAACCCTCACTCTGGGATTGACTGGGCGGCGCCGACGGGTACACCGATCAAAAACCCAACCGGTGGAACGGTCGCAGTTGTTGGCGATTTCTTTTTTAACGGAAAAACCGTACTCATCGATCACGGTGGTGGATTCGTGTCAATGATGTGCCATATGAGCGAGACACTCGTCGAAGAAGGTCAACGGATTGAGCGCGGTGAAATAATCGGAAAAATCGGTACCACCGGCCGCTCGACGGGACCTCATTTACATTGGACCATCAGCTTGAGTGGTGTACGCACGGATCCTGCCGTATTCATGTCGATGCTCAACGCATTTCACGACGCCTCGCCTTAGTCTCTTAACGCCGTCCCTTCGCTTTCGCCCGCGCTTTGCGTCGTTGTATCAGTCGTCCTCGGTGTTTCAGTTGACGGCGTGTGAGTTCGTTGCGCCTGTGCGAGTACGGGTTTGCAGAATTGCGGAATTCAATGACGATTGGCATCCCTTCAATATCCAACGCCGTGCGAAAGCTGTTCTCAAGATATCGAGCGTAACTTCGCGGGAGTGACTCGACCTGATTCCCGTGAACTAGAAGCGTCGGCGGGTGATCACGAAGTTTGTTCACGTAACGGATCTTGACGGGACGTCCTCGATTGGTAGGCGGCGAATGACTATGAATTGCGTTCTGCAATACCTGATTCAGATCAGGTGTCGCGATATCAAGTCGTCCAGACGCATAAATCTGACGAACTTTCGTATACAGCCTTTTGATACCCGTTCGGTTTAACGCAGACGTGTGGTGTATCGGAATCCACTCGGCGAATTTCAAACGGCGTGACAATGACGACTTCAGCTCCCGTCGCTGCTCTGAGTTCATCGCATCGACTTTGTTCACAACGAGAATCAGACCCGTACCAGCCTCGACTGCGTAACTCACGATATGGAGGTCTTGCTCGACGATACCTTCGGTCGCATCAATGACAAGCAACGCCACATCCGCCGCAACCATGGCGTCAAGTGCCTTGACGACCGAGAACTTCTCAATCACGTCGTTCACTCGACCTTTTCGCCGAATGCCAGCCGTGTCGATCAGCACGTAACGCTGATCATCTCGTTCGAACGGAATGTAGATGGAATCACGCGTAGTACCGGGTTCATCGAACACAACGCAACGTTCATCGCCTAACAATGCGTTTACTAACGTTGATTTTCCAACGTTAGGTCGACCGACCACCGCAACCGGAATTCCTTCTAGATCGGGCGACTCGGCGGGGTTCGTCAAGTACGACTCAAGTGAATCCCTAAGTTCGTTGACACCATCACCGTGCGTCGCTGAAACGAACAGCGTCTCGCCAAAACCTAAACCATTCAACGCTTCAAGCGCTAATAGTTGCACCTGCTTGACACCATCAATCTTGTTGGCAACCAATCGAGTTGGTTTATTCAGCACGCGAAGCTCTTGAAGGATCGTCTCGTCTGCTGCCGTAAGTCCTGTCGACGCGTCCAACAATGCAACGACGACATCCGCCTCATCGATAGCGTTTTGCACCTGCACATTAACCAGGCTGGCGATATCTGAAGTGTCGTGAAGTCCGCCTGTGTCGATGACCGTACCAATCCGGGCACCGAACTCAGCTCGACCGTATTTCCTGTCGCGGGTCAATCCGGGTCGATCGTGCACCAGCGCGTCGCGACCACCACAGAGTCGATTGAAGAGCGTGGATTTGCCTACGTTGGGACGACCGACGAGTGCGACCGTGCCCGAACTCAAGCTCATGACGATCGATCAAGCTCGATCGCGATGAGTCTCCCACCTTTGGACAGTAAGTAGACGACCCCGTCTTCTTGCACCATGGTTGGCTGGATGGGGGAGTTATCGACGCGTCTCCGGGCGATCAATCGGCCATCGCTTTGAGCAATCACGTGAATAAACCCCTGGAAGTCACCAACGAAGATATAGTTGCTGAATGCGAGAGGGTCCGTGAGTTGCCGTCGCAACAACGCTTCCTGCCGCCATGCAATGGTGCCGTCGCGCTGCTCGATTCCGACGATCTCGTCCTCGTCGGTGATCACAAACACCAGACCGTAACCCGATTGAAGAGCTCTCGTCGAAGCGACGTCCACCTGCCAAAGCGGCTGTCCATCAGAGCGACGAATCGCAGTTGTGGCGCCTTGATGTGTTGATGCGACCACTGCACCTTGTTCAACGAGTGGCCTGCCATCAACGTCAACCATACGATCGAGGTCTGACGTGCCGGTCGGTAACGACACTGTTTGCTCCCAGAGCAATTCCCCGGTCGTTGAATCGATCGCGGACAACGCGCCGTTTGCGAAACCGGCGTACACGATACCTGAATTGAAAACCGGTGTCGACGTACCGCGTAAGGTCACGAGGGGATTCTGTGAGTGAAAAACCCACTTTTGCGAACCGTCGTCTAGCGCGAGTGCAAAAAGATTTCCATCGCTGGTCTGTGCATAGACGGCATCCCGCGACGCGATGGGTGGCGCGAGTACTTCACTCGTCAACACCACTCGCCACCGCTCTTCTCCGTCGGCCGCGGCAAATGCCGCCACCTCACCACGTGCGGTGCCAACATAAATCATACCCGCCCCAAAGCCGAGACCACCAGTCACAAACGCGGGATCGCTACGGTCCACTACGTTCATGAATCCTTTGCTCATCGGATAACCGATCCGCGTCGTCCATTGATACCGTCCGGTCTCGCGGTCGATCGCTGTCAGGAACCCGTACGCATCCGCAGCATATATGGTGCCACCGTCAATTGCGGGAGAAAGATCAATGAATTTCTTGCCGATACCGCGCCCGATATTTCGACGCCAAAGTACACGGATACCCACTTCCGGTTCGAACGGAACCAAGGCAAGGGGCTTGTCGGCCTTTGGTTCTTTAGGTTCGTCCTCGCGCGAAGTCAGAGATTTCAAAGTCGCGCAACTCGAAATCGTGACCGCAGCAAGCAAGCAAACCAGGATCGTTAACGAAACCGATCTTGGTCCTTTATTCATGGTGAAGGTGGAACGCTTGCCAAGCGCATATCCACGATGTCGCTCTCAACACCCGCTGGCAATTGGTCTTTAGCAGATTGATATGCATCGCGTGCAGCATCAAGATCGTTGTTTTGAAAGTGCACGTCGCCTTTCAACATGAGCGCTTGCCAGCGATAGCCGGACGTCTCGATTTCCTGTAGCGTCGTTAACACAGCCTCGTAGTTCTCAAGCTCGAATTCGACTTTGGCTTTACGCAAGGCAATCAGATCGCCGATTGGCGACCCGATCGCGACGTCTAAAGCCTTACTTAAAGACTCATGTGCGGCCTCAAAGTTCGCCGCATCGACCTCTGCCTTTGCCTGACGTAGCAACGTAAACGCAAAGTAAGTCGAATTGCCATAGTCGGATTCGAGTTCGTCGACGAACGACTCTGTTGGTTCGCCGAGCGCTACGGCTTCTAAGTAGCTGGCGTAGAGATTCGACGCCGATTGCGATTGACCGACCTGATATGCCTTGAAGTAGTCCCACGCGACCGTGCCGCCAATCCCAATGGTTAACGCCACGACCACGGTAATACCGTAGTCCTTCCAGAGCTTCTTTATCCTGTCGACTTGCTCTTCGTCGCTTAAATAGTCAGACAAAAGATGTTCTTTAGCTAGGAATCAATTAGAGTTAAGAAGCGTAGCAGTTAATTCAGTCACGGGCACTGCTACCTGATCCTGTACTGTTCGCAACCACTTGAGGGAAACTTGGTTGCTGGCTGCTTCGTGCGCGCCGATTATAAGAGCGACTGACGCTCCGCTACGGTCTGCGGCGCGCATCCGAGCCTTGACTTTACCGCCCCCTTGATGCATTCGTACTCGAAGTTTTGTTTGTCTACGCAACTGCATTGCGACATCTAGAGCAAATCCCTCTTCATCGTCGCTAAGTGCCAGCACATAGACATCCGGCGTCGAAATCGGTGCTTCAATACCTCTATCTTGCTGCAACAACGCAACGCGATCCACGCCGATGGCGAACCCGGTTGCCGGGCAAGGTGCACCACCGAGTAGTTCACAGAGTCCGTCGTAACGACCACCTCCTCCTACCTGTTTCTGCGCGCCAAGTCTCTCTGTATTCCACTCAAAGACCCCATGCGTGTAGTAATCAAGCCCACGGACCAATCGACTGTTCACGGTCGCATCTACGCCCTGACATGCAAGGCGTTCCTGAAACTCGTCGAAGTGCCTTCGTGACTCGGCGTCGAGGTAGTCCGATATCTCAGGCGCGTGCTCGATTAGGCGCTGGGTCTGCCCACTCTTTGAATCGAGAATCCGCAGTGGGTTTAGATCGAGACGTCGTTGGCTGTCTTCATCCAGTTCGTCTTTGTACGGTGTAAGGTACGCGACTAAACCCTCTCGATGCTTTTGCCGACTTGCCGCATTTCCAAGCGTATTGATCTCAAGCGTGATCTCGTTCGCCAACCCAAGCTGGTCCCACACATCCTGAACAACACGAATCAGTTCAACATCGACATCCGGTCCATCAAAACCAAATGCTTCTGCTCCGACTTGAAAGAACTCGCGATACCGTCCGCGTTGTGGCCGCTCGTGCCGGAACATGGAACCTGAATACCAGAGCTTAGGTTGACCGCCACGGTACAAATTGGCGTCGATAACAGCACGAACACAGGAAGCAGTGCCTTCCGGCCTAAGCGACACGGGGTCGCTCTCTTCATCGAATGTGAACATCTCTTTCGAGACTGCGTCTGTCGCTTCGCCGATACCACGGCTGAACAAAGCCGTTCGTTCGATAACCGGCAAGCGAATTATTTCGTACCCGTAGCTCTCAAGCGTGTTACCGAATACCTCTTCAACGAACCTGATTCGGGCAAGTTCATCGGCATACAAGTCACGCATGCCTCGCACGAGAGGCGATCGTTCGGACATAGGTTTATGGTAGCGTCAGGTTCGCAACTAGACCAGCGGTATATGGCAAGAGATCCACGTCCACGTCGTTGAAGCGCACACGCACGACTGTTGAATCTCCAATCCTAACGGTTAACGGCAAGACGCCAACTAAAGACGCAACTTCGCCTGCTTGACCCATCCTGTAGTAGAGGCGTGCGTCATCGGCACCATAGACTTCAACCCAGCTCGGCCCCGAGAATGCAATATTGATAGTTCCAGTGTTCGGCTCGTCAGTCGCCGTCAAAACGTCACCGCGAGTCGCAAGCGAATCGGTTGTCTGAACGTCAATCGGTGTATCCTGGATATCCGCGAACGTCTCGTCATCATTAAGGTCGATCAAAGCGTTGTCGGAAGCGGGAATCGTCGCTTCCGTGTCTGTGGCTGTATCCGTTACAGATGCCTGGGCCTCACCTGTGGAATCCCGTTCCTCTCGCATATAGAACGGTAATTCAGTGTCTTGTGTCTGAGACTGCGTCTGCGCGGCGGGCGACACGATAACACTCGAAGCCGATGTATCTGGAAGTTCGTCCTGACTCGGCCAAACCCACCAGACCACGCCAGCGACGACTGCGACCATCACTGCAACTAATCCAAACACGATCGCGTCCGAGCGTTCACGTAATCGTTCCGTGAGCGCTTGTTTACCGATCATCTGGTAGTTGACTTGACCCGATTGGGTCGCGGCGATTTCCATTGGTCGATTACGGTCAACCGCAAATCGCGTCTCATCGATTTCGACGCGTAGGATGGCGGCGTAAGCGCGGTAATACCCCTCAATGTAAATCAGTCGCTTCTTCCCGATTTTTTCTATTTCTCCGGTCTCGAGCGCGCGAACGACCTCAGGCAAGAGCTTAAGGCGATCTGAGGCATCTTCGATCGTCATATTCGCCACTTCTCGCGCGGTCTTGATTTGCGCTCCTAACGCTTGACCGGCTTCGCGCAAGCTCGCGAGTTCCGTCCCTTGCTCGTCCAAGCCCAATTCGATCGATGTATTCTCCTCCTCATTCGATTCGATCGGTATTGCGTCGTCGCGGGGTGGTTCGTTTTCGCTAGTCACAGTCGCAGTCGAATATCGTCAGTTGTTCGTCGAAGCGATTGGAATCTGTTGAGCCGGTGCGAATATCGGACTCGAACCGTAACGATATCGCTCCGCCCGTCGTGTCCGATCGTTAACTCGGCCTACAAGCTGTCCACACGCCGCGTCAATGTCGTCGCCCCGCGTGGTGCGCCGCATTGCCCTAATGCCGTTGTCCATAAGTGTCTTGTGGAATACCTCGATTCGGGCATCACTCGGCCTCGTGTAGCTACTGCCCGGGAACGGATTGAATGGAATGAGGTTGACCTTACACCGAAAATCCCGAAGTAACTTAGCAAGATCAAGCGCAAGCTTAGGTGTGTCGTTCACCTCATTGATCAACGTATATTCAAACGTGATAGTCGCCTTGACATCCTGCGATGCAAGATAGGCACGACATGCGTCAAGCAGCGCATGAATTGGATATCTCCGGTTTAGTGGAACCAATTCGGACCGTATCTCATCGTTAGGAGCGTGCAAAGATACGGCTAGCGCTACCGTGGTCAATCCGCACATCCGCTCGATAGCCGGAACGACCCCCGCAGTACTAATGGTGACGCGTCGCCGGGACAATCCTAAACCCAGGTCATCCATCAAAACATCGATCGCTTTAAACGTGGCATCGAAGTTGAGTAACGGCTCACCCATACCCATGAATACCACGTTCGACAATCGTTCGTCAGGACGGTTCTTATCAAGCCATAGACAAGCTTGTAGTACCTGTCCCACGATTTCCGCAGTCGAGAGATTCCCGTTAAAGCCCTGTTTCCCCGTTGCACAGAATGTGCAGTCCAGCACACAACCAATCTGGGATGAAATACAGAGAGTCTGGCGACGACCATCAGGAATCAAAACCGTTTCGATGGTGTCCCCTGATTGAGCCTTCATCAACCATTTCACGGTGCCGTCTCGTGATTCCAAGACCGTTAAAACGGTCGGCAGCTCCACCGAAAGCTCCTCTGCCATTGATCTTCGCAAAGATGCCGCGATGTTCGACATACTGTCAAAGTCAAGTACGAGCTTATGGTACAGCCACAACATTAGTTGCTCTGCACGGAAGCGTTTTTCGCCACGCTCCTCAAAGTACTCTACTAGGTCATCGCGCGACAAGCCTAGTACATTCTGACGTGGCAATGTAATGCTATCGGCTATAGATCTGATCCTCAGAAAAGAAGTATGCAATTTCTCGAGCCGCAGATGTGGGAGAATCGCTACCGTGTACGGCGTTTGCATCGACGGTCGTCGCGAAATTAGCTCGAATCGTACCTGGATCAGCTTCCTGCGGGTTCGTCGCTCCCATTAGGGTTCGATTAACCTGAACGGCGTCTTCTCCTTCAAGTACTTGAACACAGATTGGACCCGAAGTCATAAACTCCATCAAAGGCTCGAAAAAGCCTTTCCCTTTGTGCTCTGCATAAAACCCTTCGGCCTGATCGCGTGACAATTGCAGCATTTTTAGTGCGACGATCGTTAATCCCGCTTTCTCAAAGCGAGAAAATATTTGGCCGATCACGTTTTTGCAAACCGCGTCAGGTTTAACGATTGAAAGGGTACGTTCAATAGGCATGAATTGATCTCTGGAGCTAGTCGATTGGAATAACGAAACGCTTGTTACTGGTATACATCCAACCGAAATTAACGTCTGTAGGCTAATTGGCCGAAACAAAGCGTCGAACAAATTATATCTCGTCGCTTTTAATAGACAGAATCAAGCTAATGAGGTTCCTTACGGCAGCGAACGCCACAGGACGGCATCGCAGCCTAAAAGCACTGATACCTATAAATACGATCTTTACCTAAATTTGATGTCGTAATTTCTACCTACAATACATGATCTTCACATGTCTTTACGAATGGGGATTACTAACTTAAATACACAAGGTGATAGAACAACGATATTTAGCTTTTCGATAGGATAAATTCGTCGGTCTCTGATCAGCGGATATTAGGCTACATACCGTGTAACGATCGATTCAGTTACGTTAGCGTCTCTCGGTACCAGCTACAGATCACGTAAGTTCATACAGCGCCATGCGCCGTGGAAGCATGACCTTCGACGTGAAATTAGGCTATACCCGTTCTAGCGGTTAGCAGCCGTTAGGTCGTCGCGCCGCCTTGGACCAAGTCCGCCCAGGACAACCGTACACCCGAAAACTGCATGGCCAGTTGCGACATCTGCTCGATGGTGTCCAGTTCGCGCAAGTTGCGACGACCGGCATACTCCTTCACATAGCGGTCCAGATGCTTCTGTGAGAACCGATGGTAGATGCCGACATAACCACGTTTCAACATCGACCAGAACGACTCGATGCCATTCGTGTGGACGTGCCCTCGAACGTATTCACCGGTCCCATGCTGCACGGCTTCGTGTGGTTGCGGGAGGTCGTCGTAGCTGCGCGCCTGGTCCGAATACACCGTGGCGTCCGACATGACGTTTTCTTCCAGATAGCCTTGTAACTCGTCTTTCTTGGTGTCGTCGACCGCCTCCGCCTGAACCTGTCCCGTGGCGCGATCCAGGATGCCTACCACCGCCCACTTGCCGTCTACGCCCCGCTTCCCATCGCGCTGGGAGGCATGCCGATTCCGTGCCTTGCCGCCGACGTAGGTCTCGTCGATTTCGACCGGTCCGAGCATCAGGCGATCCTGCCCATTGGCCAGCGCAGCGCGTATGCGATGACCGAGATGCCACGCGGACTTCTGACTGATGCCAAGATCGCGGGCGAGCTTGGTGCTCGCAACCCCCTTCAGGCTGGTCAGCATGAGGTAGACCGCGGCAACCCAGATTCGACAACTCAACGGCGAACGATGCATGATCGAGCAGGTCTTCACCGAAAAGTAACGCCGGCAGTCATGACACCAGTAGGGTTGAGGTCGCCGGCTCACACGTTCGGCGATATGTGCTGAGTCGCAATGGGCGCAGCGCACTCCGTCCGGCCAACGCCGTTCAACGAGCCAGGCTTCTGCCGCCACTTCATCGGGCGCGAATTCATCGAGAAACTGGGTAAGTGTCATGCCTTCTCGCGGGCGTCGTGCGTCGGCTAATCGAACCATGATGGGGTTTGTTTAAGGTCGGGGTGAGAACAAAATTCTCCTAATTTACACGACAACTTGTGACGTGAATTGACGATTTGTAGTTAGGTTAATAATCCCCTTACGAATAGAGTTCTAATAATGACCCAAAAAAAAGTGAAGCCGCCCTGTATTGGGCGTGAGCGAGCGAAAGGTATTAAGCCAAGCACCGATAAAAAAGCAAAATCCGATCTGCAAATAACGAATTCCGACAGAGAGTTAATTCGTCGAATCGCCAAAGAACGTAGCCAGCTAATGAAGGAACTAGCTGATCTCTGAAGACCACTACCGTATCACGTTCGATTTACTACTCTGCGCACACGAAGAAGCACTCGAATTCGGAGGACGGCACGGAATACAAGACGAACAGATACTTCGTTCCGCAATCGATACGCCTTACATTGGTTATTATCCAACCGTCCACGAAAAAGCAGCAGCTCTACTCCGGGGACCGGCATGCAATCACGGCTTTATAGACGGTAATAAACGAACAGCTATTCTCATTACGGAATCCTTCGTTCGCAGATGTGGCTATCCATTAAATGCTTCGGACAAAGAAATGAAATAGATTACGCTTTCATTGGTCCTCCATGAGATTACAATCGAAAACGTCTTGAAGTGGATATCAACCAAATTAGAAAAAGACGTTTCCTAGCTCAATCCGGTAAATTCGAGCCAACGTTCGAATCAGGCATGGTTGAGGATTCTCTAAAACACTTTCGACTAGACAAAACACATTAGTCTTGTCTTTTTAATATTGTTATTTCCCGTTAACGTTAGATACAGGCTTGTACTTGCCACGGTCGAAACCCTTACGCATTGTAAGTTAACTCTCAGTAAATTTTTGGCTCTTATGTATTTGATTGTGGTTTTTTCGAGATCGTGTCTAAGCTTTGTTAGCTATCAATGACTTACGACACGTATGAAGCGATCGTTATTTAAGCATTACCTTGCACACCTAGATAGGTTGACCGCGAACCAGCGTCGTCAGGTTATCGCGGCGCTCCAACCACCCCATCATGCCACCACGATCCCACCACAAGTGCGTGAACGTGAACACCGACTCGACCTCGAGCGGAAGTGTCTCCATTGCGGCTCTACAGGCACGCGGAAGCACGGCAAGAGTGCCGGTCTCATGCGTTTTCACGGCCTCGCCGATGGCTGTGGGAAGACATTCACCGCGCTTACCGGTACCCAATTGGCGAAGTTGCGACATCGTGCCAAGTGGGGGTTTATCAGGCATGCCTGCGGCAGCGTACGACCCTCCAAGACGCTGCGAGCCGGTGTGGGATCAGCTATCGAACAGCGTTTCGGTGGCGGCACGTGGTGGCGAGACCTATGCGTGGCACAGCTTCACGACCGCGGCATTACCCGTCACGATCACGTTGCAATCCTGGACGACGCCCGATGCAGTGATCGTCAGTGATGCGAATCCCAGCTATGCTGCGGCGGCGCGTGACCTCGAGCGACCCCATGAAGTGATCAATCGCAGTCAAGGCGAACGGCTTCGCGGACCCTGGCATCTCAACCCCGTGAACAATCGTCACCGCACGATG
>LXNJ01001356.1_pt1 | contig 14788 bp, 13 predicted proteins | sample 809081 | NCBI WGS metagenome assembly LXNJ01 (sample SAMN04870510, study PRJNA318959) | sponge metagenome | biome: sponge; feature: marine sponge reef; material: water | host: Petrosia ficiformis | place: Greece: Milos, Mediterranean Sea | collected 2013-05-29 | depth 5-7 m
ACCCCCCACCGAATCGGCCTTCGCATAAACCGCTCGGCCTCTTCGACTCCCCCTCAAGGGGGGAGTGGTTGTTGGGGGGCTCTGCAAGGGGAGAATGTTTTGGCGCGATCCGTAAGGGGTTTTTCAACAGCCCCCTCAAGGGGGGAGTGAAATTCAGCGCGCTCCCTCTGTGGGACTTTTTCAACAACCCCTTGAAGGTCAATTCCGACCAAGGCGGTTTGTTGAAAAATCTCTCCTCGCTCCTTGCTCGGAATTCACCCCGGCCCGCTTCGACCCCGCATTTGCGCGCATTTGCGGTTATCGCCCGGCGTCGGGGTGCGGCAGAATCTCCGCCAAGGAGTGAAGAGGAGACGTTCTCATGGATGCTAGGAACCCGGAAAAGGGAAAGCGGCGGCAGGCCCCTCACCAGGGAAGACCGGCCGGCTCCGTTCGGCCGGCAATCCTTCTCCCGGCGCTCGGGACCGCTCTTTCGCGCCCGGGGACCGGCCGCGAAGAACGCGCCGGGAATTTTGATAAAATACCGAACAATACGATAAATATAGATAAATTCACGGGGTTTTTCGATAAAAAAAGAAAGCGGAAAAATATCGTAACTCATTGTAATAAAATGATTTGTTTCATATATCCGAGCGCGGGCGACTCAAATATGAGCGCAAATTTTTTTCGCGCCCCGCATTTGCGGTGAATTGCGCGGCTCTCCCCGCATTTGCCCGCAACTGCCCGCAGGAAGGCTCGGCGGGCCGCCGCGTGAGCCGCCATGCCGCCCACCGCCGAAGCCGGGTCGTTCAATAGCCCCCAGGGGGAAGTGATTACATCGTTCCCTGTCAGGTCCAGATCCTCCTCCCCACGGTCGGGACATGTATGTAATTCCCGTTTATTTTCACGGGCTTTTTATGTAGGCTCCCTCCATGCCGAAACTATCCCTGAACCGCTTGATCCACGACATCCAGCCGCTCGAGAAGCGCGAGGCGTTCCTGCGCGACCCGCACGAGTTCGCGCACGGCTATGACGTCACAGACGCGGAACTGGCGGCGGTCCGCGATTCCGACATGCGCGCGCTGTGGAGCTTCGGCGCGAACCCCTACCTGCTGCGGGTGCTGCAGATGCGCTCAGGCATATCGGATGAAGACTTCCGGGCGGCGCTGGCGGGTTTCTCCTATCCGCGGCCGGATGAGAGGGAGATATAGCGTGGCGGAGATCGTCGGCGCCTTCGCGGCCAGCCACACGCCCCTTTTCCTGCTGCGGCACGACGCGCCCGCAGAAGACGTGAGAGAAGAGGTTTTCTCCGCCTACCGCAGGATGGCCGGGGAGATCGTAGCGCGGGGCGCCGAGGCGATGGTCCTGCTTGGAAATGACCATCTCCACGCCTTCTCCATGGACAGATACCCCGCCTTGGCAATCGGCGCGGGGCCACGCTTCGGGCCGGTGGAGACCGAGCCTTTCCTGCCGAACGACGTATACGAGGGGGCCGAGGGGCTGGCCTCTCATCTGGCGCGCGGTCTGCTTGCGAACGGCTTCGACCCCCTGGTTTGCCGGGAACTGGCGCTCGATCATTCCTTCGTCTCGCCCCTGGCCCTGATGGGCGATACGGGTCTCCCCATCGTGCCTGTGCTTCAAAATACGGTGGCCCCGCCCCTGCCGCCCGCAGCGAGAGCATACGATCTCGGCGTCTCGCTCAGGCGATTGCTGGAGAGCTATGAGGATCTCGAGCGCGTGGCCGTGGTGGCGACGGGCGCGCCTTCGCACTGGATAGGGACCCCCGAGCAGGGGGAAATCGACGAGGCGTGGGACCGCGAGGTGATCGACTTGCTCTGCCGCGCGGACGCGAAGGGCCTCTCCGCGTGGACGCAAGCGAAAATAGATGAGGGTGGAAACGGGGGAAACGAGATCAGGACGTGGATATCCGCCGCCGCTATGAGCGGGGACACGGAGGCGAATCTTTGGGTATACAGGATAGAACCCCTGTGGTTTCTGGGGGTAACGATAATCGAGTGGCCCATCGGGCAGCCCTTGTAGATGAGATGTGGGGAGATTGAGGACATGCCGAAAGCGATTCTTTTTGACGAGTTAGGAGGCGCGGACGTGCTCCACGTGGCGGAAGTACCTGACCTAGAGCCGGGGGAGGGCGAGGTGCGTATCGCCGTGGAAGCGCTCGGGATCAACCGGGCCGAGATTATGTTCCGCGAGGGGCGCTACCACGACAAACCCGTTTTTCCCTCCCGAATCGGTTATGAGGCGTGCGGAGCGGTAGACGCCGTGGGCCCGGGCGTGGAGGACCTGGCGGTCGGGGACCGCGTGAGTACGATTCCTTGCTTCTCGATGGTGGAGCACGGGGTGTGCGGCGAGCAGGCAGTCGTGCCTGCGTTCGCAGCCGCCCGCTACCCGGACAACCTGACGCCTGTAGAGGGCGCAGCCATCTGGATGCCGTATTTCACCGCATACGGAGCGCTCGTCGAATTCGGAGGAATAAAGGAGGGGGATACCGCCCTGCTCACGGCGGCGAGCAGCAGCGTCGGGGTCGCGGCGATCCAGATCGCGAAATCTGTCGGTGCGCGCGTAATCGCCACGACGCGCGGGGCGGGCAAGAAGGATTTCCTCCTGAACGCGGGCGCCGACCACGTGGTTGTGACGGATGAGGAGGATCTGGCGGAATCTGTGATGGATATTACGGGAGGCGCGGGCGCCGGCGTCACCTTCGACCCCGTCGTCGGGTCGTCTCTGCCGAAACTCGCGGATGCGGCGGCATACCAGGGCGCGATTTTCCTGTATGGCCGCCTCTCGCCTGAGGATACGGTGATACCCCTGCTCCCGGCTCTCAAGAAAGGCCTGAAGTTCAGATGCTATACGATCATGGAGATAACGAAGTTCCCGGAAAAGAGAGAGCGGGGGAAGAAATTCATCTACGACGGCCTGGAATCGGGCGCTCTCAAGCCCATCATCGCCAAGACGTTCCCGCTCGACGACATGGTGAGGGCGCATAAATATATGGAATCGAACGCCCAGATGGGCAAGATCGTCGTCGAGGCGTAATTCGGGCTGCGACCTGCAGAAGAAACTTGGGGTTTTTTGAAAACACTCCCCAGGGTCGGGTTTTCCTCCTCAGGAAGACCGACGACGCAGCGCAGTCGCCGCCCTTGCGCGTCATACGCCTTCATCCCGAATAGGCGAGCTCGCGCGCCGTATCGAGGGTTTGCCCCGACCGAGGAGGGAGGGTCAAACAGGGCGCATCACGAGCGCGTCGAAGGAGAGCGCCCCCTGAGATACACTCATGACAGGTCCTTCGATACGCCGCCTTCGACAGCTACTCAGGGTGAGGCCGATACGGTGGCCAAGTATGACAAGAGGGGCGCGCTCACAGGACCGGGTAATTCATTAAACTCTGGAGGAGGGCGAAGACATGCCGAAGGCAGTTCTTTTTGACGAATTGGGCGGCGCGGACGTGCTCCGCGTGGCGGAGGTTCCTGAGCTCGAGCCTGCGGAAGGCGAGGTGCGCATCGCCGTGGAAGCGCTCGGGATCAACCGGGCGGAGATTCTTTTCCGCGAGGGACGCTACCACGACAAGCCCGTGTTTCCCGCCCGCATCGGCTACGAGGCTTGCGGGGCGATTGACGCCGTGGGTCCGGGTGTGGAGGACCTTGCGGTCGGGGATTGCGTGAGTACGATTCCGTGTTTTTCGATGGTGCAGCACGGAGTGTGCGGCGAGCAGGCGGTCGTGCCGGCGTTCGCCGCCGCCCGCTACCCGGACCACCTGACGTCCGTCAAGGCCGCAGCCATCTGGATGGCGTACATGACCGCATACGGCGCCATCGTCGAATACGGGCTGGTGAAGAAGGGCGACAATGTCCTGCTCACGGCGGCGAGCAGCAGCGTCGGGGTCGCGGCGATCCAGATAGTGAAATCATTAGGCGCGCGGGCCATCGCCACGACGCGCGGAGCAGGGAAGAAGGATTTTCTCCTGAACATAGGCGCTGATCGCGTCGTCGTGACGGATGAGGAGGGTTTGGCGGAATCGGTGATGGAGATTACCGGCGGCGCGGGTGCTGACGTCATTTTCGACCCTGTCGCCGGGTCTTTTCTGCCGAAGCTTGCCGATGCGGCCGCCTACCAAGGCGCGATTTTCCTCTATGGCCTCCTCTCGCCCGATGCGCCTGTTTTGCCCCTGTACGCGTCTATCAGAAAGGGGCTTACATACAGGGGCTATACGATTATGGAAATATCGAGAAACGAAGAATTAAGAGAGCAGGCGAGGCAATTCATCTATGCCGGCCTGGAATCGAGCGCGTTCAAGCCCATCATCGCCAAGACGTTCCCGCTCGACGATATCGTAGGCGCGTATAAGTACATGGAATCGAACGAGCAGATGGGCAAGATCGTCGTCGAGGTGTAAGCCGCGTTTCTCAGAACCTACCCGAACGGACGGGGGTGGGAGTAGCTCATCTCCTCGCTCGTGATGAACTCGAGCAGCGCGGGCACGCCCTCTTCGGTCTTTCGCCGCGCTTCCAGGAAGGCCGCACCCACTTCCGCCGGGTCTTCCACGCGCTTCGCCCAGCCGCCCAGCGCTCTGGCGATGTCGGCGTATTCGCCGCCCACGTCGCGCGTGCCGTATTTCTCGTGAGAAAGCGCCATGTGGCTGGTCTCGACCGCCATGGTGGAGTTTTTGAGCAACACGGTGCAGATGGGCAGGTTCTCGCGCACGGCGGTCTCGAAATCGAGCCCCGTCATGCCGAACGCCGCATCGCCCATGAAGTTCACGCAGAACTTATCGGGCGCAGCGAGTTTCGCGCCCATGGCGAGGCCGAGTCCCGTGCCGAGCTGGTGTGATTTCCCCCAGCCGAGATACGACCTCGGCGTGTCGCACAGATACATGGGCAGGACCTCATACCGCGGATTCCCCGAATCGTGGGTGACGATGGCCTCTGCGGGCGGCACGTTCTGCATCAACTCCCAGATTACGCGGTATGGGTTGATGGGTTTTTCATCCGATGTGAGCTTGGGTGCCCATTCATCGAGCCAGGCTTTTCGCGCATCAGCTACCTGAGCCTGTATGCCCTCGTGATCGCTTCTGTCCGCGTTCTTCATCCGCTCGGCGCAGCAGTCTATGAACTGGCGCAGCACGAGCTTCGCATCGCCCAGCACGGGATGATCGGCGGCGTAATTCTTGTTGATGTCTACGGGGTCGTTCGTCGCGTGGACGATGATCTTGCCGCCGGGAACGCGCGTGGCGAGGCCGTGGTCAGTGAGACTCGTGCCGACGGCGAACACGAGGTCTGCATCTTTCAGGAAATGATAGGCAGGACCCGCCATGATGCTCGAGCCGACGCCGAGGGCGAGGGGGTGGTTTCTCTCGGAAATGGCGCTCTTGCCCTCCATGGTGGTCAACACAGGAACCTGGAGGAGTTCCGCCAGCTCGCGCAACTCCTCGGTCGCCCCGGCGTATAGAACGCCCGCGCCCGCGAGGATCACCGGACGCTCCGCCGCCAGCAGCGCGTCGGCGGCGCTCTCCACGTCCTGTGGATCCGCCTGGGCGCGCGTTCGCTTCACGGGCGTGTAGCCGCCGAGCATATCCTCGCTGACTTCCGCGCCGGCCACGTCTTCCGGCAACTCCACGAGCACGGGGCCGGGACGTCCGTTCCTCATCGCATGAAAGGCGCGGCGCATGGCGTCCGCCGCCCGTTCGGGCACGTTGATCTGCTCGGCCGATTTCGTCACCGAGGCGTAGGAGTCGACGGAACTGAACATGGGGAACACGCGGTCGCGGCCCCGGGCGTGGCCCAGGGGGAGCAGCAGCATGGGCGTGGAATCGGAATACGCGGTCGAGATGCCCGGAAAGGCGTTTTCCGCTCCCGGCCCGTACTGCATGGTGAACACCGAGGGCGCCGCGCCGTTGGTGACGCGGGCGAAGCCGTCCGCGATGCCCACCCCCACGCGCTCCTGACGGCAGACGATGGGACGGATTCCAATGGCAGCGGCCGCTTCGATCTGGACGGTGGTGGGATAGCAGTTCAGATGCTCCACCCCTTCGCGCTTCAGGATTCCGGCGATGACGTCGACGACGCGCATGTGGCTTCTCCTATCGGTTCGGTGGATGTGCTTTGAACGATGGGGTGAGTTTCTCACAAGTTTCGGATTAAGGAAATTTCCGCGCACGGGAGCGCGCTCCGGCGGTTTTCGCTACAATGGCCGTCTTCGACTCAGCGATGATTTCGCGGAGCTACAGCGTCGCTACTTTTCAGAAAAAGGAAGCCCGGCCATGGCGAACCGAGAAGCAACCACGTATGAAGTGAAAAACCACGTCGCGTATCTCACCCTGAACCGGCCCGAGAAGAAAAACGCCATCAACTACGCCATGCGCAAGGAGGTGCAGGACGCCTACGCCGACATCAAGCACAACGCGGACGTCTGGGTGGCCATCATCACGGCGGCGGGGGACGTTTTCTGCTCGGGCAAGGACATCGTGGAGAAGATGCCCGAGAGCGACGTCCAGGTGATGTCGAACGACGAACTGTATCTCTATCTCCGCTATCTCTACAAGCCGGTCATCTGCGCCATCAACGGCCCCTGCCTGGCCCAGGGGGCGGGCTTCGCGCTGAACTCGGACATCCTCATTTTTTCAGAGCGCGGCTCCATGGGCTGGCCGCAGGTGCTGAGGGGGATATCCTCGGTGAGCGGCCCCGCCATGTGCGCGCACGCGATTCCATGGACGCAGGCGATGAGCTACCTGATGCGCGGCAAGTTCATTCCCGCCGAGGAGTGTCTGCGCCTGGGGATAGCCACCGAGGTGGTGCCGCACGATGAGCTTCTCCCGACGGCCGTGCGTTACGCGCACGAAATACTCGAAGCCGCGCCCATGGCGGTTTGCGCGATCAAGGAGGCGGCGCGCCGGGGCGAGGACCTGGGCTATAAGGACAGGGTCTATATGTCGCGCGACGTGGCGGACCGCATCCTGCACACGGAGGATTCGAAGGAGGGAATACTCGCCTTCAGAGAGAAGAGAAAGCCCGAATGGCGGGGCAGATAAGACTGCAATTTGCCTTATTTTTCTCAATACATACAAGAACGAATGAAATGGAGATGAAAGCAGATGAGCGATAAACCCGTGGTCTGGGTGGGAACCCCATTTATCCTGAATTTCGATGACCCGATGGAGATGTTCCAGCCCCTGGCGGAGGAAGGCCTCGAGGTGCGGCTCGACGAGTGCAGGGGCTACATGCCCGAGGAAGACGTGATCGCGGCCCTGCCGGACGTCACGGCCGTCATCGCGGGGGCGGAGCCTTATACGGCCAATGTGATGGACAATGCGCCACTCGTGAGAATCATCGTGCGCGCGGGCGTGGGCCTGAACAACGTCGACATACCGGCGGCCACCGAGCGGGGCATTCTCGTCGCGAACTCGGCGGGGCAGAACTCCCAGTCCGTGGCGGAGCACCTCTTCGGCATGCTGCTCTGCGCCGTCCGGCGCATCGGCTGGCTGGACGTGAACATCCGAAAGGGCCTCTGGCGGGAGATCCAGCCGCCCATGCGCCCCCTGAACGGGATGACGATGGGGATACTGGGGTTCGGGAACATCGGCAAGCAGGTGGCGAAACGGGCCGTCGCTTTCGACATGAAGGTGATCGCCCACGACATCGTACAGGACGAGGAGACGGCGAATGCGCTGGGCGTGCGCTTCGTTAGCCTGGAAGAGCTGGCGAGGGAGTCGGACTACCTCACCTGCCACGTTCCCCTGACGCCCGAGACGACGCACATCATCAACCGTGAGATTTTAAGCCTCATGAAGCCCGACGCCTACGTCTTCAACACTTCGCGGGGGCCCGTATTCGACCTGGACGCCGTGACGGAGGCGCTTCAGAGCAGCGTCATCCGGGGCGCAGGGATCGACGTGTTCCCTGAGGAGCCGCCCGATTATTCGCATCCCATATTCACGCTCGAGAACGCCGTGCTCGCCCCGCATCTCGGCGGCCGGGGCGAGGATGCGATTCGCAATACGCTCCGCCACACGACCGAGTGCGTCCTCGCCTATTTCCGGGGCGAGCGGCCGTCCACCCTTGTGAACCCCGAAGCCTACGGGGTGCGCGGGATGTGAGGCCTGCTACAAAGTGCCGTTGATGGCGTAGTCCAGAATCCGCACCACCTGTTCGGGTTCTTCGGCCACGGCCATGGCGGAGGCGTCCACTTCCTTGAGCGCGTGGGTGTGGCCCGGGTCGTGCAGGGTGATGACGGCTTTACCCAGAGCCGCCGCGTATCCAGCGTCGAAGGCGGCGTTCCACTGCCTGTATTTCTCACCGAAGCGTACGACCACGACATCCGCCTTCTCGATAAGCGTGCGCGTCCTGATGGCGTTCACGCCCGCGCCCTTGCGGTCTTTCCAGAAGGGTTTTTCCTCATCGCCGAGAATGGAAACGCCGCAATCGTCACTCGCGTCGTGGTCCGTGACGGGGGCGAAAAAGGTGATCGGCAGACCCGCCTTTTCCGCGCCCTCAGTGATCCGCTCACGCCAGTCGGTGTGCACTTCTCCCGAAAGATAAACAGTCCAACTCTTCTGAGACATGAAACGCGCTCCTTATCCTTGAAGACAGATGATGTAAAAAACGAAGACTTCTCGTTTATTGAAGAAGTGAAAAACCCCGGCCCTTTCGGACCGGGGTTTCCCATCGTTCGGTGGCCTGGTGGGGATTCGCCTGGGCGAAGATGAACCCGGTGAATCTCCTCAGGGCTCTCTCCCCTAGGCTCCAGCCACCTCGTCCCTACAGTCTATTTTCATATTAGGATCACCTCCTTTCTGACGTACTTGAAATGATCAACAAAGCGCCGCGAAAAGTCAAGGCGCGATGGGGATGGCGGACTGACAGCCCGGCGCCCTCCGTGATATACAAATCACCGCATGGCCGGTTTGCGCTTTCACGCGACGGCCCCACTCCCGCGGAGAGGTGTCCGAGAGGCCGAAGGAGTACGACTGGAAATCGTATAGGTGCCCACAAGGTGCCTCGAGGGTTCGAATCCCTCCCTCTCCGCCAGATCCAGCTTTTTGGCGGATGACCGGATTTCCGCTGGCTATTCCATGCAGATATTACTGGCCACATATTGAAATTCACCGACCTCTTTCCATGAGCCGCCCCGGAACACCGAGCACATGGCATCGCGATGTAGCACTATACTTACCCGATATATTCTTGCAGAATAGAACCATGGCATGCAGTCCACCGGGACGACGACCGACGAGGGCGGTCGAATGGACCGGAAGGCGATATGGTAATTGCAGGTCAGGAAAAGAGCAGTGCCGGGGCTGGTGTAAAGGGCGGGTTCGAAGGCGGGTGCGGCGCCGATTCTTCCTGTTCTCTCGTTCATGCGGGGCGCGGCGTACGCGCTATTTTCCTGCTGAATCGGACCACGGTTTGCGCCCTACTCCTTTGCGCCATGTTCGTTCTCACGAACTGCGGCGGCGGGGGCGGCGGATCGAGAACGCGACCGCAATCCGCAGTGATGCCCGAAACCCAGCAACCGCAACCATCACAACCGCCTGCGCAACCTCCTCAACAACCACAACAACCGCCATCGCCGCCAAGCACCTGCATCACGCTGCACGACGGAACCTGCGCGTCAGTCGCGGATTTCAACGACAGGGCGGCGCAACTCGCCCGGGGATACGCCGATCACCCAACGTTCAAGAATCAGTGGGGTCTGGGGAGTATCGGCGCGGAGCGCGCCCACGCCCACGTCAACCTGCTCAAGGGCGAGAACGCGGCGCCGGGTTCGGGGGTGACCATCGGCTTCATCGACGACGGCATCGACTTGGAGCACCCGATGTTTGCGGGGAAGACGATTACGGAAGTGTTCATAGGCGGCGCCGTGGACCAGACGGGCGAGGAGCGTTACTCCCACGGCACGGCCGTCGCGAGCGTCGCGGCGGGAATCCGGGACCACGCTTTACACGAGGTCGGCGGACCGCAAGGCGTCGCGTGGGGCGCCGATATCGCCATGTTCGCGATTCCTCTGGGTGAACCGGACAACACCTACACACCCACTTCTTTCGAAGGCTTGTCATCTTCAGACGCCAAGACGGCGGAAGAATTCAACCAGGCGCTTTCGTGGCGAGACGGCGGGCGGCGCGTGGAAATCCTGAACCTGAGTTTCGGCTACAAGGGCATCATCGACGGCTACAGCGAAGCGGACCTTCGCGCCAACTTCCTAGACACAATCGCCGCGATGGCGCAGGCCGGCTCTGCCGATAAGGTGATTCTCGTCTGGGCGGCCGGCAACTCCAACGGAAATACGTGCGAGACGTCCATCCCCAACTGCGGGACCGGCTCGCTCAACGCGGTTTCGCCCAGTGTGTTTGCGGGCCTCCCCGTGCGCATCCCGGAGCTCAGGGGACACACCATCGCCGTCGTGGCGCTGGGGCCGAGCGATGAGACAGGAACGCAGCCGGGCAGCGAGACCATCGCCGACTTTTCCAACCGCTGCGGTATCGCGGCGGATTTTTGCATCGCCGCACCCGGTCATGAAGTCCGCGTCGCCTATTTCGGGCCTTCCCGCGGAACGGTTGTACGAACCTTCGCCTCCGGCGGAGGGACGTCCTTAGCCGCGCCGAAGGTGGCCGGCGGGCTAGCCATCATGAAGCAACTCTTCCGTGATCAACTCTCGAGCGAGGAGCTGGTTACGCGCCTCTTCGAGACCGCCGATGATTCCGGCGTCTTCTCGAATAGGGGCATTTACGGCCGGGGCAAGCTCGACCTCGCCGCCGCAACGCACCCCGTGGGCGTCCTGGAAGTCCCCGTCGCCGCGACCAATGTAGCGAGCACCTACCAGGCCGGACGCAATCTGAGCGGCACGCGCCTGAGCCTGGGCGCCGCGTTCGGAGGCGGGTTCGGCCGATCCGTTATGGGTCGCGAAATCATGGCCATCGACGATCTGGGCGCGCCGTTCTGGTACAGGCTGGAAGATTTCGTCGCGCCGGCGAAGGGCCCGGCGGTGGATTCCAGGGTCCGGGGCTTTCTGGCGAGCTCACCCGGCGAATCCCGAAAACCCGGGGTTCGGGTCCGACGGACTTCATCGGAAGCGGACGGTGGACACCTCACGCTCGCCGAAGGCGGTTTGATGGCGACTTTCACGAACCGGGCGGGGATTTCCGCCTCCGTCTTCGGGACCCACGAGGAGCGCGAAGCGGTGGGCGGCGCGCTCGGCTGGCGGCCCGAAGGTTCGCCGCTCGGACTTCGCCTCGGCTGGATTGGCGAGGACGAGACCATTCTCGGGGGTGAGGGCCACGGGGCCTTCGGCTCACTGGCGGCGGACACCGCCTTCGTGCGCGTCGAGGGAGACGTCCTCCTCGGCGCGTGGCGTCTCGGGGCGGACGCGGAATGGGGAAGCGTGCGGCCCAGGGCGCGGGGCGGACTCATCGACGACGTTTCGGCGATTTCGACCAGCGCCTTCGCCGTGCACGCGCGGGCCGCCGTAACCGATGAGGACGTAGTGCGCTTTTCCGTCTCCCAGCCCCTGCGCGTCGAGGACGGCCGCGCGTCGCTGACGCTGCCCGTGGCGCGAACCAAGTACGGCGCAATACAACACGCTTCCTTCGCGCCCGATCTCGCGCCCGACGAGCGGCAGATAGACCTGGCCGCCACCTGGGAGAGGACGCTGGCCGACGGCCGGCTGCGCCTGGGCGTCGTCTGGAGCCATAATCCCGGCCACAGCAACTCCTCCGAGCCTCAACTCACGTTTCTCGCCGGCTGGCGGCGGAAATTCTGAACGACTTCGGACAGGCACGGTGGCCTGTCCCTACGAACCCCCTCCCCGGTTGATTCCATTCGCCAAATCAAGAAATTAAGACTTTTTCGACAACACCTTGTCAGGGGGGCTTTTCTTCCACCTCATCCTCATCGGGGGCGTCGCCTTTATCCCCTGAGGAGGGGGACAGTGGGAGGCTTTTCATGCAGGGTACGGTTTTCCAACGTCCCTCGATACGGCCCTTGCGGGCCTGCTCGGGATGAGGAGGTTTTTTGTTTTCCTCACCCTGAGTAGCCGTGAAGCGGCGTATCGAAGGGGGAACGTAGAACCCGCGCGTCATGAGGGGCCGATTTCTCCTGCAGAAGATAGCCACCGCCCCTTCTTGTGAGATAGAATGGCGGCCCCTCGCGGAGAGATGGCCGAGTGGCTGAAGGCGCTCGCCTGCTAAGCGAGTAGGCTGGGAAACCGGCCTCGAGGGTTCGAATCCCTCTCTCTCCGCCACACGCAAGCCCGCCTGAAGTTACACTAGTTCCCGGCACATCACCGGCGCCGCCTTGTTTTTCCCGGTGCTTCGGATGAAGACGATGTTCACCCTGGAACCGGCAATCGGGAGAATACGATGCGGCGCAACTTCTTTCGCCTGAACGCAACCCAGCAATTTCCCATCGAACTGGGCGCCGCCTGGGATTTTTTCTCCAATCCCCGGAATTTGAAGGAGATTACGCCTCCCGAACTTCATCTGGTCGTCGAAAACGAGTTGCCGTCAAAGATGCACACCGGCGCCCTCATCTGCTACCGGGTGAGGCCCCTTCTGGGGATTCCGGTTCATTGGGTCACGGAGATCACACACGTGGTGGAGGGCCGACTCTTCGTGGACGAGCAGCGCTTCGGCCCCTATCGCTTCTGGCACCACCAGCACCATTTTCAACCGATCGAAGGAGGTGTCGAGATACGCGACATCATCCACTACAAGCTGCCGCTGGGGCCCTTCTCGTTCCTTGCCGATAGTTTCGTAGTGAACCGCCAACTGGGCCGCATCTTCTCCTATCGGGAAGAAGTGCTTGCGCAGCGCTTCGGCAGGATGAATTGAATCGCCCCGTTCTATAGACTTGGAACACAACACACTATAGAACATGAAACACCCGACTGGGCTTGCTTCATCCGAGCCGTTCTGGAGAACAGGAAAACGCTCCCTTTCATGTTGCCACCCGGAGATACGTAATGAAAATTATTCTCGCAATCGCTCTCTCGTTATTCATGGCTTCGACCTCTTTCGCGCAGGAGATCGCAAAGGAAAAACCCACCAACCCGGTTCTTCTGATGAAGACGAATTTCGGCGACGTTTACATCGAGATGTTTCCCGAGGAAGCCCCCAAGACGGTGGCGAACTTCATGGACCTCGCCATGGGCAATCGCGTGTTCGTCGACCACAAGACCAGCCAGAAAGTGAAGCGCCCGTTTTTTGACGGGCTGAAGTTTCACCGCGTCATCAAAGAGTTCATGATTCAGGGCGGCGACCCCAAGGGCAACGGCACCGGAGGTCCCGGCTACAACTTCGAAGATGAGATCAACGCCGAAGCCTTGGGTCTTCACAAACAAAAAGCTCTGAAAGACGGCCGCCCCCATGCTTATTTGCCCATCAGAAATCAGAGCGATTTTCAGCGTACCCTGGTGCATCCCCTGTTCCAGAAGATGGGCATCCGCTCCCAGGCCGATCTCGACAAGCGCAGAGAAGAAGTGAAGAAGCGCATCAATGAACTCACGCTTAAGGATGCGTATGAGCACATGGGCTATCGCTTCAACGAGAAGCTCAAATCACGCCCGCCCAAGAAGGGCGTGCTCGCGATGGCGAATTCAGGCCCCAACACGAACGGCTCTCAATTTTTCATCAACCTGATCGATACGCCCTGGCTCACCGGCAAACACACGGTATTCGGAAGAGTGGTGAAGGGGATGGACGTGGTGGAGAAAATTGGCGAAACACCCGTGGGGGCGGGAAGCATGCCCCAGGAAGAGGTGAAAATCATCTCGATCCGGCTTCACACTCCCTGATTATCAGGCGATACCGCAGGAGCGACACGTACCCCAGACAGCGCTCTCGCTTAAGGCTACATCTCGCGGCGGCCCTCCAGTGAGCGGGTGAGCGTCATTTCGTCCGCATATTCGAGATGACTGCCCATGGGAAGGCCGTGCGCCAACTGGGTGACGCGCACGCCAAGCGGCTTGAGCACCTGGGCGAGATAGAGAGAAGTCCCCTCGCCCGCCATGTTGGGGTTCAAGGCCAGAATCACCTCTTTCACTTCACCCGTTTTCACTCGCTCAATGAGTTTGGCGATGGTGAGGTCCTCGGGTTCCACGCCATCGAGCGGGGATATGACGCCCATCAGCACGTGATAGCGACCCTTCACGCCTCCCGCACGTTCCACGGCAAACACGTCGGCAGGTTCTTCCACCACGCAGATGACACCGTGGTCGCGCGCGCCGCAAACTGCGCAGTCAACGCCGCCGGCTTCGCCCTCCACGAGCATCGAACACGTGCCGCACAATCCCACTTTTTCATGAAGCGCCTCGCAGGAATCGGCGATTTTTCCGGCGGCTTCGGGGTCCTTGCCCAGAAGGTGAAAGACGATTCGCTGCGCGCTCTTCGGCCCCACCCCTGGAAGGCGGCGAAACGCCTCGATGCACTCTTCTATGGCGGGAAACCGGCTCAACTGCATGGCGTATTCTCAATCAAGATTCAGGCAGCGGCCCGAAAAGACGAAAAAGACGATATGAAAACGATGAGCGGCGCAGAGGCCGCGCACCGACTCAGAACATACCGGGTATGGGTAGACCGCCTGTGAGTTTCTTCATCTCCTCGGACATCATGTCCTTGCCTTTTCGGGAAGCCTCGTTGCACGCGGCGCGCACCAGATCCTCGAGCATCTCCACGTCATCGGGGTCGACCACCTGCGGATCTATCTTCACCGAGATCACGTCGCCCGCCCCGTTGGCGGTTACGTTCACCATGCCGCCGCCGGCGGAGGCCTCCACAGTCTTTGCCGCCATCTCCTCCTGAAGTTTGGCC
>LXNJ01001357.1_pt1 | contig 14760 bp, 13 predicted proteins | sample 809081 | NCBI WGS metagenome assembly LXNJ01 (sample SAMN04870510, study PRJNA318959) | sponge metagenome | biome: sponge; feature: marine sponge reef; material: water | host: Petrosia ficiformis | place: Greece: Milos, Mediterranean Sea | collected 2013-05-29 | depth 5-7 m
CGGCGCTGGCTCGATCCGTTGCCCGTCCTCGGCATCGCGGGGACCATCGGCCTCTGGTACGTGGCCTCGTGGGCCATCGGACGCTACATGCCACCGCCGCACGAGGTGTTCGAAGACGCGGTCGGCAATCTCCTCTCCAGCGACTACTTCGTCGGGCTCGGACTTCCCGCCGGCGGATTCCTGCCGCACGTCGCGTACACCGCGCAGACGGTGGTCATCGGGGTCACGATTGGAACCGTGCTCGGCTGCCTTTCCGGTATCTCGAGCGCGCGCTGGCGGGTCGTGGATCAGATCACGGACCCGTTCATGTCCACGTTCGGCACCGTTCCCATCCTGGTCGCGGCGCCGTTCTTCCTCATCTGGTTTGGCCTGGTCGGCGCGGCGCAGGCGATCCTGGTCTCGTTCTACGCCACTGTCATCATGCACATCTACAGCATTCAGGCGGTTCGCAACCTCCATCCGAAGTTCGTCGAGTACGCCCGGACCCTGGGGGCCTCTTCCAGGATCGTCTTCACGCACGTTGTTCTGCCGGGCGCGGTTCCCGAGATATTCGGAGGGCTGCGCGTCGTGTTCGCCGCGGCATGGGGCCTCGCCGCGATCGCCGAGCTTCTCGGGTCGCGCTATGGAGTCGGCTACGCGGTGCTGACCCTGGAGAGCGTCTACGACGTCTCGAACATCGTGGCGATCATCATTTACCTGGGAGTGCTTGCGCTCGTCATGGACTGGGTCATCGTGCGTGCGCGTGCGCTCGCGACCCGCTGGGCCGACACGGGCGCAACGGGATGAACTCCGCCGACCGGTCCATCCACGTCCACGACGCATGGTGCGTGTTCGAGCACGTCTCCGGGCGCCGTGTGGAGGCGTTGCGCGGCGTCTCGCTGGATATCCCTCCCGGGCAGTTCGTCTGCATCGTCGGTCGCTCCGGTCACGGAAAGTCGACGTTGCTGCGCGCGCTCGGGGGGTTGAATCCCCTCTCCTCGGGCGAGATCCGCGCGGCCGGGGAGGTCGTGCGCGGCCCGTCGGCCGAGCGCGGAATGGTGTTTCAGGACGATACTGTCTTCCCGTGGATGCGGGTGCGCGCGAACGTCGAGTTCGGACTCAAGGCCAAGGGCATGGGGGCGGAACAGCGCGGGCCGCTCGCCACCCGCTGGCTGGAGCAGGTCGGGCTGCACGACTTCGCCGACTCCTGGCCGCGGGAGCTGTCGGGGGGCATGCGCAAGCGGGTGGCCCTCGCCACCGTCTTCGCCACCGGCGCCGACATCCTGCTGATGGACGAACCCTTCGGCTCGCTCGACTACGTCACGCGCCTGAGCCTGCACGGGCTGCTGCTGGGTCTGTGGCGCACGACCGGACACACGATCGTCTTCGTCACCCACGACGTCGAGGAAGCGCTGATCCTCGCCGACCGAATCCTGGTCATGAAGGACGGCGGCGTGGCGGACGACATTTCGGTGGGGCTCGCACGGCCGCGTGACGAGGAGGTTCGGGCCCTGCCCGAGGCGGTGGAGATCATCCGGACCATCATCCACCACCTCGGCCTCGAATCGGCGGCGACGGATGAGCCGGCGCCGATGCAACCGGGCGTTGACGAGCCGTGAACGCAGTGGCTCGCCTCGCCGCCTACGCGCGTGAGCGCTGGATCAGCATCGCCGCCATCGCGGTGATCCTCGTAGCCTGGGAAGTCGCGGGCCACCTGAGCCCGACGAGCGCACTGCGCCAATCGCCGATCGTGCCCCCATGGGAGTTCGTGTTCGGGCCGTCCCTGCTCGGGATGTCCGACTACTGGACGTTCGACTTCTGGGCGCCGAGGCCCGCCGTCGGCGGTGCTCAGACCTATCTGGGCGCCGTCCTCGCGATCGTCTATCACTCCGCGCTCACCCTGTGGCGCCTTGCCCTCGGGCTCGTGATCGGGACGCTTCTCGGCGTCGGCCTCGGGCTCGCGTTTTCCTGGTCGCACGTCCTGCAACGCCTCGTGTCCTCACCGCTCCACATCCTGCGCATGTTCCCGCTGCTCGCGATGGTGCCGCTGTTCCAGTTCTGGTTCGGGGCCAACACCACCGGGGCGGTGACCTTCGTCGCGTACGGGGTGGGCGTCGTCTACTTCGCGGCCACCATCAACGCTGTCAGCAACGTCCCGAACCGCTACATCGAGTTCGCGCGTACGCTGGGGGCATCGCGCCTCAGGATCTATCTCACCGTGATCCTCCCCGCGATCGTGCCGGAGCTGAGCGCCAGTGTCCTGTTGACGCTGGGCCTTGCCTGGTCGACGGTCATCGGGGCCGAGTACATCGGGCTCGAATCCGGCATGGGGCGAATCATCATCTTCGCCCAGTACTTCAGCAACACCGGGCGAATGACCCTCGCGACGCTGCTCATCATCGTCTATGCCGGCGTATCGTTCCTCCTGTTCCGCCGCCTCGCGGCCCGGATGCTGAGCTGGATGCCCCCGACCGCGTTCACCGAGACGGCGCGGGTCGTCCCCTCCTCTTCGGGCAGGCCGTGAGGCGACCGTCTCGATTTCGGATCGCGTTCTCTTCTGCATTGAACCCGGGCCGGCGCACGAAGAGAGGCCCTGGCCGGCGGAGCTGAACGATTTCGTGGGAGCCATGCGCCCCGAATCGGTGAATCGACTCGACCGCCGTCGGTTTGACACTCCCGAGCGGTGTCCACCACACTCGGGGTCCACATGCAGCGCGTTCGCGTTCCGGTCGCGCGCGGTCGGGATGCGCCGATGACACACGCCATCTCGTTGCCTGCGAGCCCCGCGCCGCGGCACCGAGACCGCAGGGGAGGATGAACACCATGCCAACGAAGAAACCGCGCTCCGGTTCCCATGGTTCGAAGGATGCCTCGGGGCCCGTGATGGGGGCCCCCCGGGTGAGCCGGCGGAAGTTCATCCACATGGCCGGCGCCGCGGGCGGCGCCAGCGCGCTCTGGTCGCTCGGAGCGGGGCTGCCGCGACCCGCCTTCGCCGGGACGCCCAAGCGTGGCGGGACGCTCCGGGTCGCAACCACCACGGACGCGGAAGTCCTCGATCCGAGCAGCATCTTCTCGGATGTCGAGCTGCGTCTTTGCGAGCAGCTCTTCAACGGGCTGGTCTCGATCGACGAGAACCTCAACATCGTTCCCGATATCGCCGAAGAGTGGGCAGTCACGAACGATGCGACCCACTTCGAGTTCAAGCTGCGTCGTGGCGTGATGTTTCACCACGGGCGCGAGCTGACCGCCGACGACGTGATCTTTACCATCGAGCGCTTCAAGGACTCCTGGGTGAAGTACGTCGTGCGCGACCTCGACACGCTCTCCGCGCTCGATGACCACACCGTCCGGGCCACCTTCAAGCAGCCCGCGGCACACTTCATCGGCAGCATGGCCCCCCGCTGGACCGGCATCGTTCCGCGGGACGTCGTCGAGAAGGTGGGCAAGGACGCATTCAAGAGCCAGCCGGTCGGGACGGGAGCCTTCCGTTTCACCGAGCACGTCCCGTTCCAGCGCACGGTCACCGAACGCAATGCGGACTACTTCCGCGACGGGTTGCCGTACGTCGACCGCATCGAGTGGATTCCAGTGCAGGACGAGAGCGCTCGCTCCGCCCAGGTCATCTCGGGGACGGTCGACGTCGATCCGTGGGCGCCGCTCAAGCTGCTGGACAGCTTCAAGGCGGCGGAGGGCGTGGAGCTGGTCGGCGGAGCGACCTCGCGCTACGAGTTCGTGGACCTCAACTGCGGGCGCACTCCGTTCAACAGCGTCGACATGCGGCGCGCGATGGCGCTTGCCACCGACCGGCAGGCCATCGTCGATCTGGCGCTGCTCGGCGAGGGCGAGCCGCTCGCGGGCGGGCCCATCGGCCCCTCCGGGCACCCCTTCTTCACGAATCTCGACACCTATGCGAACACGCCGGACCTCGACCGGGCCCGCGCGCTCGTCGCGTCGGCCGGATACGGCGACGGCGTGGAAGTACAGGGGCTCGCCGAGTCGGGCAGCCGTTTCTCCGACGTGCTGGAGATCCTGCAGCAGCAGTGGTCCGCGATCGGGGTCAACCTGAAGATCAACGCCATCGAGGCCGGCGCGGCACGCGCCCGCCGCGGCGAAGGGGACTACGACGTGGCAATCAGCGGTTGGGGCACGCTCGTCGATCCGCATGACTTCACGGGCGAGAACTTCTACACCGACGGCGGTTTCAACTTCGGCAAGTGCGGCGACGCGACGCTGGACGGGCTGCTCGACCAGGGCGTGCGGGCCACGGACATGGAGATCCGCCGTGGCGCCTACCGGGAGGTGGAGAGCTACCTCCTCAACGAGGCGGTGCCCTATGTCTTCCTGTATCGGCCGTACGAGTACACCGCCTTTCAGAGCCATGTACGGGGCGTCAAGCACGAGGCGGGCCGCACCAAGATCTCGCTCGAGGAGACCTGGCTCGATACCTAGCGAGGCTGCGCCTCCGATTGACGAGACGCGTTCGAAGCCACCCGTCTTCGTTCGAAGCCCGGTCGCGCCGTACCGGTCGCAGCCTCGTACGCCTCGTCCAGGAAACGGCTTTGCAGACTTGACTCATCTGTCAAGCTCGGGGCCCCTCAAGGAATCTGGCCGTCCTGCTCCCCGACCCGGGGTCCTCGGGGGAGGACGCCGGGCCGGGCGATCAAGCCGTGTCGCGCGGCCGCGGCGCGGTCGAACGAATTCGCCGTGAATTCGGTCCTGCTCTACGTAGCGCGCCGGGCGCTCCTCCATTTCGTCCCGGTGCTGGTCGGGATGTCGATGCTCGTCTTCGGCGTCATTCGCCTCGTGCCGGGCGATGCCGCGGACCTGATGAACGTGCGCATGACACTCGAGCAGCGGGCGGAGACGCGCCGCCTCTTCGGGCTCGAGGAGCCGATTCCGGTCCAGTACGCGATCTGGCTGGGCGAGGTCGTTCAGGGGAACCTGGGGGTCTCCCTGCGGTCCGGGCGCGCGGTCGTGGACGAGATCGCCGCCGTGCTCCCGGGCACCCTCGAGCTCGGGTTGCTGGGAGCGCTGCTCGGCATCGGCATCGGGCTGCCGGTCGGCATTCTCTCCGCCGTCCACCAGGACCGCCCCGCCGACCGGGGCATGCGATTCCTCGTCTACATCTTCATCTCGCTCCCCGAGTTCTGGCTGGGCACGTTGATGGTGCTGCTGTTCAGCATCCACCTGCGCTGGCTTCCCGCCGGCGGATACGTGGGCCTGTTCGACGACCCCCTGGAGGCCCTGCGCTTCGTCGTCATGCCCGCCGTCGTGCTCGGGCTGATCATGGCCGCGTTCCTGAGCCGGGTCGTGCGGTCGACGATGCTCGAGACCTTGCGCCAGGATTACGTGACGGTGGCCCGTGCAAAGGGGCTGAGCGGACCCGCGGTTCTGCTCGATCACGCATTGCGCAATGCCGCCGGACCGATCATCACGCTGGTCGGCCTCCAGTTCGCGTTCCTCATCAGCGGCTCGGTCATCGTCGAGGAGGTGTTCGTGCGGCCGGGGCTCGGCCGGCTGCTGGTCCGGTCGATCTTTCAGCGGGACTACGCCGTGGTGCAGGGGGTAACGCTGCTCTTCACCGTCATCTTCGTCGCCGCGAACCTCCTGACCGACGTGCTCCGCGGGATCGTCGATCCGCGCGTGCGAGCCCGAGCGTGAGCGCACCGGGATTGCCGGTGCGGAGGGGGCCCGGGTGAGCGGAGCGCAGCGTGCCGTTCGCCACCGGCTCCCCGGAGCGAGGTCGCGAGGGAAAGCGAAGGCCGCGTTGACGGTCCGGCCCGCCGGGCGCGAGCGAAGGTGATCCAGCCGGTGGACGCGCTGCGACTAGCGATGCGAAACCCGGTCGTCGCGGTCTCCGGAGCCTTCATCCTGCTGTACTGCCTGAGCGCCCTGCTCGCGCCGTACATCGTGTCTCATGCACCCGACGTCATGGACGCCAGGGCCCGACTCGCGCCGCCCTCGCTCGACCACCCGCTCGGAACCGACCAGTTCGGCCGGGACGTGTTCTCCCGGGTCGTCCACGGCGGGCGGGTTTCGCTCCAGGTCGCGTTCGTCGCGGTGTTCACGGCGGTCATCGTCGGCGGCGCGATCGGAATGGTCATGGGTTACGTGGGGGGTCTCTTCGATGCGCTCGCGTCGCGGGTGCTCGACGTGCTGATCGCCTTTCCCAGCCTGCTGCTCGCGCTGTTCCTGGTCGCCGTCCTCGGACCCGATCTCAAGAACCTCATCCTCGCCATCAGCCTCACGCGGGTGCCCTACTTCGCCCGGTTGACGCGGGCGGAGGTCTCGAGCCTGGTCGAACGCCCCTTCATCGAGGCGAGCCGCGCGGCCGGCGCGTCCGGTTCGCGGCTCATGCTGCGCCACATCCTGCCCAACCTCCTGCCCCTCCTCGTGGTGTTCGCCACGACGGACGTCGCCACCGCGATCATCGCGGAGTCCTCGCTCAGCTACCTCGGGCTCGGCGCCCAGCCTCCCACCCCCTCCTGGGGCCGCATGCTGACCGAGGCGCGCGCCTTCTTCGGCCAGGCGGTCTGGCTTGCCTTGTGCCCGGGTCTGGCGATAATGCTGACCGTCATCGCCTTCAACCTCTTCGGCGACGGGCTGCGCGACGCCATCGACCCCCGGCTGCGTGGCCGATGAGGCGCGCCCGAAACGGCTGTCGAGGCTGCACCTCAGACCGATCAGGCATGTTCGACCTCACACCGCTTCCCTCGAGCTCCCGGCCGGCAGAGCCGACAGCCGCCTCGTGCCCTTCGTCCACGAAACCGCGTTGGACATCCGGCTCGAACGTGAAGATCCGAGGCGTTCGAGGAGCCCGGGAATGTCGATGAGCGCCGAGCCCGGTTTTCCCGACATCATCCCGCCCGAGGATCGGGCGACCTACCGGCGCGCCGGGGTGGGCCGTCGAATGGGCTATGGACGCCGGCCGGCGCTGCTGGTAGTCGACATGTGCCGATACACGACCGAGGCGGAGCATCCGCTCTCCTGTCCGGCCACCGCCCGTCCGGCGGCGCGCAGCATCGCGCGGCTACTCGCTTCGGCGCGCCCCGCCGGCATCCCCGTGGTGTTCACCACCCAGCGCGCGAGCGAGCCCTACGATGCGGCAACCGGCGGGCGTCTCATCGACAAGGCCATCCCCCTCGACTCCGGCTTCGCGCGCGACGAGGCGCCGCACGAAATCGTGGAAGAGGTGCGGCCGGCGCCGGGAGAGACGGTCCTCGTCAAGCCCAAGCCGAGCGCGTTCTTCGGCACCCAGCTCGCGAGCCTCCTCGTGTTCCACGGGGTGGACACCCTCATCGTGACCGGAACCACCACGTCGGGGTGCATTCGCGCCACCGTCGATCACGCGGCCGCGTACAACTTCCGGGTCGTAGTGCCGCGCGAATGCGTGGCAGACCGCTTCCGCGTTTCGCACGAAGTAACCCTTTTCGACATGCACGCCTTCCTCGCCGACGTGGTCGGGCTCGACGACGTGATGCGATACATCGCGGGCCTCGATTCCGGCCGCGCGGGGTGACCGCACGCACCCATCGCAAACCACGAGGTCCAGAAATGATTGCCCTGAAGTGCCGCTACCTCTTCGACGGGGCCGACGGCGAGCTCGTCGAGAATGGCATCGTGCTGGTCGACGGGGACCGGATCGCCGCCGCGGGCCCGAGCGATGCGGTCGCCGTCCCGCCGCACGCGGACGCGATCGAGCTCGGCGAGCATACCGTGCTGCCGGGTCTCATCGATGCCCACACCCATCTGTTCCAGACCGGGGAAACCCTCATCTACTCCGGGGAGACGCCCGCCGCGGGCGACCTCGCCCTGCAGGCGTGCCGCAACGTGCGGCGCGACCTCTGCTCCGGCGTCACCACGATGCGCGTGCTCGGCGAGCAGGACTTCAACGACGTGCCTGTGCGCCGGGCAATCGAGAACGGCACCGTGCCCGGGCCGCGTCTGCTGCTCGCGACCCGTGCGATCCACGCCACCAACGGCCACGGCTTCGGGCGGGGCTACGACGGCCCGCACGAGATCCGGCGGGCGGTGCGCGAGAACCTTCGCGCCGGCGCGGACGTCATCAAGATGATGGCGACCGGCAGTGTCGACCTGCGCGGCGGACACTTCAGCCAGGAGTACACCCGCGAGGAGATGGCGACGGTGGTCGAGGAGGCGCATCGGGTCGGCAAGCGCGTGGCCGCCCACGCCATCCGTCCGCCCGAGATCGCCGCCTGTCTGGAGACCGGGGTCGACACCATCGAGCACGGCCACATGGTCGACGACCGCTGCATCGAGCTCCTCCTCGAGAAGGATGCGTGGCTGGTCGGCACCCTCGCCATCGTGCTCGATGAGCACATCCTCGCCGGCGACCTGGAGGCGAACCCGAAGTTCGCCGATGTGGAGTGGCTGCCCCGGCGCCGGGCCGCGCCCACCGCCTACCGGCGCGCCATCGAGGCGGGAGTGCGCTACGCGAGCGGCACTGACGCGATGCACGGAGCGCTCCCGAAGGAGCTGGAGGACCTGGTCGGCATCGGGATCCCCGAGTCCAAGGCCTTGCTGTCGGCGACCCGCGACGCCGCCGACGCCCTCGACATCCTGCCCCTCACCGGCACGCTCGAGCCGTGCAAGCAGGCGGACGTGGTGGCCGTCCGCGGCAATCCTCTCGATGACATCACGGCGCTGCGCAACGTCGAGGTCATCATGAAGTCCGGCCGGCGCTACGACCACCTGTCGCTCGAGTGACCAGAGGAGCCCGCCGCATGGACTCTCGCATCCAATGGCCCGGAGGACCTCGCCGCGATGGAACCTGAGCGACCCGCGGGCGACGACGGCACGTCGATTCTCATGGAGGAGATGACGTTCGAGCGCTATCTCGAGCGGATTCGTGGCGGCGCGGTGGTAATCCTGCCCTGCGGCGCCATCGAGCAGCACGGGCCGCATCTGCCGATGAAGGCGGACGCGTTCATCGCCACCGCGATCGCCGAGCGCACCGCCCGCGCTCACGACGCGCTGGTCGCGCCTTCCTTCAACTACGGCTGCAAGTCGCAGGCGCTGAGCGGCGGAGGGCAGGTGTTCGGTGGCACGACCAGCCTGGATTCCGATACCTTCACCCGCGTTCTCAGGGACGTCCTCCGCGAGCTGATGCGTCACGGCGCGACCCGAATGCTGGTGCTCAACGGCCACGGCGAGAACCAGTTTCCGACCTACGAAGGCGTGGATCTGGCGCTGCGCGACGCCGGGCGGGATGACGTGAAGATCGTGGTCGCCGGATGGTGGCAGTTCGTGTCCGAAGAGCGGATCCGGGAGATCTATCCCGGCGAGTTCCCGGGTTGGGATCTGGAGCACGCGGCCACCACCGAGACCTCGCTCATGCTCGCCCTCGACCCGGCGTCGGTGAGACACGCCCACGTTCTCGACGAGCGCATGGACCACGTGCCGCCCTATGCCGTGTTTCCGCAGCCCCCCGACCTCGTCCCTCGAAGCGGAGTGATGTCGAGGGCGACGCCGGCGAGCCGTGAACTGGGCGAGGCGTTGCTGGACACCGTCCGGCGCGGCCTCGACGATCTCTTCCGGCGGGAGTTCCCCTGAGCGTTCCGGGCGCTCCCCCGCCGGCCGCCCCACCGGCCCGTGACGCCACGGACATCTCCCGACGCCCGCCCGCGTTCGTCAGTGTCCGCGATCTCAGGGTCGCCTTTCCGCTCCTGCGCGGCACCGTGGTGCGGCGCCAGGTGGGAGCGGTGCGGGCGGTCGACGGCGTTTCGCTCGACATCGCCCGGGGCGAGACTGTCGGGCTCGTCGGCGAGAGCGGTTGCGGAAAGAGCACGTTCGCGCGCGCGGTCCTCGGTCTCGTCCGCCCGACCGGCGGCGACGTCGTCTTCGACGGCACCTCGCTTCGCGACCTCCCGGACGCCGACATGCGCGGCCTTCGCCGGCGCATGCAGATGATCTTCCAGGACTCCTTCGCCTCGCTGAGCCCGCGCATGAAGGTTGCGGACATCATCGCCGAGCCCATCGACATTCACCGGCGCTTCGATGCCGCGCGACGCCGCCGGCGCATCGAGCAGGTGATGCGGCTCGTCGGCCTGGACCCGGCGCTCGCGAGCCGCTATCCGCACGAGTTCTCGGGCGGCCAGCGGCAACGCATCAACATCGCGAGGGCCCTGGCGCCGGAGCCCGAGTTCGTCGTGTGCGACGAGCCCGTGTCCTCGCTCGACGTCTCCATCCAGGCCCAGATCATCAATCTCCTGGAGGAGCTTCAGCGCCGCCTGGGACTCACCCTCCTGTTCATCTCCCACGATCTCGCGGTGGTCCGCCACCTGTGCAACCGAATCGCGGTGATGTACCTCGGCCGGCTCGTGGAGGTCACGGAGCGCGAGCGCCTCGTCGCGCATCCCCGGCATCCCTACACGTGCGCGTTGCTGTCCGCGGCGCCGGTGCCCGACCCGGAGCGCGAGGCCGAGCGCACGGCCCGTCGCGAAGTGCTCGAAGGCGATCCGCCGAGCCCGCTCAGCCCCCCCGCCGGATGCCGGTTCTGCACGCGCTGCCCATCCGCGCCGGAAGCGATGCGTCGCCGCGGTATCGACTGCGCGCGCGTCGAGCCGGGTCTGGTGCAGGTCGAGACGGGCCACCACGTGGCCTGCCACCTCCATGCCGGCTGACGCAGAAGGCACGGCCGCCCGCGCCGGGCCATTGCTCGAGGTCGATGATCTCCATGTCGGGTTCAACTCCCGCGAGGGCTCCGTCCACGCCGTCAACGGGGTGAGCTTCGCCGTCACGGGCCGGGAGACGCTCGGGATCGTCGGCGAGAGCGGATCCGGCAAGAGCGTCACGGCGCTCGCGCTCATGCGGCTGCTGCCGGAGCCGCCGGCGAGGGTCTCCGCACGCGTGGTCCGCTTTGGCGGGCTCGACCTCCTGGCCATCGACGAGCGCGCCATGCGCCGGGTGCGGGGCGCCCGGTTGGCCATGGTCTTCCAGGACCCGATGACCTCGCTCGATCCGGTGATGACGGTCGAGCGTCAGCTCGCCGAGATGCTGCTCGCGCACCGGATCTGCGGGCGGGACGAGACGCGCGAGCGGGCCCGTGCGCTGCTCGACATGGTGGGCATACCGGAGCCCGGTACCCGCCTGCGGGCCTATCCGGACGAGCTCTCAGGCGGCATGCGTCAACGCGTTCTGATTGCGATGGCGCTCTCCTGCGGTCCGGAGCTGTTGATCGCCGACGAGCCGACCACCGCCCTCGACGTCACGGTCCAGGATCAGGTCCTCGACCTGATGCGGCGGCTCAAGCGCGAGATCGGAATGGCAATCATCTGGATCAGCCACGATCTCGGCACCGTCGCGGGGCTCGCCGACCGCGTGCTGATCATGTACGCCGGCCGCGTCATGGAGGAGGCGCCGGTGCGGGATCTCTATCGCCGTCCGCGTCATCCCTACACCCGCGCGCTGCTGCGCTCGATTCCCCGCCTCGACGGCGGGCGCTCCGCCGCGCTGCACGCGATCGAGGGCATGCCCCCCGATCTCGTCGCCTATCCGAACGGCTGTCCGTTTCACGCACGCTGCCCACTGGTCGCCGACCGCTGCCGCGAGCGGCGCCCGGAGCTGGAAACGATCGCCCCCCGCCACCGTGTCGCCTGCTGGCGCCACGACGCGCCGGATGCACGGGATGGAATCGGGACTTGAGGTGACCGTGTTCTCGAACCGCCCACGATCGGGTGACCTGCCCCGCCCACAGGGAGAGAGCGACCATGAAGATTGAGCGCATGCGCAAGTTCAACACTCGCGACGTCTACCCCGGCGGCCGTCACGACAACGACATGTGCATGGCCGTCAAGGCCGGCAACCGCATCTACCTCCGGGGCCAGACCGGACTCGACCTCGACCAGAAGCTCCGCGACCCGGCCGACCCGGCGGCCCAGGCCCGCCAGGCGATGGAGAACGCGAGGACGCTCCTCGAGGAGGCGGGGTCGAGCCTCGATGACGTCACCATGGTCACCACCTACCTCACCGATCCGGGCTACCGGGTGCCGGTCTACCGGACGGTGGCCGATCACCTGCGCGGCAACCACACGGTCGGCACCGGACTCATCGTCAAGGGGCTCGCGCTCCCGGAGCTCAAGGTGGAGCTCGATCTGGAGGCGGTGATTCCGGAGACCGGCCCGCACCGGAAGTACCGGAAGATGAACTCCCGGGACTGGTACGGAGAGGCCGAGCTCAACCACGATTCGTGCTTTCTGGTCGACACCGGCGACGAGATATTTCTCCGCGGCATGATCGGCTCGGAGCCGGACGGCCGCACCATGCACGGGACCGGATTCACCGTCGCCGACGCCGCGAGCCAGGCCGACCAGGCGATGAAGAACGCCCGCACCCTCCTCGAGGAAGCGGGCTCCGGCTTCGAGGACGTGATGAAGACCCGGATCTACATCGGGGACCGCGCGTACCGCGAAGCGTGCTACCAGGCCGTCGGCCGGCACTTCGCGGACACGAGCCCCTGCTCGACCGGCCTCATCATGCGCGGCTTCGCCCGCCCCCCGATCCTGTTCGAGATCGACATGGCGATCATCCGGAGCCGGGGCACGCCCCACCAGCGCCTTCGCCGCTTCCACACCGACGAGGTCTACCGGGACGGCCAGAAGCTCGGCAGCCGTTTCTGCCACGCGGTCCGGGCGGGGAACGTCGTGCACCTCCGCGGCCAGACCGGCTCAACCCTGGACGGGGAGTTCCCGTTCCCCGGCGATCCCGCCGCCCAGGCCGACCAGGCGATGGAGAACGTCGCCGTGCTGCTCGAAGAGGCCGGCGCGTCGCTCGGCGACATCTGCAAGATTCACACCTACATCCTGCACCGCGGGCATCGCGAGGACGTCTACCGCGCGGTCGGGAGGCATCTCGAGGGGGTCCACCCGTGCGGTACCGGCCTCATCGTCGACGGCTTCGCCCGCCCGGAAGTCCTGGTCGAGATCGACGTGGTGGCGGTCATCGGAGACTGAGCCGCCGTCACTGGCCGGGACCGTCACCGCGAAGCCCGGCCCGGCGGCCTGTGCCCGTCCGACCGCATCGCGCATAATCGCGCCATCCGGATCGGGAGGACCAAGGGCATGGGCAAAGCAACGCAAGCCTCCGCCGCAACGCGCGAGGACGGCGATCCCATCCGGTGGCGGATCGCGGGTGACTGGTGGGATCTCTGCAACTGCGCCATCGGCTGCCCGTGCAACTTCGGCTCGGACCCGACCCTCGGCTACTGCGAAGGCGTGCTCACCTGGCTGATCCGCGAGGGAACCTACGGCGACGTGCGGCTCGACGGCGATCTGGCCGTCGTCCTCATCATCCGGTTCGAAGGCAACGCCCTTGAACGGAACCGCGAGTTCGGGTTCCTGATCGACGATCGCGCGGACCCCGCGCAGCGCGACGCGCTGGAGACGATCGTCACCGGCCGGGCGGGCGGGATCTTCAAGGCCTGGCGCGACCTCACCATTCGGCTCGACGGGGTCGAGTTCGTGCCAATGAAGGTGAGCCACGACGACGAGGAATGGCGGGTCGAGGTCCCCGGCCTGGTGGACGGCCTCGGCGGCCCCTTCCGGCAGTTCATGGTGCCGGAGAACGACACCTGCCGGATCTACAACGCGCCGCGGCCCGAGGTGACCCCGGGGTTTCTCACCGTCGGCCAGGCGGTGCGCAACATCGTCACCGGCGCCTTCGGCCGCAAGTGGGACTGGTCGAAGCGCTCGTCCAAGCACATCGCATTCGATCTCCGCGGTCCCGACTCCTTCTCCTGGCGCAAGCCCTTGTCATAGTCGGTCAGGGGGGAGACGGACCGTCCGGCCCGCGGCGGGTCGCATGTCCGGGCCGCTCCCGATCCCGACCGGTCTGACCGCCCGCGACAAGTGGACGATCGGCGGCGGACTCGTCGCGGTCTGCGGGCTCGCCTGGGCCGCCATGGCCTGGCAGGCGGACGCCATGATGGCGATGGATGCGCGCGGCGGCGCGGGGGCGATGGCCACCGCGATGGCGAGGCCGCCCCTTGCGGGCATCGATCTCCTCCTCGTCTGGCTGATGTGGGCGGTGATGATGGTGGCGATGATGGTCCCGGGGGCGAGCCCGATGGTTGCCGTCTTCGCCGCCATCAACCGGCGGCGGCGCGAGGAAGGCGACCCCTTCGTGCGGACGTCGGTGTTTCTCCTCGGCTACCTCGGCGCGTGGTCGCTCTTCGGCGTTGCCGCCACCGGCCTGCACTGGCTCCTCGACGCGACCCGATTGCTCACTCCGATGATGGAGTCCGCCTCCCCTGCCCTCTCCGCCGTGCTGTTCGCGGCCGCCGGCCTCTATCAGTGGACGCCGCTCAAGGACGTCTGTCTCCGTCACTGCCGAACGCCCGTCGGATTCGTGCTCTCCGAGTGGCGCGACGGCACCGCCGGCGCGATCGTGATGGGCCTTCGCCACGGGCTGTTCTGCACCGGCTGCTGCGTTGCGCTCATGGGGTTGCTGTTTGCCGTCGCCGTCATGGACCTTCGCTGGGTCGCGGCCGTCGCGGTCCTCGTCACCCTGGAGAAGCTGCTCCCCTGGCCGCGGCTCTGGCGCCACGTCATCGCCGCGGCCTTCCTCGTCGCCTCCCTCGGCTTCGCCACCGGCCGAATCGGCTTGCCGGGATAGGGAAGCGGCTCACCGCACGGGTCGCAGTGCGCCGAAACGCCCCGCACCAAACGGGAGGCCTCACTTCACGCCGGAGAGCTCCGATGGTCGAAATCTGCACGTCCATCCGTTTCCTGTCCCGATCCGATCTCGACACCCTCGGGCTCGGGA
>LXNJ01001358.1_pt1 | contig 14748 bp, 11 predicted proteins | sample 809081 | NCBI WGS metagenome assembly LXNJ01 (sample SAMN04870510, study PRJNA318959) | sponge metagenome | biome: sponge; feature: marine sponge reef; material: water | host: Petrosia ficiformis | place: Greece: Milos, Mediterranean Sea | collected 2013-05-29 | depth 5-7 m
GCGGGATGACGACGAGTTGCGCCCCCTGTTCTCCCAGCCGCCGCATGTACTCCGGATAGTGGCGGTCGTAGCAGATCGCGACGCCCACCCGTCCCACGGCAGTGTCGTAGACGAGCGCGTCCGTGTCGCCCTTCGCGTAGTAGTGCTGTTCGTGGAAGCAGGCGTACTCGGTGATGTGCATCATCCGCGTCACGCCGAGCAGCGAGCCGTCCGCGTCGAAGACGGGCGTGCTGTCGTAGCATCGCCCGTCGGGTCCGAGTTCGTACTGATTGAACACGGTGACGAGGCCGAGTTCGGCGGCGCGCGCCGCGATGCGGTCGCAGGTGGGGCCGGGGATGGGTTCCGCGATCTCCGCGGCGCCGGGGTCGTCCGGCCGCTGCGGGAAGAAGCGGTCGATCGCGAGTTCGGGAAACGCGACGAGATCGGCGCCCTCCGACGCCGCGCGCCCCATCGCGTCGAGCGCCCGTGCGAGGTTGTGGGCGCGGTCGGGTCCGGCTGACTGCTGTACGAGTGCGATCTTCATCTGATCTATGCCCTTCGAGTGGCTGGTTTGCGGTTCCGAGAACGAGGCCCGGCTCGGTCACCGGGCCGGAGGATTGTCGGCGCGCGCGCCGGGGCCCGCAACGGGGCCGCCGGCCGTGCCGCGCGTTACCTTGGCGGCATGTGCGGACGATTCAGCCTTCAGACCCCGGTTCCGGACCTGGCCGAACTCTTCGAGGCCGACCCGTCGCGACTCGGCGACCGGGGGGCTCGGTTCAACGTGGCGCCCACCGACGAGGTCATCGCGCTGCGGCGGGGCGAGGCGGGACGCGAACTCGTCTCGCTGCGCTGGGGGCTGATCCCGAACTGGGCGGAGGACTCCGCTTCGCTCCCGCGCATGATCAACGCCCGCTCCGAGTCGCTCGAAACCCGGCGGGCATTTCGGGACCTCCTCATCGACCGGCGCTGCGCTGTCCTCGCCGACGGCTTCTACGAGTGGCGGAAGGAGGGCGGCCTGAAGCAGCCGTACTTCATCCGGCGGCGGGATCGGGAGCCGATGGCGCTCGCGGGCCTGTGGGACGTGTGGGCGGGACCGAACGGCCCGATCCCCTCCTGCACGATCGTCACGACGGACGCGAACGAGTTGCTCGAACCGCTGCACGGCCGCATGCCGGTCATCCTCGAGGGCGAGGGCGCGCAGATGTGGCTCGATCTCGACATCTCGGCGCGCACCATGGAGCCGCTGCAGCCGTTCGACGCGGAGACGCTGGAGGTGTTCGCGGTCAGCCGCCGGGTCAACGGCGTGGCCGCGGACGATGCGGCCTGCGCGAAGCCGCGGAGCGCCCCGATCCGGGAGGCAGCGGGCTGGCGAGAGCGCCCCGCTGCCGGCGACGTGCCCCCGGACCAGCTCGGGTTCTTCTGACATGCGGATGACATGCAGGACGTGAGGTCGGTCCTGCTGCGCAGGGCGCCGATCCCCGTGCGTGCCGGGCTTCGCGCCTTCAGCCTGGGGGCGGCGCTCGCGGGCACCGGATGCGGGACGCCCGGGAACGGCGGGGATTCCGGCCCGGATGCCCCGCCGCCGCTCCCGATGCCCGTGGCCAACAACGCCGTGGCAGCGCTCGAGACATCCACGGGCTGGTCCGTCTTCTCCTTCCTCGGGATCGACTCGACGAAGCGCTGGTCGGGCGTGACGACGGCCTCCTTCCGGTGGGACATCGGGAGCCCGGCGTGGCAGGTTATCGAGCCTCCGCCCGGACCCGGCCGCCTCGCCGCGACCGCCCAGGCGTTCGACGGCAGGATCTACCTCTTCGGCGGCTACACCGTCGCGGAAGACGGCGCGGAACAGTCCGTCCCCCAGGTCGACATCCTCGACCCGGAGACGGGACGGTGGGGGCGAGCCGCTCCCATGCCCGTACCCGTGGACGACGCCGTCTCGGGCGTGTGGCGCGACTCGCTGATCTTCCTCGTCTCGGGCTGGCACGACTCGGACAACGTGGCCGCCGTCCAGATCTACGATCCGGAGCGGAACGCCTGGGAGCAGGCGACGCCGATCCCAGGTCCGCCCGTCTTCGGACACGCGGGAGGCATCGCCGGAGACGCGATCGTGTACATCGATGGCGCGCGTGTGCAGGCGGATCCCCGAACTTTCGTCCTCGAAGCTTCATCGTGGCTGGGGCGAATCGACCCGCTCGAGCCCGCCCGTATCGCCTGGGAGCGCCTCCCCGACCATCCCGGACCGGGACTCTACCGCGCCGCAGCCGTCAGCATCGGGTCCCGCATCCTCTTCGCCGGCGGGTCGGCTAATCCGTACAACTACAACGGGATCGGGTACGACGGACGGCCGGCCGAGCCCTGGGCGGGTGCGTTCGCCTTCGATGTCGCGACCGAGAGCTGGATCGCGGCCGAGGCGCCTGGCACGTCCACGATGGACCACCGCGGCATCGCACTCGCGGGCGACCGAGCCTTCATCGTCGGAGGCATGACCGCAGGCCAGCGAGTCACCGAGGGGCTCGCGGAGCTTCCCGTCCCGGACTAGAGCGCCCCGGTCCCGGGCGCGGGACGGACCGCTCGCGGGTCAGAAGTTGGCGACGAGCGCGATCGTCAGCGTGGAGTCCAGCTTGTGGCGCGGCACGAGGACCATTTCGCCGTACGAAACCCCTGCGCCATCTTCCAGCGGCGCCCGCGTCAGGGCCGGAGCGTTGTCCCACACGAGGCGGAGGCCCGTCTTCACGGCCAGGGAGCTGTTGATGTCGACCGCCAGGGAGTTGGCGAGATCGGCGCGGAGGTCCGCGGCATCCGTGAGGTTCTCGTCCAGCGTCAGCATGCTCTCGAGGTTGGCCGTCTCCGTCAACTGGCGCCGAAAGCTGGTGGAGATGCGGACTCCGCCGAACGTCGAGCTCTTGTCGGGATCCTCGATGACGTCGTTCTGGGCGGTGAGCGTCAACCCGTAGTCGCTCTTGAGCCGGGTCCTCTCGTTGTCGATCCACACGTTTCCGATGCCGCCGACCAGGGAGAGCTTGCTCTCGTACCCCGCGAAGGTGTTCCGCTCCCAGCCGGCGCCCGTCGTAAGGTGGACATGGTCCGAGAACGAACGCTCGAACTCGCCCCGCGCAAAGTAGTTCTCGGCCGTCGGCTCGGGATCGGATTCGCTCCTCACCGTGAAGTTTTCCGCCGTGCCGACGGCGATGCGCCGGGTTGTGCCGGACTCGGTCCGAAGGCCGCCCGCGCGCAGGGACAGCTCACCGCCTGCCCACTCACGCCGGGCTCCTCCGCCGATTCCGAAGGTCCGGACCGTCGAGTTCCCCGAGGTGAAGAGCAAACTCAACTCGGCGTTGTACTCCCAACTCGGGGCTGTTTCTTCCTGTTCTTCCTGCAGGGATTCTGCGGGCACGGCCGTGAGTGCCGCGGCCAGTACGCACAGAACCCCCGGAAACTTCGTCTTCTCCACCCCCAACCCTCCGTGACCGGTCCGAGAAACGGCGACCAAGGCTAGCCAGACGCGCTTCGCCGGGCCAGCTTCTCCAGACCGTTCTATCCGTCCCCCTTCGAGGAGTTCCAGAAGCATGTCCATGTCAGCCGGAAGTCCCGTCGTGAACAGGAAGCTCCGCGGTCGTCGGCTCCTCGTCGGAGCCTTCGTGGCCGTATTCCCGCTGCCCCTCGTGGCGGCGGCTCAGGACGCGCAGATCGCGGGCATTGAGGCGCGTCGCGACCACTACGCAGGCGTCGCGCGGCAGATCTGGGAGTGGGCCGAGGTCGGCTACCAGGAGGAGCAGAGTTCCGAGTTGCTGAAGGGCGAACTCGAGGCGGCGGGGTTCTCCGTCGACTCCGGGGTCGCGGGGATGCCCACCGCCTTCGTGGCGAGTTACGGCTCCGGGGGGCCGATCATCGGGATCCTGGCGGAGTACGATGCGCTACCGGGCATCTCGCAGGATGCGGTGCCAGAGCGCTCGCCCATCATCGAGGGGGGCGCGGGTCATGCGTGCGGTCACCACCTGTTCGGCGCCGGCTCCGTGGCAGCGGCCATCGCGGTCAAGGAGTGGCTCGACGAGTCGGGCCACGAGGGGACGATCCGGCTCTACGGCACGCCGGCCGAGGAGGGCGGCGCGGGCAAGGTGTACATGGTGCGCGACGGCCTGTTCGATGATGTCGACGTGGCGCTCCACTGGCATCCGGGTTCGCAGAACAGCGCCCGGGCGGGACGCTCGCTGGCCAACAAGTCGGCGAAGTTCCGCTTCAGCGGCTACTCCGCGCACGCCGCCGGGGCGCCGGAGCGGGGCCGGAGCGCGCTCGACGGGGTGGAGGCAATGAACCACATGGTGAACCTCCTGCGCGAGCATGTGCCGCAGGAGACGCGCATCCACTACGTGATCACGCACGGTGGGTTCGCGCCCAACGTCGTGCCGGACTTCGCCGAGGTCTACTACTACGTGCGGCACCCGAACGCCCCCACCGTGCTCGAGTTGTTCGAGCGCGTGGCGCGCGCGGCCGAGGGCGCGGCGCTCGGGACGGGGACGGAGGTGGAGTACGAAGTCATCCACGGGCTGTACGACCTCGTGCCCAACGTCGCCCTGGGGCAGGTGATGGACGCAAACTTGCGCAAGGTCGGCGGCGTCGAGTACACCGAGGCCGAACGCGCCTTCGCACGGCAGATCCAGGCCACCTTCGAGGGCGGCCCCTCGCGGCCGCTGGGCTCCGAGGAGGAGATCGAAGAGTTCGGAGTCGAGGGCGTAGGCGGCGGTTCGACGGACGTGGGCGACATCAGCTGGGTCGTGCCGACGACGGGACTCTCGACGGCGACCTGGGTGCCGGGCACGTCGGCCCACAGCTGGCAGGCGGTCGCGGCCGGCGGCACGGACATTGGCACCAAGGGCATGATGGTCGCGGCCAAGACGCTCGCGCTGACCACGATCGAACTGTTCCAGTCGCCGGACGTGATCGCCGCCGCGTGGGAGGAACTGACGGAGCGGCGCGGCGCGGACTTCGCGTACGAGGCGCTGCTGGGCGACCGCCCGCCGCCGCTGGACTACCGCCGCTGATCCGCAGTTTGGAGGAGTCTGACCGCGCCCGTCGCATCGACGCGGGCGCCAGGGATCCCGCGCAGGGTGTCGTAGTCCTCGCGGGATAGCGCGATGACCGGTGGGGCGCGGCCGTAGAGCTGCGCGGCGACGATGGCGGCGAGCGCGAGGAAGGTGTCGGGGCCGCGGGTCAGGAATGCGGCCGGCGCCGTGCCGCGGCGGATGGCCTCGAGGAGGACGGCGGTCGTGGTGCTGGACCCGCGGGTCGCCGGGATGGCCAGGATGCGGCCGGTCCCGACCTCGCCGGCCAGCGGATGGCGCCGGTCGATGATCTCCCCGGTCTCGGCGTCGTAGCCGCCCCAGAAGCTGAGCGGCTCGGAAGAGTAGAGCACGGTGCCTTCCGCGGCGCCCGGGACGAGCACTCGGCCGGTCAGCGGACCGGAGCCCGGGGCGGCCGGTTCGCGGCTCATGGGGCGGCGGTCCATGCGCCGTCGTCCCGTGTGACGCGACCGGCGACGGCGGAATCCACGCAGTCCGCCAGACTCCCGAAGGCGACGGCGCGATCGAGCAGGCCGGGGGTGTACCATGCGTACTTGGCGGAGTTGGTCATGAGCCGCCGGATTCCCTTCGGCAGCATGGGCGTCGTCAGGATGCACGTATCCACGGTCAGTTCCCCGCCGAACGCTTCGATCGCCTCGAGGTAACCGGCCTTGGCGGCCAGCGCGCGCACGGCGCGGCCGGTCGTGATCAACAGTCTCACTCCAGGATTACGCCGACGGCCCTCCACGAGTCGCGCAAGCGTGCCAAATTCCGACAGCGAGAAGTGCGGGCTCCCCAGCACGACCAGGTCGAGGCCGTCCGCCTCGAACAGGCCCGAGCCGAGTTCGTCCCGCGCCGCCCGCAGCGCCGCAGGCCCGGGACGCAACCGAGTCGCCGGTTCCCTGCCCTGAAATGCCGCGTCCAGGTCCGGCGCCTCGGGCGTGAGGCCGACCCAGTGGAACAGGCCCACCGCGCCTGAAGAAGCCATGGCGGCGCCCAGCGCCTTCAGGTCGTCCTCTCCCGGCCGGGCCCGAAGTCCGTCGAGCACCGGGATCCACCCCTCCACGCGCAGCCCGATCCAGTGCCCCAGCACCGGGTACAGCGCCGGCTCCTCGGCGAGCCGCCGCGGGACGCCCGAGAGATCGACCAGCACCCGCCCCGCCCGATTCTCCGTCAGGTGCAGCCCCGCGGCGGGGGCCCGACCCGTGACCGCGCAGCAAATGTCGAGCAGGTCCGGATAGCGTTCGGTGCGCGCGCCCAGCACGGAGTTCGCGAACACGATCGCGCTCGATTCGCCCCACGCGACCTGCTCCCCGACCCCCGGGCGCGGCTGTGTCTGATACGGCGCGCACGTCCAGGTGGGCTCGCAGCCCATCGCCTCGTACGCCTCCATCTGGCGCCGCGCCGGCTCCGCCCAGGATTCGGACACGTCCCACTCGCGCCAGCCGTGTTCGTCGACCCCGGAGACGTTGAGCGTCGTCGGCACCCGCACCCGCGCCCCGCCCTCCGCCAGACGCTCCGCGAACTCGAGCGTGGCCGGTCCCTGATAGAGCGACGAATCGATGTGCGCCCCCGTGATGTCGAGCAGTTCCCGCGCCCCGACCACATCGGCCATGCGCGCGAGGATCGACATGGCCAGCCGGGTCCCCTCGCCTTCCCGCCCGGCCAGCAACGCGACATCCCGCTCGTCCAGACGAACGCTCTTCATACTGCTATATTCCGCCCGACGACGAGACCAGGCTCCAGACTGCGGGCGAAACCATGCGCATTGTCTACTTCCTCCCCGGACCGATGTCCCGCGGCCCTCTCGGGCCGGAGGAACTCGTTCGGCGCCAGGCTTTCCTCAACGAGCATGCCTTCCAGGAGACGGAAGCCGTCGTTCGCGAGACGGACAACGGTCCCGCCTCGGTCGAGTCGTCCGCCGAGGAGTATCTCTCGGTTCCCGGCATCCTCGAAGCCGCGCCTCGCCTGGAGGCGGAGGGGTTCGACGCGATGATCATCGGGTGTTTCGGCGATCCCGGCCTCGCGCCGACCCGTGAACTCGTCGACTTCCCCGTCATCGGTCCGGGCCAGGCCGGAGCGCTCGCCGCGGCGCAGATGGGACAGCGCTTCGCGATCATTACGGTCGTCGAGGAGGTCATCCCGGCGATCCGCCGGCAGATGCGGGGCTACGGCCTCGAAGGCCTCGTGGCGGACATCCGCGCGGTGGACGTCCCGGTGCTCGAACTCAGGCAGCGCGCCGGGCAGGTGCTCGAGACGCTCGAGACGGAAGCCCACGCGGCGCTGCGCGCCGGCGCGGACACGCTCGTCCTCGGCTGCATGACGATGGGGTTCCTCGACGTGGCCCGGAGACTCGGCGAGCGCCTCGGCGTGCCCGTCATCAACCCGGTGCTCGCCGCGCTCAAGGCGGCGGAGTCGTTCGCCGCCACCGGCGTGCGGCCGTCCCCGCGCGCCTATCCCCCGCCCCGCAAGGAGGTCTCGCCCGCCCCCGTCTGACCCGCTCTGGCGTGTCAGGGCCGGATCACGCCGACGCCGTCCTCGATCGTCATCGTCGTTCCGAACTCGGCGGACAGCTTCGCCAGACCCTCGAGGATCTCCTGCCCGTGGACGTCGTCCGCCATCATCGGGCGCCCGCGCACCGGCCGCGGCAACTGCCAGCCCATGGTGATGGGGTGGAGCTGGATCTCCTTCAGCATCCCGCCCTCGTACTCGACGACGGGAACGACGCTCTCCCAGAACCCCTTCCCGGCCGGGAAGGAGGACGCCCCGGCGCGCTCGATCCGCACATCCTGGAACCTGCCCGGAAGGTCCTCGTACCCGAGTCCCTGAGCCTCGTAGTTGTCCTGCGGCTGGAACTCGATCGTCTCGTTCTGCATGGCGAAGTTCGCCAGCGAGTAGAAGATCGGTTTGCCCTGGTACATCTCGATCGCGCGCAGGATGTGGGGGCCGTGGCCCACGAACATGTCCGCGCCCGCGTCGACGACCGCCCGCGCGACGTCCACGATGAAGTCCGCCGGCACCTCGCGGCGGTCGGCGCCTTCGTGCGTGTGGCTCGTCACGATGACCCACTCGGCCTGGCGTTGCGCTTCCTTCACGACCTCGATGATCTCGGCCAGATCCCCGGCGTGCGGCACCGTCTTCACCCCCGGCTTCGATCCCTCCATGAACGTGATGCCGCCGAAGTTCACCCGGGAGCCGGAGCCGCCGCCGCGGCCCGCGACGGCGAGGGCGCTCCGCAGACCCGCCATCTGCTCGGCGGTCACCGTCACCTGCCGTTCGTAGCGGATCGGGCTCAACCCCGGACGACCCCGTACATCCGGCCGCTGGTGGCCGGCCCGCATCGCGTCGGCGAAGGTCGAGGCGATCGAGATCAGCGCGACCCGGCCGCCGGGCGTGTCCACGTAGGCCGGGGCCCGCGCCCGCGCGAGGTTCTCGCCGAATCCGGCGACGGCGAGTCCCGCCGCCTCGGCCGCCGCCACCGTGCGCCGCGCCCCGCCCGCGCCGAAGTCCATCGTGTGGTTGTTCGCCAGGCTCACCATGTCGAAGCCGAACCAGGTGAGTTCGTGCGCGATGTCGGGCTCGGCCCGCATGTACGTGCCGCCGCTGGCCGCAGCGGGGATCACGTCGTCCTCATAATCGTGGAACAGGATCTCGAGGTTCACGAACGCGGTGGTCGCGCGCTGGATGATGTCCCGCAGAGCGAGGAACTCGGGCTCCCGGTACGGGGACATCTTGCGGGAGATGATCGCGTCGCCCGCGAGGGCGATGGACATGTTCCCGCGCGCATCCTCGAACGCCTGGGCCTCGAGCGATGTCGGTGCGGCGAGGGCGGTCCCGGCCACGAGGGCGAGGCCGGCCGCGATCCCGGCGAGCGTGAGGGACGACAGCGGAAGTCGATTCCGGCGCATGAGGGCCTCCGATGAGCTTGCCTGCGTACGCGTTTGCTTGTGCGGTTCGCATCCGGGCCGACAGATTCGACCGTATGACTTACAACATGCTTTTCCCGACTGCGCTCCGCTACGCCGCGCGGGCGCTCGCGATGCTGCCCATCGCCGCGGCCCTTTGGGCGGGGAGTGCCTGGACGGCCCGACCGACCGCGGCGCAGAGCCACGACCTGATCATCCGGGGCGGCACTCTCGTCGACGGCTCCGGCAGTCCGCCCCGCGCGGGGGATGTCGCGATCGACGGCGGGCGGATCGCCGCCGTGGGCGACCTGGGCGCGGCGACCGCCGACCGGGTCATCGACGCGAACGGCCTGCACGTCTTCCCCGGCTTCATCGACACCCATTCCCACGCCATGCCGGCGCTGTTGCGCGGTGAACTGCGGACGGCACAGCCCCTCCTCGCACAGGGGATCACGACGATCTTCGCGAACCCCGATGGCGGCGGCACGATCGACCTCGCCGACCAGCGGGCGCGGATCCGGGACCCCGGCGTCGGAGTGAACGTGGGGCAACTCGTCGGGCACGGCAGCGTGCGCCGCGCGGTACTCGGGATGCAGGCGCGCGAAGCCACGCCCGAGGAACTCGACCGCATGCGGACCATCGTTCGCGACGGCATGAGCGGGGGCGCCTTCGGGCTCTCCTCCGGCCTCTACTATTCGCCGGGGTCGTACGCCCCCACCGGCGAGGTCGTCGAACTCGCAAGGGTGGCCGCCGGGTTCGGCGGCGTATACCAGAGCCACATCCGCGACGAGTCGGACTATTCGATCGGCCTGCTCGGGGCCGTGGACGAGGTCATCGAGATCTCGCGGGGCTCCGGCATCACCGGCGTCGTCACGCACATCAAGGCGCTCGGTCCCCGCGTCTGGGGCGAGTCCGCCGAGGTCGTCCGCCGCATCGAGGCCGCGCGGGCGGAAGGTCTCGCGGTCTACGCGGACCAGTATCCCTACGAGGCCTCCGGCACGAGCATCGTCGGGGCCCTAGTCCCGCGCTGGGCGCTCGCCGGCGACGATGGCGCCCTGTACGCGCGCATGGGAGACGCGGACGAACGCGCGCGGCTCGTGGCGGACATGTGGGAGAACCTCGACCGTCGGGGCGGCGCCGACCGGCTCATGCTCCAGGGCGGCCCGCACGGGGGCCGGACCCTGGCCGATGTCGCGGAGGAGCGCGGGATGGACGCGATCGAAACCGCGCTCGCCCTGCTCGTGGAGGCACGCGAGGGGGGCGGCGGCACCGGCCTTACCTCTTTCAACATGAACGACGAGGACATCGCGCGCTTCATGGCGCAGCCCTGGATGATGACTGCGTCCGACGGTTCGCTCTGGGCGCCGGGCGAAGGACACCCGCACCCGCGCGGCTTCGGCGCCTTCCCGCGGCGGATCCGCAAGTACGTGATGGAGGAGGGCGTCACCACGCTCGAACAGGCGATTCACGCCATGACGGCGCTCCCGGCCCGCGTGTACGGGACCGAAGGCCGCGGCGCGATCGAGGCGGGCGCGGTCGCCGACGTGATCGTCGTGGACCTCGAGCGGTTCCGAGACACCGCCGAGTACGACGACCCGCACGGTCTCGCCGAGGGGGTCGAGTACTCCCTCGTCAATGGCACGCTCGCGATCGACGAGGGCCGCTTCACGGACGCGCTCGCCGGCGAAGCGCTCGTCAAGACGCGATAACCCAGGAGTAGACATGCGATTCCCCACCTCGATTCCCGGAACGCGAACGGTCCTCATGCCTCTGGTCGCCGCCGCCCTCGCGTGGCCCCTCGCCGCACAGGACGGCGCGCGCATGGGCGAACTTCCGGCCGGCGTCCGAAACCCTCTCCCGGCCGCGGAGACGGTCGACCCGAGTCTCTTCGGCGGCCTCTCCTTCCGCTTCGTCGGTCCCTCGCGCGGCGGTCGCGTCACGGCGGTCGAGGGCCACCGCTCCCATCCCCACACGTTCTACCAGGGGGCGACCGGCGGCGGCGTGTGGAAGACGACGAACTACGGGATGACATGGGAGAATATCTCCGATGGGTATTTTCGGTCTCCCTCCATCGGCCATATCGAGGTGGCCGACTCGGATCCGAACATCCTCTATGTGGGAACGGGCTCGGACGGCATCCGCTCGAATATCATCATCGGAAAGGGCATCCATAAGTCGACGGACGCCGGGGAGACGTGGGAACACGTCGGACTGGAGGATGCGGGCCAGATCGCGTCCGTGAAGGCGCACCCGGACAATCCGGATCTCGTCTATGCGGCGGCGATGGGGAACCCGTTCATCAACAATGAGACGCGGGGCGTCTATCGCTCGTCGAACGGCGGTCTCGACTGGGAGCGCATCCTCTTCACCTCGGACTCCGTCGGCGCGGTCGATCTCGAGTTTCATCCTGCGGACCCGGACGTCATCTACGCCGGGATGTGGCGGGCGCAGCGGCGGCCGTGGTCGATCATCTCCGGGGCAAGCGAGGAGGACGGGATCTGGAAGACGACGGACGGGGGCGACACCTGGCGGCGCATCACGGCCGGGCTTCCCGATGGACTCATCGGCAAGGTGGACTTCTCCGTCTCGGCGGACATGCCCGACCGGGTCTACGCGCTCGTGGAGGCGCCCGAACCGATCGAAGGCCTGTACCGCTCGGACGACGCCGGGGAGACGTGGGAGTTGATCAACGACGACCCGCGGAACCAGCTCATGCACCGGCCTTTCTACTTCACGAACGTCACCGCGGATCCGACGGACGGGAACGTCGTCTATGTCCTCAACCTGTCCACGTGGAAGTCGACGGACGGGGGAGAGACCTTCCGGACGATCCCGAACGTGCACGGGGACGACCACGACCTGTGGATCAACCCGGACGACCCGCGGATCATGGTGCACGGCAGCGACGGCGGCGGGGTCGTGACGCTGGATGGGGGACAGACGTGGTCGCCGGTCAACAACCAGCCCACCGCGGAACTGTACCAGGTCGATGTGGACGACCGCTTCCCCTACTGGCTCTACGCGGGGCAGCAGGATGACGCGTATACGGTCGCGGTGCCGAGTCGGCAGCCTTCGCTCTCGGCGCCGGGCGGTCCCGACGCGTACTGGCGCTCGCCGGGCGGGTGCGAGACGGGTCCCGCGGTGCCGAAGCCGGGCGACCCGGACATCGTGTACGCGAACTGCAAGGGGCGTTTCGGGGTCTACAACCAGCGCACCGGGCAGGAGCAGCAGTACTACGTCGGCGCGGTGAACATGTACGGCACGAACCCCGCCAACCTCCCCTACCGCTTCCAGCGCGTCGTGCCCATCGAGGTATCGCCGCACGACCCGAACCTTGTCTATCACGGCTCGCAGTATGTGCACCGCACCCGCGATGGGGGGCGCACGTGGGAGCGGATCTCGCCGGACCTGACCGCGTTTCGCCCGGAGCGGCAGATGGTGTCGGGCGGGCCCATCACGCGCGACGCGACGGGAGAGGAGCACTATTCCACGCTCTACGTGATCGAGGCCTCGCCGCACGACCCGGACGTCATCTGGACGGGGGCGAACGACGGCCCGGTGTACGTGACGCCGGATGGCGGGGAGTCGTGGGAGAACGTGACGCCGGCGGACATGCCGCCGGAGGGCCGCATCAACTCGATCGACATCTCCCGGCACGATCCGGACAAGGTGTACGTGGCCGGGTACCGCTTCCTGCTCGGCGACTTCAGCCCCTACGTCTACCGGACGGACGACGCGGGGGAGACGTGGACGCTGCTCACCGATGGGACGAACGGGATTCCCGCGGATGTGCCCGTGCGGGTCGTGCGCGAGGATCCGGACCGCGCGGGCCTGCTGTACGCGGGGACGGAGTTCGGGCTCTTCATCTCCTTCGACGACGGGGCGACCTGGCAGCCGTTCCAGCTCGACCTCCCGTTGACGCCCGTGACAGACATCGAGGTATACCGGCAGGACCTGGCGCTCTCGACCATGGGCCGGGGGTTCTGGGTGCTGGACGATCTCACGCCGTTGCACGAGATCGGCGCCGACGGATCCGTCGCGGCGGGAGGCGGGGCGCACCTGTTCGAGGGGCGGCCGCAGTACCGCACGCGCCCCGGCCGGAACTCGGGCTTCGAGTGGGCCTCGAATACGGCGCGGCCGAACTATCGCGGAGCGGGCGCGGACATCAACTACTGGATTTCGCCGGACCTGGGATCCGACGAAACGGTGGAGATCGAGATTCTCGACGCGGACGGCGAGGTGATCCGCTCCTACGCCGGCGGCGGAGGCGGCGGGGCGGCCCGGGCAGGAGGACCGGCGATGCAGCGCATGGCGCCGCGCGGCGGGCCCTCGCGTGGGGTCTCGTCAGCGCCGGGCATGCACCGGCTGCGCTGGGATCTGCGCTCGCAGGGCCAGGGGCGCGGCGGGCCGATCGTGCCGCCGGGTGACTACACGGTTCGCCTCTCGGCGGGCGGCGTGACGGCCGAGGCGGGGCTCGAACTGCGGATCGACCCTCGGGTGGCGGCGGAGGGAGTCACCGTCGCCGACCTCGAGGAACAGTACCGGTTCAACCTCGCCGTGCGGGAGACGCAGGCGGAGGCCCGTGAGGTCGCGGACGGCATCGACGAGCTGCGCGAGCAAATCGCGGAGGCGCGCCAGGACGCCGGCGGCGGCCGCAACGAGACGCTTGACGACGTCGCGGAGGAACTCGCCGAACTCGACGCGCGCGTGAACGACGCGGAGGGCAGCTATCCGCGCCCCATGCTCCTGAGCCAGATCAACTATCTCGCCGGCATGACCGGGCGGGCCGACCAGGCGCCGGGCGCCGACGCCTACGAGCGGCACGAGGAACTCCGGGAGGAGGTTCTGGAGGTGAGCGAATGGCTGCAGGCGCTGGTGCGGCGGCTGACCGCGACCCAGGCGGGGTCCAGGCGAGGGTGACCCGGACCTGAGCGCGAGGGAAAGATGAACCTGATCGAGCACCCGCTGGCGGGAACGCCGTTCGGTACCGCGCTCGACCTGTGCCTGATCGTCGCCGCGCTCGTGTGGCTGCTCGGTGCGATCACTCGCGAATACTCGTGGATCGACCGCCTGTGGTCGCTCTGTCCGCCCGCTTACTGCCTCATCGTGGCCGCCGGGACGGACTTCGCCTCGCCGCGCGTGAACCTCATGACGGCGCTCGTCGTCCTGTGGGGCGCGCGTCTGACCTACAACTTCGCGCGCAAGGGAGGATATTGGGCCGGAGGTGAGGACTACCGCTGGGCCGTTGTCCGGGAGAGTGTCGGGCCGGTGGGCACGCAGGTGCTCAACCTGACGTTCATCAGCTTCGGGCAGATGCTCCTCATCTGGCTGTTCACCTCCCCTGTGCACCAGGCGAGCGCGTGGGCCGAGACCCCGCTCGGCTGGCTGGATTTCCTGACCGCCGCGTTGTTCCTCGTGCTGTTCGTGGGCGAGACCGTGGCCGACGAGCAGATGTGGCGCTTCCAGCAGGACAGGAAGCGGCGGCTCGCGGCGGGCGAAGAGGTCGAACGCCCGTTCATGACCTCCGGCCTGTTCCGCTATTGCCGCCATCCCAACTACTTCTGCGAGATGTCCATGTGGGTGGTCTTCTACCTGTTCGGGGTCGCGGCCTCCGGGCAGTGGCTGCACTGGACGGGCCTCGGGTTCCTCCTGCTCATCGCGCTGTTCATTCCGTCGATGCGCCTCACCGAGCGGATCTCGGCGTCGAAGTATCCCGCCTATCGCGACTACCAGGCGAGCACGCCGATGCTCGTTCCGCGACGCCCCTCCCGGGCTTGATGGCCACACTGCCCGTCGGGCAACCATTG
>LXNJ01001359.1_pt1 | contig 14722 bp, 13 predicted proteins | sample 809081 | NCBI WGS metagenome assembly LXNJ01 (sample SAMN04870510, study PRJNA318959) | sponge metagenome | biome: sponge; feature: marine sponge reef; material: water | host: Petrosia ficiformis | place: Greece: Milos, Mediterranean Sea | collected 2013-05-29 | depth 5-7 m
GCTGCTATCAATATCAAACAGGCAGGCTTGGCTGCCTAAAGTGGAGCGACACTAAGACGGTCAACTCTCTGAGAAAACCGCAGTCGCAAGGAAGCACAAACCCCTACCTTTAGGTAGTGGGTACCTATGACCGGTCAGCCACCAATTCCGATTTACACCTCTTTTTCGGCATGCAAAATCCCTAATTGACGCGGGGAAGATTGGCGAACTACGATCAATTCGTGAGGTTGGTAAAGGACGCGAAGCAGGCTTTGAATTGATGGAGATGGGAGTCCACTATTTTGACGAGATGGATTTCTTCTTAGACGGTATCTCTTGGATTCAGGCACATATCACATATCAAGGACATGATGTGACAGACGATGACATTATGCACAGCAGTGAGTTGTGCAAAACTGATCGGCGTGACAATGGAATTGTCGCGGGAGATACGATGTTGGTACATATCGGTGGCGCAAATGGTGCGTATGGAATTATGGAACTTTACCGACGCCCGCAGCGACACGGGTGGATGATGGGACCGCATCTTCTCGGTTCGGAGGGACAATTGATGATAAAACCAAACCCACATACAGGTATAGATGAAGTGTGGTACTGTCCTTTTGATGTCTCATTTGCAGCACATACACCTACGTGGGAACAGATAGAACTTGATACATCAGCATTTATGATCTCTGGAAAAGCGTGGAAGTCTCGCCACACAATCTGGAGTGCAAAAAATGTCCGAGACGCACTTCTTGACGAAAATCAGCCAGAACTCGGTGGACGCAACGCGCTTACATCGCTTGAGTGTGTTAGCGCAACCTACGTCTCCCATTTTAGTGAGAAAAAAGTGCAACTGCCATTAGAGGAGCGGAGCCATCCACTTACCAAACATATTAACATAGGAGCAACAACTGAATGAAACTTGCATTCTTTGATGATTACCGACTCGGTGTGATTACTGAAAACGAAATTGTTGATATCAGTAATGCACTCGGTGATATTTCGTCTCATACACCGCAAGAACTTATACAAACGGTGATAGAGGATTTTGATAACCTCCGTTCAACAATAGCGGATGCAGCTGAAAACGGCACTCCAATTGCTGTAGAAAATGTTACCCTTAAAGCTCCATTACCGCGCCCTGGACAACTCGTTTGCCTTGCTGGTAATTACATTGAGCCAGATAGCCCTTCCCGACTTGATTTCAATGCATTCCTCAAATCACCAACCAGTGTTATTTCCACGCAGGAAACTGTCCAACTTCCAGAGGCGGATGTAACCGTGTTTCATTTTGAACCTGAGTTGGCTATTGTTATCGGAAAAACGGCAAGGCATCTAACAGAAGCAAACGCACTTGACTGCGTTTTTGGGTACACACAATTTATTGATGTGTCTGCGCGCGGTTTACCGGGCGGGTTCTTTTTGGGGAAAAGTTGGCACACCTTTGCACCGATGGGACCTGGGCTTATTACCGCTGATGAAGTTGAAGATCCGAATGCGCTTGGTGTACAACTCTGGATTAACGACCGTTTACAACACGATTTCTCCACAAACTCCATGGCGCGTTTCGTCCCAGAATTGCTCGTTGAGGTAACTAATGTGATAACACTGGAACCCGGGGATGTAGTCTCTACAGGCACACATCACGAAGCACTCACCGCAGTGGGAGATGGTGATACGGTTCAGTTAGCAATTGAAGGTTTTGGACCAGCGTTAGCTGTCAACGTACACGACCCGTTAAAGCGCACGACTTGGCGTGGGTAAGAAAAAAGGTTGACAACCGTATCGGTTTGCATGTATAATTTTAAAAATCAGGAATTTTAGGGCGTAGTTTGCAAGCCGATATTACAATTTGGGATGCGATGTCCTACGTTGCAGGAAATTATTTTTAGTTTAGACACAACAAACCCGTTCTTGATGATTAAGGAGAAGCGATTGATGAAAAGACACAGAAATATAGCCATTTATGCTATCTTTGCAATTGTCTGTGTGTGGATGGTAGGATGCGGCGGCTGTAATCCGGAACCGGTGCCGTCAAACATGACCCCTATTGAAGGGGAGGAAACTGGTGGAACGTCTGTCCTTATTACTGGCGAAAATTTCGATATGAAAAACGGTATGACTGTGATGTTTGGTGAGAAAGAAGGGCAAAATGTAACCGTCCCAAGTAAAACAGAACTTACTGTGGTAGCACCTGCTGGCACAGCGGGACAATCAGTGAGTGTCGTTATCACCAACAAAGGAAAACCAGATGTGCCCGTTACGCTCAGCCAGCAATTTACCTATACAGATGCAACACCGCCGACAGTAACAGGTACCGACCCTACTGATGGTACTGTTTTCTCTGAATACGAAGATTCTTTGAATGTCAGAGATAACCTCACGGTTACCTTCAGTGAACCGGTTGATGCTAATAGCGTTTCAATTCAAGTTGCTGTTGCTAAAACAGAAGATGCCATGAGTGAACCCGCAGAAGTTACACTTACAGGCACAGTAAGTGGTAGTGACGATTCTGTGACGTTTACTTCAGATATGCCGATGCGCTGCGGACGCATGTATACCGTCACTGTCTCAGGCGCTACTGATATGGCTGGAAATGCCCTTGCTACCGCACACAGTTTCAGTTTTAGTGTTACCAGTCCGGAACCTGTCTACAAGTATTACGTTAAAGAAGAGGATATTCAGGAAGAAAATGGTGAGGCAGCACTTAAACGCATCGCCTCTCGTCCTGAGATTTTTGATAATCCTGAGAAGTGGACACGATTAGTAGCCGCAAATCAAGATGATTATATCTTTGATCGGACGAAACTAAGTGTGGGACAAGAGTTATTAATTCCTCGCGGACCCGCTTGGGGTGATAAGTAGCCAATATCTTATTATATGGTAATTAGAAAAAAGCCGTGTATCTAATACACGGCTTTTTTATTTGCAATGGTCTGAACCAGGATTTACAAGATTGTTGAGTTTTCTTGATTGAAGTTGTCTCTTGTGGGAGGGTTTGCATTCAATTCACCAAATCAATGCAGAATACCACACGCGTATTCTGCATTGCACATTTGTTGTTTGGTTTGGATTTCTTCTGTGAGTAGGAATCAACGCTGAATACACTTTTGTTTGGTATTCAGCGGGTTCCTAACCTTGGTCCTTGGTGACGTATCAGGTTTGCAAGTCCAACCACAAGAATATGTATCACGGCGAGTGTTTCTATAAAAAGAAAACGGATTAGTAATAACTAAAATGGTAATACTAATCCGCTTATGTAAGTGATGTGAAATGTCTTAGGCAGCACCGTTTCCGTCGGTTTGACCGTCGCCCATGCCGTCGGTTTGACCATCACCCATGCCGTCGGTTTGACTGTCGCCCATACCGTCGGTTTGACCGTCGCCCATGCCGTCAGTTCCACCGTCCATACCGGTTCCACCATCATCAGTCATAGAGAGCGACACGAAAACGCTATAATTACCCTCACCAGCTTTTACGTGACATCCATGGCACCCACCGGCCATTTCTACGGTGAGTTGGTTAGGCATCATCAATTCTTCCGCTGAGGCCACAGGCATACCGGTTACACCATACATCCAACCACCATGATCTGCGTACATCGGATCGTCAGTTTTCGTCATCGTTGAGATCTGCGCGACAAATGTGTTGGTAGGATCCATAGATTCCTTAATGATCATAGATCCTGCAGGATAAGCTGTCCCTGCATTGTTCGCCATAGCAGCGGCTTCGTTGAAATAGACGGTCCGGGTACCCGTGCCGTGAGCACCACCGCTCTCCGAGGGTTTGGTTACTTCGGTTGGCGGTACTGGGAGAGCAACACTCGCCCACGACTTGTGTGCATCCATATCCATCACCATTTCCATCATACTTGTCATGTCCTCGGCATCCATCATCCCCGGTTCCATCATTTCCGTATCCGACATCACAGGTTTTAATACATCCTTCGTGCGTTCACAAGCTACAAAAGCCATACAACCGATTAAGACAGCAATTAGGGCTATCTGAAATTTTAGCATTATAATGCTCCTTATCTATAGAATTCTAAAGTAAATTTTAAGAAGAGTTACAAATCTATTCGTGAGGTTTCAAATGATAAGCTGTTCACATTAGTTAGTTACTCTTCAGGTTCATGTACTACATAACCTTTTTTAATGATACCATATTTCATTTTATTTTTCAAGAAATTTAATAACACTTTAGCATAAGTAATTTGAGAAACCACAGCAAAACAGAATAATTCTATACAGATTCAAGATCTACTTGCTATTAGTCTTTAGAATTTCCGAACGAACCTTTAGAATATAAGGATGCTTTGGTGCTTGTGAAAGAGCTTTTTTAATTTCACGCTGTGCTTCAGAAGTTCGTTTGAGACGGTAATAAACAAAAGCGAGTGTTGCAATATGTGTTGGTCGTCTATCAATCGCTACAACAGATTCGGCAAGGTTAAGTGCTTCTGAAAGAGATCTGTTCTCTGTTGCAAGTAGGTATGCTAACGCATCTTTTGGAAACGGGATATCTGGAGCAAGTTTTATTGCATGACGGAAATCTGTTTCTGCCTTGTTAGACTCACCAAGTTTTTGGTAAATCTGTCCGCGCCACCAATATCCTGGTGCCCACGCTGGCTCATGTTGAATACCCATCGTAAACGCATTCTCGGCACCCCGCAGATCACCTGATGCCTCGCGAAGATTTGCAAGCTGAGAATAAGTATCCATAAAGTCTGGTTCATGTTTGATAAGCGCGAGGAAATGTGCTTCAGCATCGATCCAATTTCTAAGTTTTGCCTCTATCATGCCCAAATGTAGCAATGTCTGACGAGATGTCGGTTCTAACTTAAGCACACGTCGATATGTCTGTTTAGCGGATGCTAATTCGTCCATCTGCATCTGAACGTAAGCGTAATCTTTCAATGCAGGAATGTATGTCGCATCCGTTTCAAGTGCTTTCTTTAGCAGTGCTATTGCTTGCTGTCCCTGCTGTTTTTCAATATACCGATGTGCCTGTCGACGATAAACTTCTGCTAATGCTTGTCGATGCCGAGAACGTGCAGCGTTGGCTTCTTCTGTATTGCCGAGTTGATCAAGAACATCTGTGAGTGATTTGTGAAATATCGGTTCGTGTGGCGTTTCTTGGATAGCCTGTTCATAAAAACGTTGCGCAACAACGAGTTCACCGCGTTTTGCTGCAACTTCGCCCCTCCCGAAGGCAGCACTTGCAAGCGTCTTATCTAACGTTAGTGCCTCCCGAAAAACAGCATCAGCCTCATCAATACGGTTGAGTTTGAGCAGCACATGTCCAAGATTGTTGTAGGCAGCCGTTGTATCTGGGTAAAGTTGCACTGCAACGATATAGTATCGCCGTGCTTGTTCCAAGTTGCCACGTTCGGTTTCAATCTGTCCCAAAGCGACATACCATGTGACAGAGGTGTTTTCACCTGCACCTTTGATGGCTTCCTGAAACAACACATCAGCTTCATCAAGTTGTTTATTGCGATGATAAGCAGTTGCAAGTTTCGCTTGCACAGTCGGTTCAAAAGCAAAACGTTTAACTTGTGGAAACTCCGAAATCAGTTGCAATGCACGTTGAAATGCCGTAATTGCGCTTGGATAATCCCCTAACTTCGCGGAGGCATCACCTTCACCAATATACGCAATCGGGAGTTTAGGCGCATTTTTGGTAAGTGCCTGATACAGACGAAGTGCTTCACCGAACCTCTCTTCTTGAAAAGCACGTTGTGCAATTTCTAACTGCTCCCGGGCCTTTTCAGGGTAGGTAGATATATCCCACGATAAAACATCGCCAAACACTGATACAGTAAATATCAAAAAAAGGGAACAGATAACTGTTCGGTGCTGTGCCAAATTCATCAGATTATTTTGTCGGTTGAATTTTTATTCCTGAAACACGTTTAAGTGCATCTTCTAAGATATACCAAGGTTCATCTGCTTTTTGCCTTGCTAACCATTCCTTAAACGCTGTTTCTGCCTTATTATGGCGAATCAGATCGGCAACTTGGTCTTTTACTTCCGAATACTGTTTTTGACGTTCAGGTGCTTTCTTAACAAGTTCAACAATCCTAAACCCCTCTGGAACAGGAATCGGTCCTTTCCGTTCGGAAGGCTCCAATTGCGCGACAATTGCTCCCAATGATGTATCTGTCGTCAATGTTAGCGAATTAAAGCTTATAGATTTCTCTGTTTTGGAGCTTTGCTTAACTGTCTCATAAGTTTCACCTTGCAGTAGACGTGAATTGATATGTTCTGCCAGACGTTTAGCGGCTTGTTTTTCTTTTTTTGAACTATCTGGCGCCACGACTACAAGTGCGGATCGAAACGTAACCGTTGCAGGTGCAACAAACTGTGCTTTGTTTGCTTCAAAGTATTGCGGTGCTAACTCATCAATTTCTTTGCTGTCGACGGTTCTAACAAACTGACGCGTAAAATATTCAGAGTATATTATATCATCGGATACCCACTTCTCTAACGTTTCAATTTCTAATTCTTGTTCTCGTAGCACGTTTCTGAACGTCGCATCGGAAGGGAATTTGGAACGTATCGCTGCGATCTGTTCAGCAACCTGCTTTTTGTGGTCAACAGCCGTAATTCCGATCTTCTCAGCCCCTTGTAATACAAATCTGCGACTGATAATCCGGTCTAAATACGCCTGTTTTTCTGCCTCAGTCGGTTCACGCGAAAGTGGTTTACCCAAAATAGCATCAATCCGAAATTCGTTTGTAAGTTCGCTTTGGGTAATTGGTTGTCCATTAACAACGGCAATCACAGAGTCTATAAGGGTTTGTGCGTCCGCATTCCCGATAAACAGGAAGAGTAGAAAGACAATGTATTGTGCTATGTTTGAAAGGTGTTTTGGTATGTTCATGGCTTGATATAATAGCGTAATTTGAGGTTTAATTCAAGGAATTTTGTTAGGTGTGGGCACTTAAAGATTGATTGAATTTGTTTGCTGAATGTGTTATCATTATTCTCAAGAAATCCGAATTGTGCGGGAGAAAAGTGATGCAAGGACTTGTTAACGCCTCTTACAACTCCAGTTTTGTTTACGCTAATAGTCCGCAGGCTCGTAAACAAGATAGTACCGAGGCATACAATAACCAAGGCGCTGATCATGATCAAGGACCTGTTAATGCCTCTTATGACTCCAATTTTATTTATGCTAATAATACACCGTCTCGTAAACAGGATAGTGCTGAGGCATACAATGATCAAGGCATTGATCATGCCAAAAACGGTGAGTACGATCTTGCCATCACCTACTTCAACAAGGCGATAGAACTGAACCCGGATTATGCTGAAGCCTATATCAATCGTGGAGTTACTTACTATTGCAAAGGTGAACATGAAAAGGCAATTAAAGACTTTAACAAGGCTATTAAACTAACTCTAGTTTCGGAAACTCCTAATGATTCACGTCATTGGATAATTTATAATAATCGCGGTGCTGCTTACGGCAGTAGGGATGAACATGTGAAAGCTATTAAAGATTTCACAAAGGCAATTGAACTAAATTCACGCGATGCTGGTGCCCACAACAATCGTGGACTTGTTTATGGGAACGTACTTGATTTTGATCGGGCAATCGAGGATTATAACATAGCAATAGAACTAAACCCAAAATATTCTGAAACATATAACAATCGTGGTATAGCTTATTATTACAAAGGTGAATATGATCGAGCAATAATAGATTATGACAAAGCAATAGAACTGAATCCAGATCATGTTTTAGCCTATAACAATCGTGGACTTGCTTATAATCTAAATGGCAAACCTGACTGTGCAATAGAAGACTTTGACAAGGTAATAAGACGAAAGCCTGACTATGCTGAGGCATATTACAATCGCGGGGCTATCTATGGCAATAAAGGTGAAGTTGATCTTGCCATTAGAGACTCAAGTAAAGCGATAGAACTCAATCCTGGTCATACTGAAGCATATTACAATCGCGGCGGGGCGTACCTCACTAAAGGCCTTGTTGACAAGGCAATCACAGACTTTACCACAACAATAAAACTCAAACCTAATGATGGCTGTGCTTATAATTATCGCGGAGTTGCATATTTCAACAAAGGTAATTTAAGCCAAGCTATTGAAGACTTTGCCAAAGCGATAGAACTCAACCCAGATTTTGCTGAGACATACCACTACCGCGGTAAGGCATATTATGTCAAAGGGGATTTGGAAAAGGCTATCGTGGACTATACCCAAATGCTTGTTCTGAAGCCAAAGGTTGCCGAATCCTACTACATACGGGGTGAGGCGTACTTGCGCGCGAAGCAGTGGGAAGAAGCGAAAAGAGACCTTACTGCTGCCATCCTCCAAGATGTGGATATTCGTGAGGTATTCCTTAACACACACGAAAGTTTTGATGCTTTTGAGAAGAAAACGGGGACTAAACTGCCGGAAGACATAGGGCATCTGCTATCTTCGAATCCAGAGTCTTTTGAAATTGATAAAGATGCGCGTATAGCATTGGCAATGAAGTATTATGAAAATGAAGAACTCAGCAGTGGACTCGCTGCACGACTTGCCGGTGTGTCACGCGAAAAATTTTGGTATCTGATGGGGGATTATGGGCTTTCTCTTTTTGGTACAGCTGAAGATCTGAAAGAGGAGCTTGAGAATGCCCGTAAAGCCAATCATCAGTAATAATAGTCCCCTCGTTTCGCTCTGGGGACTTAACCTTCTTTCTCTGTTTCGGGATCTCTACACAGAAGTGTGGATACCACGAGAAGTTGAAAGGGAATTTCTTGGAACGAAAAAAGAAGATCGCCAACAAGCACTCAATGATGCTACATGGATTAAAACTGTTGATTTAACGGATCCGCAAAACGCAGCGGTTTATCAGGGACTTGATGATGGTGAAGCCGAGGTACTGGCTCTTGCTAAAGAACATAATACACGGTTTGTTCTGCTTGATGAGAAGAAGGCACGGCAGGAGGCTAAAAGAATCGGACTCATTGTGAAGGGAACGGTAGGTATTTTGTTGGAGGCAAAGAAAAAGGGTTTGATCCATATGATCAAACCACTTATAATAGCGTTGGAGAATAATGGGATGCATCTGAGCAAACCGTTGATTGATTTAGTGTTACGGGAAGCAGGTGAGGCATAATAGAGATCAAACTGGAGACCATTACTAATGGTTATGGGATGCGTAATTGGAAAGTCGCGACCGGGAGGTCGCTCCTACAGAAGAGTTACCTTTTATTCCACCAATCCAATCACACCGCAACCAATACGAGAACCGCCACCCGGTCTAACCCTAACGCTTTTAGCACAGAGACAATCCACTCGCCAAACGCTGCATCGTCCCCTTGGAAGTAACCTAATACCCACGCAGTCGTCCGATCATCCAGAAAACTGGTAAGCAGAACGTTATAACCAGCCATGTCAGCAGGATTTTCTAAGTCTATTCCCGAAGCGATATAGAGATGCGTTAACCGTTTCTGCATCTCCTGTTCAAAATCTGCAGGTGTTCCAGTAGGAAAAGTCTGCTTATATTGATTTGTAAAGAAATCAGGGTCTACGGGCAATCCTATAGATATAAAGAATTCTTGGTAGGCAGCTAAATTTTTAGGATCAATTTCCAAAAATGCTTGATACGTTTGAGATCCCTTAATCGGAATTGCAAATAAAATTTCCGGATTTGCTAACTGTGTCAGGACTTAAAAAACACTTAAGCAGTAGTTCCAGTAAATCATGGCTATGCGGACTCACCGCTTGACCGGGAAGATGATGATCCGCTTCCAAATCTATCTGCTGACCAAGCATTGCCAGTGTGCAAGCGTGAGTGGTTTGTGCCATCTCTGTTCCCGGCTGCATTTGTCCAATATTATGGGAATGTGTGCCTGTGTCAGCGTGAGGATTTATTTGGAAGGTATCACCTGTTTCATGGATAAGTATCAGTTTACCAAGAATATCGGTGCTTGGGTCGCCGCCAACAGACCAGAAAGGTGTTGTAAACTCTAAAACACCTATGCCATCTGTGCCAACCGAAATGTTGCCAATTTCACCCACACCGATAGGCGGTGTGCCCAGTGTCGCTTCGGCAACAGACACACCGACTGTCCCCGCTTGAACATCCATAGGATGCCAGTGCGGTCCCACGTCGTCACAACCGCTACCGATATGGAGATGTGCTGCGTGCAAGCCAGAGACAGCATCCTCAATCTCAATCACGACATGAACACCGCTGTCAGTCTCCGTGAACATGGCTGTTCCAGTCAAATCACTTCCGTCTATTGCAGATATGGTAGCAACTGCGACTTTATCGCCGGGTTCGGCAGTGATAACCTCTGTCGGAATCCTTTCGCAACCAATAACTAACCATGTTGTCAAAATGAGAACGAATAATAAAACACAGGTATAAGATTTAACAATTGGTAAATTGTTTTTGTAGGAGGGGTTTGAAACCCCAATTTGTAGGAATAGCATTGCACCTGTTCAAATATTGCAGTCTGAAAATCGAAATATGCGGTGATGATTATACGGACATGTCTCATATTTGTCCCATAGTCATCACCACAAATCTGAAAATGATTCTGTTTACGCAATCAAATTATTCGCAGCACGAACAGGTCTAAAAAGCGTCTGCCGTTTAGGTGGCATTTCTTCCAACAACTTCGGATGTGGATTCCAATCGTGCCACTTGCTATTCACAGTATTATAGCAACTGAAAATTGCCAACCTGTCGTTCTCCTCGTTTGTCCAGCGGTGTGTGCTGTGTGTCAACGCCTCTGTGAAAAATAGTAATGACCCTGCAGGACATTCGTAAGTATCCCAAATCGGAGAATCTGGGGTCCGAATACTATCAGGTGCGGTATAGACTGCCTTATGGCTTCCCGTAATAAATAAGGTGCCTCCCTGTCTGTATTTGACAGAATTGAGTTCCCAAACGATACGAGTCAAACCGCTGTAGGCTCTTCCTGGAATACACCGATAGAGGTGTGAATCACCGGGAAAACGGAGCATACCGTTGCCGTTGTGTGGTCCAAAGTTGCCATCTCCGACAGTACGGTAGAATAGGCTACACGATTCCATTCGAAAGCCGTAGCATTCTTGGCTTGAAAGTGCTGGATGCGCGAGAAATTCGTTCAGAAATCCGACAACATTAGGATGATCGGATAATTTTTCCATCGGTCCACCGAGAGGTGAACGTTCATGTTCCGGAATAGACTCCGGTTCATGACGAAGACGAAGGCAGAACTCCTGCATCTCTTCAAGTTCATCACCTGCCAACACGCCGGGGACTAATAGCCAACCGCGCATGTCAAACAGATATTTCTGTTCCTGCGTAGGTGGCACAACAGGCGTACCGTCGGAGGTAGTTTGTGGGAGTTCGGCATTGTCTACATCAAGTGCCGCGCCCAAGTTTTTATCAACGATAAAAGGCTTTGTATAGTTTGTTGCTTGTTCCATAATAATATTTCCTAATTTACTTGTTTATGTCATCGCTTTCGCGCGTTTCAACGCATCTTCAGAAACATTCAGTGTTTTAGCGATGTCTTCATCAGTATGTGAAATGGACATGAACCAGATGTGTCCCTCCGGTAGATATAATCCACCATCTAACGTCGCTTCATAGAATGCTTTACGAAACTGACTCTGCTTTTCACCCTCAGCGTTCAAACCGAAAAAAGGCATTGGGCCAATTCCACCGATACGTGCTTGGTCAATACCTAACCGGTCTGTCATCTCCTTATAGCCATCTAACAATTTTTGCCCTTGTTTCCACATAAATGCCACACCGTCTTTTGCCTCCAATTCCGCAATTGTAGCAATAGCAGCGGCAACAAGTGAGACTTCTCCGTGGAAGGTTGCGGCGACCCATACGCCAGCAACTTCATCCATAATTTCCTGTTTGCCGACTACAACAGCAGTCGCGAATCCATTAGCCAACGCCTTTCCAAAAACCGACATATCAGGTGTCACACCGAAATACTCCTGCGCGCCACCTAAAGCATATCGGAATCCAGTTTTAACTTCATCAAAAATTAACAAAGCATCGTTAGAATTCACAACGGATTTCACGTTTTCCAAATATCCTTCTGCAGGTAGGTCGTGCCCGGAGGGTTCCATAATCAAACACGCTATTTCTCTGGGGTGTTCCTTAAAAAGGTCTTCAAGTGCATCTATATCGTTAAAACTTACACTTAGTGTCGATTCAGCACTACCCGGCAGGTGTCCACGAGAATTGTGACACCAATCGTGCCAACCGTGGTATCCGCAACGAATTATCTTCTCTTTTTCCGTATATGCGCGGGCAAACTTAATTGCCCCAGTAGTCGCATCGGAACCACCGACAAAGTAAGCCACTCTATCTGCAGACGGAATAATCTCAACCAGTTTCTCTGCGAGTTCTATCTCTAATGTATGCCCGACATTATAGACATTGCCGCGTTCCAATGCCTTGGCGACTGCCTCTATTACAGTAGGATAGGCATGTCCGAGAATCATCGGTCCATATCCCATCAAGTAGTCAATATAGTCGTTTCCATCGGCATCCCAAAAATGTGCGCCTTTTCCGCCAGCAACCATAATCGGCTGCGGAGGATTGCTCTGTTTATGTGGTTGTCCACCACCTAACAACGCAGCCTTCGCCCGTTCTCGCCACGCCAACGATTTTTCAAAACTTCTTCCCATATTACACACCTCTACGCAATTTGATAGATAGTATACCATAACTTGCGTCAATTTGAGCATTTTTTGTTGTAAATCGTGCAAATTAATGACATACTATTCCAATTAAAGTCGTGGGAAAGTTATAATGAAGTATAAAAATATGTAGACATTTTGGTTTGGAGCGTTTGTAGTCGCGCAATTCATTGCGCCTCTTATCTTCTTGTAGGAGCGAGCTCCAGCTCGCGACTTTACAGCTCAAACGAGGAAAAACTAAATGTTCCTATGATACCGAAACCTTTGGAGGAGATGAAAATGGCAGAAAACCTATTAACAGATGAACAGATGCGGCATTTTATCGTGAACGGGTTTGTCACCGTTACGACAGCGTTACCGCCAGCATTTCACGATGACATCTTTGAAAGAACTGCTGTTGTGTTTGACAAGGAAGGCAATCCGGGCAATAATCTCTTGCCGAGAATACCGGAAATTCAGAGCGTGTTTGACGATGCAAACGTGAAAGGTGCATTGACAAGTCTGCTGGGACCGGATTACTATATGCAACCGCATCGGCATCCGCACTATAATCCGCCCGGTAGTAAAGGGCAAGGCATGCATCAAGATGGTGGAAAGCGATGGTCACACCATACACGTCGGTTGCTCGTTTTCTATTATCCGCAAGATACACTTGTTGAACGTGGACCGACCGGTGTTGTGCCGATAAGTCATTACTTCAGTACAAATGAAGGTTCGCAAGTATCTCCCGAACGACCCGTCTCTGGTAAAGCGGGAACAGTTGCCTTTGCTAACTACGACCTGTGGCACCGTGCCATGCCGAATCAGACTGATAAGAGGCGTTACATGATGAAATTCCTCTATGCTCGGATGACGGAACCGCAAGAACCTACGTGGGCAAATAAAGAGACAGAATGGGCAAACGGCACAGCAATCGGACCGGCGGAACATCAGGAGATGTTTAAACATCTGTGGAACTGGCATCTTGGACCAAAGCACAGTGATTCGCCATCTTCACCTAACGGTGAATCGTTATCAGATTTAATCAGCGCGTTGAACAACACGACTGAATCAACGGGATTGCGGGCTGCATATCAAGTGCCAATGTTTGGCGAAAAAGCTGTGCCAGCACTGGTGAGATGTTTGCATGAGGAATCGGATATGACTCGCCGAAACGCATGTTATGCGCTCAATGCAGTGGGGACTCCTGCTGTGAATGCGTTGCAAGATGCCTTGAAAGATTCTCCTGAACATGTTCGTGCGAATTCTGCAGAAGCACTCGGAGACCTTGGGACTAATGCAGAACCCGCCGTTCCTGCATTAGTTGAGGCATTAGAAGATGAATCTGCCAATGTCCGGGCACGCGCGATTGAGTCGTTAGGCACAACGAGTCAATCAAGTTCGTTAGCAGTTCCAGGATTAATTAAGGCATTAGAAGATACGAATGGTGGGATCAGACGTAATGCTGTGTTTGCGCTGTGTCGGATTGGTAAAAATGCTGCGGACGCAGTTGAAGGTTTGGAAAATCTACTTTTTGATGAGAACCGTTATATTCGTGGCAATGCGGTGCATGCGCTTTACCGTATTGGCACACCACAAGCAAAATCGGTGCTTCTTAATTATTTGGAAGGCACGCGTTGGTGTGCATTGACGAACCGCGAAACCACGTTTTAAGATTATTGTGGTTGGACTACTGCTCCGCTTTATTGTAGGGCGGGGTCTCTGTGCCCCGCCTAATGTATAAACACGCATGAAGTGTTGATTTAGTCATTCAGTGTTTATAGTCGCGCAATTTATTGCGCCTCTTTGAATTCGTTACGGCACGCGGAGCGTGCCTACTACTTTTAAGCAGACTGAAACGCAGCATAAATCTCCCGTGCCCGACTTTCAACACCGCTTAAATAGATCTCACCAATTTGCTCGTGATAGAGTTCAGTCAGGTTTCCGCTTGCCTCCCCAAAAGCTTTGGCATAACGCCGGCATTCCTCCTTATCAGGACCGGAGGCATAGGCTTTTGTCTTCGCATCTGTCCCAGACTTTCTAACCTCAACAAACTTATCCGCAAACTTAAGGTAAGTTCCATC
>LXNJ01001360.1_pt1 | contig 14721 bp, 9 predicted proteins | sample 809081 | NCBI WGS metagenome assembly LXNJ01 (sample SAMN04870510, study PRJNA318959) | sponge metagenome | biome: sponge; feature: marine sponge reef; material: water | host: Petrosia ficiformis | place: Greece: Milos, Mediterranean Sea | collected 2013-05-29 | depth 5-7 m
CGGTATCTGCGATCCCTTCCCATGCGCCACGGGGAGTCTTCATAGCTCCGGATCTCGACCTCCGCCTTGTCAATCCGGTCGAAGTGCTGGATGTCGGCGTAGGCCCACCTGCGTTCGGGCGCGTTCTTCCCGCCCGGCCGAAACTCCAAGCCGTCTGCGGTGATGCGCAGGGTCCCGGCTTGGTCCGCCCTGAACGCCTTCTTCCACTTGACCTCGAGCGAGGTCTCGGCCGCTCCGAGCATGGCCGTCAGCGCGAGCAGCACCGCGAGTCTCATTTCTCCACCTCCCCCTGCAGCGCAGGCTGCGCCCCGGCGGGCAAAGACCGCGCCGCGCGCAAGTAGTACAGGACCGGGAACACGATCAGCACCAAGAATGCCGACGTGGCCACGCCGCCGAACAGGGGCGTCGCTATGCGCTTCATCAGGTCCGCCCCGGTTCCCGTGCTCACCATGATCGGAACGAGCCCCAAGATGTCGGTGGCGACCGTCATGGCGATCGGGCGCACCCTCGATGTCGCCCCGTCCCGGATCGCCTCGACGAGGTCTCCGCGAGTGGTCAGCCTTCCGCGCCTTCTGTACTCGGCGCAGGAGCTGTCCAGATAGAACCAGAACACGATGGCGGTTTCCGCGTACAGGCCCGCCAAAGCGATGCAGCCAACCCAAGTCGCGACGCTGAGGTTATAGCCCAGCCAGGCGAGCAAGGCCATCGCCCCGCTAGCGGCACAGGGAAGGCCCGCCAGCACGATCAGGGCCGTCAGCCACGAGCGGCTGTTGAGCAGCAGCACCATGAACACGATCAAGAAGGTGAGCGGTACCAGGACGCGCAGCCGCTCTTCGACGCGCTGCAGCGACTCGAACTGCCCGCTCCAGGTGAGCGAGTAGCCGGCCGGGATCTCGACGTTTTGCTCGACGGCCTGGCGCGCGGCCTGCAAGTAGGCGCCGAGATCCAGGTCGCTCTCGATATCCACGTAGACCCAAGCGTTCGGGCGGGCATTCTCGCTCTTGATGCTGGGCGGTCCGGAGGTGTACGCGAGGCTCGCCAACTGCTGCAGCGGGATCTGGTGCCCCATTGGCGTGCTGACCAAGATGTCGCGCAGCGCCGGCATGTCGTCCCGCAGGTCGCGCCGGTATCGAAGCTGCATCGGGAACCGCCGCAGCCCTTCGACACTCGTCCCCACATGCACTCCGCCGAGCGACACCTCGATGGCCTCCTGCACCTGGTCGATGACCAAGCCGTGGCGAGCGATCGCGTCACGGTCGATGGCGATATTTAAGTAGTTGGCTCCCATGACACGCTCGGCAAGAATGCTCTGCGTGCCCGGAACCTGCCGCACGGCATGCTCAATTCTCTGCCCGAGATCCTCCAGCACGTTCAAGTCTTCTCCGGCGACCTTGATGCCCAGTGGTGTCTTGATCCCGGTTGAGAGCATGTCTAGGCGGGTCTTGATCGGCATAGTCCATGCGTTCGTCAGGCCGGGCACCTGCACGGTTCGCTGCAGCTCGCCGACCAGCTGTTCGGGGGTCATGCCGGGCCGCCACTCGTCTCTGGGGCGCAGCCGGATCACGCTCTCGATCATCGCCAGCGGTGCGGGATCGGTTGCGGTGTCCGCTCGTCCGGCCTTGCCAAACACGTGCTCCACTTCGGGAAAGGTCATGATCATCTTGTTGGTCTGTTGCAGAAGCTCCCGTGCCTTGCCGACCGAGATGCCCGGAAGCGTGGTCGGCATGTACAGCAGGTCCCCTTCCCACAAGGGCGGCATGAATTCTCTGCCTAGTTTTCGAAACGCGGTCAGCGAGACGACTAGCAACCCGAGCGCCAGCAGGATCGGCAGCGCGCGGAATCGCAGGGCCAAGCCCAAGGCGGGCCGGTAGGCCGCTATCAGCGCTCGGTGGACCGGGTTGCGCTCACCTGCCACCGCCCCGCGCGAGACGGCGAGTCCGACCAGCACCGGGACGAGCGTTACAGCCAGCAGCGTCGCTGAGGCCATCACCAGTGTCTTGGTCCAAGCCAGGGGATGGAACAGCCGGCCTTCCTCCTCTTCCAATGCGAAGACGGGCACGAACGACACCGTAATCACGACCAGGGAGAAGAACAACGATGGAGCGACCTCCTTGCACGACGCCCGCACGAGTTCCCAACGCGGAGTCCGCCCGTCAGAACGAGCGATGTGCTGGTGGGCGTTCTCCACCATCACGATGGCGGCGTCTACCATCGTGCCGACCGCGACGGCGACGCCGCCGAGGGACATGATATTGAGTTGGATTCCGAGCAGGTCCGCTCCGATGCTGGCGACCAGCACGCCGACCGTAATCGTGGCAATAGCGACCAGAGCGCTCCGAAAATGAAAAAGGAAGCAGAGGAAGACCAGCCCGACGATCGCGAACTGTTGTGCCAGGCTGGACTGCAAGCTGGCGATGGCGCGGTCGATGAGTGTCGTGCGGTCGTACGCCGTCTCTAGCACGACGCCGTCCGGGAGCTGCGGCTCCAACTCCGCGAGCCGCGCCTTCACGCGCTCGATGACGTCCTTTGTGTCGGCTCCGTGGCGCACAACGACGATGCCCCCGACGGCCTCGCCTTCGCCGTCCCATTCCGCCAGGCCGCGCCGCATTTCGGGGCCGACCCCGACCTGTGCGACATCTCGCAGCAGGCGCGGGGTGCCGTTGTGATCGGTGCCGAGCGAGATCGTGCGGATGTCCTCGATCGACTCGATGTAACCCTCGCCACGGATCATGAACTCCTTTTCGGCAATCTCAAGCAGGCGCCCGCCGGCGTCGCGGTTGCTGCCTTGGATGGCGTCTCGGATGCGGGAGATCGAAATGCCGTAGCCCCGCAACTTCACGGGGTCGATGGAGATCTGGTACTGGCGGACGAATCCGCCCACGCTGGCAACCTCTGCGACCCCGGGCACGCCGGTCAGCTCGTATTTGAGAAACCAATCTTGCAGGGAGCGCAATTCGCTGAGGTCGTGCCGGTCTGACTTCAGCGCGTACATGTAGGCCCAGCCGACCCCCGTGGCGTCCGGCCCGAGCGAGGGAGACACTCCTGCCGGGAAATCCGCCCTTGCCCGACCGAGCGTTTCGAACACGCGCGAGCGCGCCCAGTACAGGTCGGTGCCGTCCGCGAACAGCACGTACACCAGGGAATAGCCGAAGAACGAATAGCCGCGCACGACTTCTGCGAACGGAACGGACAAGAGCTGCGTCGTGAGGGGGTAGGTGATCTGGTCCTCGACGACTCTTGGCGACTGCCCTGGAAACTCCGTGTAGACCACTACTTGGACATCGGAAAGGTCGGGCAGGGCGTCCATCGGCATGTTGCCGAGCGAGGAGACGCCCAGCAGCGCGAGCGTCGCCGTGCCGACCAGCACGAGCAGCCTGTTCGACAGAGCCCAGTCGATGATGGAACCAAACATGTCCGAAGCCTCGTGATGCTAGCTGCGCGATCGCGCTCAATGCCTGTGGTGCGCGTGCGGGTCCATCTCCTGCGGATCCATCCCCTGCGAGTCCATCTCCAGCAGCTGCGCAATCGCTGTGCGCAGGTTGCTCTCCGAATCGAACAGGAATTGCGAGGACGTCACCACGCGCTCACCCGGTGCGAGACCTCGCAGCACTTGTACCTGTCCGTCACTCTCCACACCCGTCTCGACTTCCCGCGGCACGAATAGACCTTCGCCCGCGGCAATGATGACGACAGACCTGTCGCCGGTATGCAGCACGGCTTGGGCGGGCGCGATGACCGCGTTGCTGACGCCGGGCAAGCGGACGTTGACGGTGGCGTACATCTTCGGACGGAGCAGTCCGTCAGGATTGGGGACTTTGACGAGACCGGTCAAAGTTTGGGTCTGGGGGTTCATGCTGGGCTGGAAGAACAGCACTTCTCCGTTCCAGGTCTGCCTCGGATAGGCGTCCAGGGTGATCTCGGCGCGCAGGCCGGGGCGCAGATCCTTGACGGACCGTTCGTGGAATTCGACCTTGACCCAGAGCGTGGAATGGTCAGCGATCTTGAGCACGGCAGTGCCCGGCGCGACCTGCATGCCCACCAGCGAACTTCCCGCCTTCTCGACCAGCAATCCGGAAGCCGGGGAATACACCTCCAAGGCGCGCACAGGCTCGCCGCCCGCGCGCAGCCTCGCGACCTGCTCGGAAGTCAGGCCCCAATGCAGCAAGCGCTCTCCGGCCGCCTGCTGCAGCGCCTCGGCCCGCTCGATGGCCTCGTCGCCAGCCTCAGCCGCGCGCAGCCTCGCGACATACGCCATGGCGGACCGGTACTCTTGCTGCGCGGCTACGATCTCGGGGCTGTAGATCTCGAACAAGAGGTCGCCCTCGGAGACCCGCTCCCCGATGGTATTGACGAAGGCTCGCTCGATCCAGCCTGAAAACTTGACGTGAACAGTGGCCACTTTGCCTTCGTCGTGGTCGAGGTACCCAACCGTCCGCACTCCCGCGGCGAGGTGGCCGCGCACCACCTCGCTCGTGCGCACGGCGAAGTTTTGGGTGAAGTTGGAACTGATTTGGATGCCAGCCTCGGGATTCGCAGTGCTTGGCGGTTCGGGGCTCGGCTGCACCGCAGCGAGATCCATGCCGCAGATGGGGCACTGGCCGGGGCCATCCTGCAAGATCTGCGGGTGCATGGAGCACGTGTAGAGCTGCTTTGCGTCGGAAGCGACGCCGTCCGCGACCGCTCCGGCCTCTTCGGCAGGGCGTTCCCAGAGCAAGACCGCGCCGATCACAAGCGCAATGGCCAGCACGGCGGAGCCGAGAAGGTAGTAGTGTTTCATGCCGGATCCTTTGCCGGGACTTCTGTCCCGATTGCTAGCTCCAGGTCTGCCAATGCGTTCAGGTAGTCGGTTTGCAGGCGTACCAGGCCCAGGCGCACGTCTAGCAGCATGCGTTGGACGTCGAGCAAGCTGACCACTTCCAGCCCCCCGTTGGAATAGGCTTCCCGAGTTGCATTGAAGGCTTGCTCGGCTTGGGGCAGCAGCGTGTCCCGAAAGAGCCGGATCTGCCGCTGGACCGTTTCGAGCCGGAACGAGAGGGACCGGATCTGCGATTCCATGACAGTGACGCTCGCCCGGTAGGCCTGGCGGGCCGCGACAACTGACTCCGCCGCGGCGCGGACTCCTGCGTCATACTTGCCGCGACGCAGCGGCAGGCTCATGCCGACCGTCACACCGTAGGCGTCCTTGCCGTTGCTCGGCAGGACAACGCCCCCGGGCAGGGCGCCGCGGGCCCGCACATTGCCCCACGTCACGCCCGCTGTGAAATCCGGCCGGAATTGCTTTCGCGCCAGCTGCACGCCCATTTCGCGGCCCTCCAAGCGTCGAAAGGCGGCCCGCAATTCGGGCTTGTGCCGCTTGCCGACGTCCGCGAGGCTCCCCAGGTCCAGCCGCACCTGCCGAAGGTCGCCGAGTCGGACCTCTGCGACGGGCGTATCCGGCGGCCTAGCGCGGATCGAATTCAGCCAAGCCTCTAGATCGACCCGCTGGCGGGCTAGAGTCTCCCGGTCGTTGAGGGTCTGGGTGATTCGCACTTGGAGTCGCACCACGTCGGCCTGCTGCCCGAACCCCTGCGCGTAGCGGCGGCGGGCGAGTTCTTCGAAGTGATCGAGCAGTTGTCCGTCCTCGCGGCTCAAGTCAAGGGCCGCGTCGACGTAGCCCAGCTCGAAATAGGCCCGTTTGACCTGGTTCGAAACCTCGGAGCGCTGCGCCTGGTAACGCTCGTCCAGTTCCGCCGCAGCCTTCGCAGCAATCTGCCCCTTCGCCGAGCGCTTGCCGAATCCGGGAAAGACCTGCGAAACCGTCAGCGTGCGCTGCTGCGGCCCGGCACGCGTTTCAATCGACCGTGCGTATTGCGTCACCGACAGGCTCGGGTCCGGCAGCGCGGTGACCTGCGGGACGCGATGCAAGGCGGCTTGATACTCGGCGAAGGCTTGGCGCACCGATGGATTGTTCGCAAGCGCCTCTTCGACCAACCGCGCCAAGCGCTCGTCACTGGCATGGCCCTGGACCGCGCCGCTCTGAGGCGCGGCGATCAGTGCGGCCACAAGCGTGGTAGCTAGGCAAATCCGCATATATCCTTCCTCCTTCGCCGTTGCCTGCGCCTCCGTGAACGGGAGTTTGGCGAAACCCGCTTTGCCTGGCCTCACGCACGGCAGTTGCCGCACGCAAAGGTCGAAATCCCGGAGGCGACGAATCGTTGGCTGAGCCCGCAGGGGCACTGCCTGCCGGGGCGGGGATTATGCGATAAGGGCGGAGTAGAGGATCGGAATTGACCGCTTGGTGCCGGGCGGCCTGTATTGAGGCGGGCGGCCCGCATCAGAATCGGCCGCCAATCTGAAAATGGAATGTTGAGGCAGCGTGGCGAGCGTCCCATCCGTGGCTACCGGCCGGTGCGCCATCGTGTGGGCCGCAACACCTGTGTCACGCGCACAGGCGGTCTTGCACTCGTCTGGCGGCGCCTCGCGGTCAGGGCTGGGTTCGGAACCGCAATCGTGCGCGGCCGGCCTAGGTGCATCCGCAGCGGCCACCAAGCACGGGCAGATGGCAGAGAGAAGCAATACAGACGCGGCGATCGCGCAAGCTGCAGCTGGTACTCTCACTGGCCTGATGATATGCCTACACTGGATCGTTGTCAAATCCGAGGCCAACGGACCCGGTCTCGGACGCGTTGGCTGCAACGCCGCACTGGATACGGCCGCTGCCGTTCGGATCTGAGCGGGCAAAGCTCTGCGGCGGGCCAGCGAGCGAGACCGCCGGCTGTGCCGGCTCGGAGAGGACGTGGGGGCCGGAGGCAAGGATGAGGACGATTGCGGAGCCGGACTTGCGCAAGCCCAACTCGTGTGCATGAAATGTACGAGGGATTGAGCATCGGCGCGGTGATCCCCGCGTACAACGAAGAGGACAACATCGGGGCCGTCGTGGCCTCCTTGCTGGCGCTGCTTGCGCCCCAGGGCCAGCCGCTGATCGACCAGGTGATCGTCTGCAACAACGCCTCCTCGGATGCGACTGCCGAAAGGGCGGGCGCTGCCGGGGCGCGGGTTGTTGACCAACCCCAGCCCGGGTATGGCATCGCCTGCCTGACGGCCATTGCTGCCCTGCCGCCCGTGGATGTGGTCTTGTTCGTCGATGGCGACCAAGCGTTCGATGTAAGGCAGTCCCTCGACCTGCTGGCAGCGATCGCAGCCGGAGCCGAGGTTGCGATCGGATCGCGCGTGATGGGAACGGCGGAGCCCGGTGCGATGTCGCTGCCCCAAGTGCTAGGCAACCGCGTTGCCGGAGTTCTGATCCGGCTGCTGTGGGGAAGGCGCATCACGGATCTGGGCCCCTTCCGGGCGATCCGCACGGACGCGCTGCGCCGCCTGGCCATGCGAGACGAGGCCTATGGCTGGACCGTGGAGATGCAAGTCAAGGCGATTCAGCACGGGATGCGCATGGTCGAGTGTCCCGTGGACACGCGCCGCCGCCGTTTCGGCACTTCCAAGGTGGGCGGGACGTTGCGCGGCGTCGTCGGCGCCAGCGCGGGAATCCTGTCTACCATCCTGCGGCTGCGCTGCTGCGGAGGTGTCGGCGGGACGTCGCGCGCATAGCGCAGGGGATTCGCTCCAGCCAATTGGAAGGCCGCTAGCCGGTGGTCGGCGAAGCCCGTCCAGTGCCCTTTGTTAGACTGCAAATTGGCCATGGATTACGACGTTTTGGTCATCGGCAGCGGGCCCGGTGGCTACGTAGCAGCCATCCGTGCCGCCCAATATGGCCTCAAGGTCGGCGTGGTCGAGAAGGATCCCCACCTTGGCGGCACCTGCCTGCATGTCGGCTGCATCCCGACCAAGGCCTTGCTCCACTTTGCCGAAGTGTACGAATCGGCTCTCAACGGGAAGCAGATCGGAGTGCTCGCCGATAGTGTCTCGATCGACTTCAAGACCATGGGCAAGCGCAAGTCCGAGATCGTCGACAAGCACGCGGTCGGCATCGGGCAGTTGTTCAAGCGGCACAGGATCAGCACCATCACGGGCTTTGCAACCTTGCAGGGCGGCGGCGCGGTCCGAGTCGCGGGCCCGGACGAAGAACGCACACTGAAGGCCGCGCACATCATCTTGGCGACAGGCTCGGAAGCGCGCATGCTGCCCGGCTTGGACGTGAAGTCGGGCCGCGTGCTGACGAATGTCGAAGTTCTAGACCTAGACCAAGTGCCTGACTCGCTGGCAATCATAGGCGCGGGCGCCGTGGGGGTCGAATTTGCCTCGATGTACCGCAGTTTCGGCGCGGACGTGGCGGTCTTTGAGATGCTGCCCCGCGTCGTGCCTCTGGAGGACGAAGAAGTCTCGGCCGGGCTGTTGCGGGCGTTCAAGTCCAAGGGCATCGAGGTGTTCGCAGGCACGCCTGTGGACGCGGTCCGGGAAACCTCCGACGGCATCGCCCTGACTTTCCGAGATTCCGCTGGCAAAGAGCAGGTCCGCGAGTTCGAGAAACTGCTCGTGGCGGTCGGCCGCAAGCCCAACACAGACCGGATCGGCCTGGAAAGCACGGCCATCGAGACCGAGCGTGGCTTCGTTCCCGTCAACGGGTACATGGAAACGGCCGAGATGGGCGTCTACGCTATCGGCGATATCGTGGCGGGCACGCCGCAACTGGCGCACGTGGCGTCGGCGGAGGGCTTGGTGGCCGCCGCCCGCATTGCCGGCCGGCCGGTCGAACCGATCGACTACAACCTGAATCCGAACTGCACCTACTGCGAGCCGCAAGTCTCCAGCGTCGGGCTGACGGAAGCCAAGGCCCGCGAGGCCGGCTGGAAGGTCAAGGTCTCGAAGTTTCCGTTCGCGGCCAACAGCAAGGCCTCGATCCTCGACAGCCATGCAGGCTTTGTCAAGATCGTGGCCGACGAGGAGTTCGGCGAGATCCTCGGCGTCCATATCCTGGGGCCGCAGGCGACAGAGCTGATTCACGAGGCGGTCGTGGCGATGAAGAGCGAGGCCACTGCCGAGTCCATGCGCTCCACCATTCATGCGCACCCCACGCTGTCAGAAGCGGTTCTCGACGCCTTCCATGGGATCTACGGGCAGGCCATCAATGCCTGAAGCGGTTCTCGGCCCGGCAGAGCCCGAGCCGGGCACTGCGCCACAGCCGACCCGGCCTTGCGAGGTTCGCGACCTGGGCCGCTGCGGGTACCGCGAGGCTTGGGACGTCCAGTTGGAGCTGGTGCGTCGCCGCAAGCAGGGCGCTGTCTGCGATCAGCTGCTGTTTGTCGAACACCCGCCGACCATCACCATGGGCCGCAACGCCGACGCCGCGCACATCCTGGCTACGCCCGACCGGCTGCGCCAGCTCGGCTTCTCCGTCGAAGAGACGGATCGCGGCGGAGATGTCACCTATCACGGTCCCGGCCAGGTGGTGGCCTACCCGATCTTGGACCTGAAACAGTGGCGCCGCGATGTCGGCGCGTACCTGCGTGCGCTCGAAGATGTCATCATGGCCGTGCTGCTGGACTTTGGCGTCCGTTCACGCCGCGTGGAAGGGCTGACCGGCGTGTGGGTTGCAGACGCGAAGATCGCGGCGCTCGGCGTCCACTTGAGCCGCTGGGTCACCTCGCACGGCCTGGCGCTGAACGTGAGCACCGATCTGGATCATTTCCGATGGATCGTGCCGTGCGGGCTCGCGAAGCCGGTCACCTCGCTGGAGCGCGTCTTGGGCCAGGCGCCAGAGCGCCAAGCAGTGATCGAGTCGATGAGCGCGCGGTTTGGCGAGGTCTTCGGACGCACGATTACCGGCACGCTGTGCAACAACTAAGATTTGCGCAAGAGCTAAGGAGCAAGGAAGGGCGGAAATGGCCGATGTAGTCATGCCCCAGATGGGGGAGAGCATTGTCGAAGGCACTATCACGAAGTGGCTGAAGGGCCCCGGTGAGAAGGTGGAGCGCGACGAGCTGCTGTTCGAGATCTCCACCGACAAGGTCGACTCGGAGGTTCCCTCGCCGCATGCGGGCGTGCTGGAAGCGATCTTCTTTCCGGAAGGCGAGACGGTCGAGATCAACACGGTAGTGGCTGTCATCGGCGATGGTTCCAAGCTCGGCCAGCACGCCGCGCCAGCGGCCGGCGCCGCAGCGCCTGCGGCGACCACACCCGCGGTGGAGACGCCGCCCGCAAAAGCCGAGCCTGCTCCAGCACCGGCGCCCGAGCCCGAAGCGCAGGGTCCCGGCAAGCGTATCCACAGCTCGCCGCTGGTGCGTCGGATCGCCAAGGAAAAGGGAATCGACCTGGCCAAGGTGGGCAAGGGCACCGGCGCGGGCGGCCGCATCACCAAGACGGACATCCTGGCCTACATCGAGAGCCAGGAGCGCACCGCCGGCGCTGGCCTGCCGGCGACCGCCTTCCCGGCCGCTCCCGAGGCGCGCTTCGGCGATTTCGATGTCGAACCCCTCAGCGCGATGCGCCAGAGCATCGCCCAGCACATGGTGCGGACCAAGCGAACCTCCCCGCACGTGTCCACCGTGCATGCCGTCGATTGCACCAACATCGCCAAGCTGCGCAGTGCTGCCAAAGACGAATTCTTGGAGAAGAACGGCGCCAAGCTGACCTTCATGCCGTTTTTCCTGCAGGCTGCGGCGTCAGCATTGAAGGCCTACCCGGCGGTGAATGCGTCGCTGGACGGAAAGCAGCTGATCAAGCACAACGATGTCAACATCGGCATGGCCGTGGCCTTGGACTGGGGGCTCATCGTACCCGTCATCCGGAAGGCCGACGAGCTGAGCCTGCTGGGCCTGCAGCGGGCCGTCAACGACCTCGCCACGCGCGCCCGCTCCAAGGCGCTGAAGCCGGACGAGATCTCGCAGGGCACTTTCTCGGTCTCCAACTACGGCAGCTACAATTCGCTGCTGGCCACCCCGGCCATCAACCAGCCGCAGGTGGCGATTCTGGGAATCGGCTCGGTCAACAAGACGCCGGTGGTCATCAACGACGCGATCGCCATCCGGTCGATGGCCTATCTGACGCTGAGCTTCGACCACCGCGTGATCGATGGTGCGATCGCGGACCTGTTCTTGGAACACATCCGCGAGGTCGTGGAGAACTGGAGCGCGCCCGTCCTGTAGGACGGCAGCTTCCCGGGCGGCGGAGGTCTGGCGGCGATGCGGGTGTTGGTTCCCAACCTGGGCTCCACATCGTTGAAGTACAAGCTGCTGGAATTCCCGTCCGAGCGCGAAGTGGCCGCGGGCCGGCTAGAGCGCATCGGCCGTCCCGGCGGCGACGCGCCCAGCTATCGCGCAGCCATCAACCAAGTCTTGCGCGATGCCGGCGAGGTCGATGCGGTCGGCTTCAAGGCGGTGCATGCCGGCCCGGATTTCTGCGGCAGCTTCCGGATCGATCAGGCCCTGATCGCGGCGCTGTCCGACTACGAGGCCGCAGCGCCGTTGCACAACGGCATCTACATCGAGGGGATCGAAGAGTTTCGGCGGCAGCGCCCCGGCTTGCCGCTCGTGGCCGTGATGGAGACGGGCTTTCACAGCACGATGCCCGCCCACGCCAGCACCTACGGGCTGCCCGAGGAGTGGCGCGAGGGTTTCGGCATCCGGCGCTACGGCTTCCACGGCGCTTCGCACCGATCCGTCGCGGAGCGGCTGCCGGGCTTGCTTGGCGTCGATGGCGCCGGCCTGCGCGCGGTGTCCTGCCACTTGGGCGGCAGTTCCTCGATGTGCGCCATCCGCGGCGGGCGCTCGGTGGATACGACGATGGGGTTCTCGCCGCAATCAGGCTTGGAGAATGCCACGCGCCACGGGGAGCTGGATGCCTTCGCGGCGCTGTATCTCATGGAGCGGCTCGATCTGCCGCCCGCCGAGATGCGCCAGCGACTGGTCAAGTTCGGCGGACTGGCCGGGCTGTCGCGGATTTCCGGAGGCGACGTCCGCGACATCGAGGCCGCCGCTGCCAAGGGCGACGCCCATGCCGAGCTAGCCCTTGACGTGTTCGCCTACCAAGTGCGCAAGACGATTGGCGCGTACGCGGCCGCGATGGGGGGCTTGGACGCGCTGTCCTTCACGGGCGGGATTGGCGAGAATTCCGCCAAACTGCGGCGGCGGATCTGCGAGGGATTGGAATTCTTGTCGATCGCGCTCGATCCCGACAAGAACTCGAATCCGGTCCCGGACTGCCGGATCGACCGGCACGATGCAACGGTTGCGTGTCTCGTACTCGCGGCGCAGGAAGAACTCGTGGTGGGCCGCGAAGTCTACCGCCTGCTGGGTCGCTAGACGGGTGCAAACGCTGCCGTTAAGGCAGGAACAGGATGCCCTTGGCCAGCGCGATCAGAGCGACGACCACCAGCGTGGCTAGCAGCAGGCCGTTGATGTCCACGCGGAAGCGCTGGTAGAAGGCCCGCAGGCCGCGGCTGAGGCCGAGGTCGAAAAGATGCACGAAGAGCAGGTCATTGCCCGCCTGGCTGTCTTCGATTTCGCTGCCGCTGCTCGCATCCCAGCGCGAGCTGCGGTCGAGCCGCTCGTAGAAGGGGTCGAGCCGCTGTTTCGACTCTGGCGGTGTCAGCAGGCTGATGACCGCCAGCGCCAGGAAGCCGAGCACCAACGATATGCCGAAGTTGAGCGCTTCCCATTGCAGCAGCACGCCGTATTGGCGATAGGTCAGCCAGAAGAACACGCCCGCGGACACCAGCAGGCTGGCTATGGCCCCCCAGCGGTTGGAACGACGCCAAGAGATCGCTCCGAACATGCTGATCCCCATGAAGGCTGCCAAGGTCTCGGTGAACAGGAAGGCCTGCAGCACGTTGCCGACGAACAACCCGAAGCACACGCCGAGCAGTGTGATCGCCACGCCGGCGAAGCGCCCGGACCACAAGTAGTGCCGATCGCTCTCCTGCTTGCGCAGGTAGCGCCGGTAGAGATTCTGGGTGAACAGGGCTGCGCTGTCGACCATGAAAGCCGAGCCGGTCGACATGTTCGCGGCGAGCACGCAGGCGATCATCAACCCCAGCCCGCCGGGGAATAGCAGTTCGCGAGTGGCGTAGCCGAATGCGTCTTCGGGGTCGGCAAACGCCATTTCGCCGCGCTGGATCAGCAGCGTGGCCACCACGATCCCGACCAAGGCCCAGCCGATGGTGCAGAAGCGCTTGATGAAGTTGCCGTACGCCATGCCGATACGGCAAGAGCGCTCGTCCTTGCCCGTGCCGACGCTGGCTAGGATGTGCGGCTGAGCGACGATGCCGATCAACCCGTTCAAGGTCAGCATCACGATCGTGAAGACCCCGACATCGCCGGGCGTGACCATCGAGAGCATGCTCGGATCGAGCGTCTCGCGGATGCCCGTGAATCCGCCAGTCTCCCGCAACCCCATGGGGATCAGAAGAAAGCTGAGCGCGATGATGAACAAGCTCTGGACGAAGTCCGTATAGGCCGCCGAGACCAGACCGCCGACGAAGCTGTAGAGCAGGAACGTGGCGGTCATGGCGAGCACGACCGTGTTGGCCGAGACGGCTTCTCCGGAAGCCACGCTGACCAGCTTGCCCGCGCCCTTGAGCATGGCGCCCATGTTGAACGTGAAATAGGCCAGCGCGAAGGCCGTATACACCGCGCCCATCCAGTCGCCGTAGCGATCCTCGTAGACTTCGCCGGTCGTCGTGCGGCGGAAACGGCGGAAGAGCGGCGCCAAGATCCAATAGAAGGGCGTGATGAAGAGATTCTTCCACTGGTACCAAATGCCGGCGTAGCCCGATTGGTAGACCTTGCCGGCCAGCGACACCGGCATTTCGGCGTGCGTACCGACGCCGAGCGCCTGGCCGATGACCAGCCAGACGTTAAAGCTGCGATTGCCGAGGAAGTAGTCGGAAGTTTGATGGACCCGCCGGGCCGCATACAGCCCGACCGCGACCATCATCGCGAAGTAAACGGCGATGACCGCCCAATCGATGTCTTGCAGGGAAGTTTCCATGAAGCGAGTCGTTAATTATAGGCGGCTCGCCCGCTGGCCCATCAATCCGTGCGCGGCGTACACGGCCGCGCCGGCGAGGATGCCGACGGGCACGGGCGGGAGCCATCCCTGTGCCGCGCCGCCCGAGAGCATGGCCAGGGCGGCGGCCCCGAGCGAGGAGCCGATGGCGAGCAGTGCGACGGATTGCCCGGGCCGGCTCCAGAACAAGCCTGCCAGCAGGGGCACGAACAGGGTCAGCGTGAGCAGGCTGTAAAAGAAGCTCAGCGCCGAGAGGATGGATTGGAACCAGTTGGCGAGCAGGATGCCCAGCGCTCCCGCGCCTAGCGCGGAATACCTCGCCAGCGCCAGCCGCGACCGGTCGGTGAGCTTGCCGCGATAGAGCGGCTCCAGCACGTCGCGAGCCAGCGAAGTGGCAATCATGAACAAGACCGCGTCGGCCGAGCTGACCTCGGCCGAAAGGATGGCCGCCAGCATCAGCGCTCCCAGCCATAGGGGGGCGACTTCGGTGAAGAGCTTGACCAAGGCGCTGCCCGGATCGGCGAGTTCGGGGAAATGCACGCGGGCTGCCATGCCCAGCAGCACGGGCAGGATGGCATAGGCGAGCAAAGCCGCCGCTTGCAGGCCCAGCCCGACGCGGACGGCATGTGCGTCCCTGGCGCCGAATAGCTTTTGCACGAGTCCCGGCGAAACGACGAAGGCCGGAGCCAGCATCAGCACGAGTTGTGCGGTTTCCCCGAAGCCCGCCCCGCCGATCGAGAGCGCGGTGTCATCGGCAGTGGCGGCCGCTATCGCCGCCCCCCC
>LXNJ01001361.1_pt1 | contig 14719 bp, 17 predicted proteins | sample 809081 | NCBI WGS metagenome assembly LXNJ01 (sample SAMN04870510, study PRJNA318959) | sponge metagenome | biome: sponge; feature: marine sponge reef; material: water | host: Petrosia ficiformis | place: Greece: Milos, Mediterranean Sea | collected 2013-05-29 | depth 5-7 m
TTGCGCGCTGATACATAAGTCATGTATATAGTATCACATAAATATAAAGGAATGTCAAGAAAAATGTAGATTTTTAGATACTGTTACTCAACCCCAGATATAGAGGAGCGTTTTCTTTCCACGGAAATCCTGCAAACGTCTTGGCGTCCCGTCGAGGTCGGGTAACGTAAATTTAGGGGCAAGTTGTTCCGGGCGAACAACCTCTAATTCAGTTTCCGAGACTTTGTAGATTTCAAATCCGAACGGTTCAATAATGCTTTCAAGTTTAGCATAACTAACGCCATCAATGTTGAATGCGCTCTCACCAAATTGCAGCGGAACACACAGATCCGATTCTCCAACGCCGCAAATAACCGCCATCTCTCCACCATCTGGGAATTCAACCTTTAAACCTAATTGTTTGCAGAAAGACTCTAATGGCACTAACCATGAACCATTTTTGAATATAGGTGATGAGGCAAATGTGACGGGTTGATTATCAATTGAAATTTGAAGTTTTTTGACAGGTGCTGCATGCAATCCTGTCGCAAAAGGCAGCAGGACACAGGTCGTAAGTATTAGTTTCATCATGGCGTACTTTTCTCCCGATGTTGTGCATCGTAAATTAAAAATTCTATTATCTGTTCAGAAGTTTTAGGGGTAAGTCCGGAGCCTGGCTTTCGCATCATCTTACGCACATATTTTCGCCATTCTTCCGGTGTAAAGGTGGAATTAATCGGACGTGCAACGGTATGGCATCGACTACATTTCCGAGTAAACAACTCATAAAGCGTTTGCATCTTCTGTGGATATTCGGAAACATCAATATAGTTAGGTCCCTTATCTGCGAGGTATGTTTTAGCGGCAGTGCGCGGTGCACGTAAGGCGAAAATCATTCCAATACCTACCAGCAGGATAACACCTATCACTGTAATCCAAACAATAGTCTGCTGCATCTCTTAGTGAACCCAAAAATCATTCTGTTGGTCTGAAATTTTAAAGCCAATACGATGGGCAGCTTGGAACCCTATCCGTAAACTGAAAATGACAGCATCAGGTCGTTTAGCAAGTAGACGCATCATTGGAGATAAATCGTCAATATCAATTTCATAGTCCCCGGTTTCAATGTCCACAGATAAGAACTTTCCCTTGTGTTCCGACTCAACCTTAGCCTGAATCTGCTGTTGATAAATCTCTTTGCCGCGGGTAGCAACAACTTCGGAGATATAATCGGTGCGCGGCATAATGATTTCCTTTATTGTAGTGTTTGGATTGAACTCTTTAACTGACGATGGTTTTCACCTTTTGTACAATAGCTTTTGCGCTAATGCCGTGACGTTCTAATAACTCATCAGGTTTGCCAGATCGGGGTATTCCTGTAACAGCAAGTTTGTGAACATGGACACCGTTAGTTGCAACAGCATCTAACACTGCATCGCCTAAACCGCCTTCAGGATAGTGGTCTTCAACGGTGATTAAGGTGTTGTTTGTGTCGACGGCAGCGGCGAGCAGCGTTTCCGTGTCAATCGGTTTGATACAATACAGATCGATGATGCGGATTGAGATACCTTCTGCGGAGAGTATTCCATGCGCTTTCAAAGCCTCGTGTAGCGTTACACCTGCTGTGACAACCGTTACTTTGTCTTCAGAACTCTGTTTAACGACCTTACATCCACCGACAGGGAAACTTTCGTCGGCGTCATACAGAATAGAGGTTTTTGGGCGAGAAGTCCGGATATACACAATACCTTTGTGTGCAGCAGCTTCAGCGACAAGACGCTCGGCTGCAACCGCATCGCTCGGATATAACACAACTGCTTCAGGAATTGCGCGGAACATAGCGATGTCTTCTAAACCCATCTGCGAAGGGCCATCTTCACCGATTGAAACACCGCAGTGTGAACCAGCATATTTGATATTTGCTTGTGAAATAGCGGACATCCGAATTTGGTCATAAGCACGCGATAAGAACGCTGCGAATGTAGAAACAAACGGAATTTTTCCTCGTTTTGCCAGACCGATGCCTGCGCCTACCAAATTCTGTTCCGCAATGAACATCTCAAAAAACCGATCTGGATGGAGTTCCATGAATTGTTCTGCGTAAGTAGAGTTTTTGGTGTCGCCATCCAAAGCGACAACGTTGGGATTTGCCGTGCCGAGTTTTGCAAGTCCAGTGCCGTAACCGCCGCGTGTCCCTACTTCTTCATCGGGTGCATACTCTGGAGGTTCACAATCCGTAGGGGTAGAAACGTGCTTTTCTACAGGATTTGGCGTTTCTATTTGTAGCGGAATATCTGTCTGCAGCGGGCCGAGTTCGGCTAAAGCCTTATCAAGTTCTTCCCCTTTAGGGACGGCTTTCCCGTGCCAGTTATCTTCATTTTCAAGGAACGAAACCCCTTTTCCCTTAGACGTCTTGGCAACTATCATGGTTGGTTTATCGGTTGAAGCTTTGGCTTTTTCCAACGCAGGCAAGATTTCGTCAAAATCATGTCCGTCAATACCAATCGTCTGCCATCCAAACGCCTCAAAACGATTGCAGTAGGTATCAATATCAAACGCATACATAGTGCGTTGACTCTGCCCAAGGGCGTTTACATCTACAATTCCGATAAGATTATTCAATTGATAATGTGATGCTAAAGCCGCTGCTTCCCAAACACCTCCCTCGGCAGTTTCACCATCACCGAGCAGCACATAGACACGATAATCCGATTTGTCTAAGTACTTACCATTGAGTGCCATACCCAGTCCAAGCGATAAACCTTGCCCAAGAGAGCCTGTTGCGACCTCTGTCCATTCAAAACGGGGCGTGGGATGCCCTTCAAGAATGCTATCAATTTGCCGTAGTGTAGTCAGATCATCTATAGGAATAATACCTGCTTCAGCATAAGCGGCATAAAGCAGTGGCGCGGCGTGTCCCTTGGATAAGATAAACCGATCATTGTTTGGGTTTTGCGCATTTGTGCAGTCATAGCGCATTGTATGGAAAAAGAGAGCAGAGACAATATCTGCTGCTGAAAGACACGTTGTTGGGTGTCCGGAGCCTGCCTCCGATGTTGAAATAATAGAATGAATTCGTAAGTTCGTTGCTTCCTGTTCAAGAAGATTTTTCAAGGTATCCACAAATTTCGTTTATCCTTTCCTTTTTAAGAGTGTTTCGCTTTCAAAATTTCCGAGCGCCGTTGCGCCGATATAGTAAGATAATGCTCTTTACAGGTTTTTACGAGGGACTCAAAAGTCTTAATCGCTTTTGGAATGTCTTGGGTTTTGACGTAAGCCTCTGCCTGCCAATACATTGATTTGGCTACGATTTCGTTTGCCGCGGACTGTTTACCTTTCGTTTGCTTTTTTTCGTTTTTGATAGCCTCGCTAAATTTTTCTATTGCTTGTTCATAATTTTTTTCTTCATAGTAAGCTCGAACAGCTTCTGCATAAGCGAAGTTATCTTCTTCCTGAGAATTAAAAGGTGCTATTTCTACACGTTGCTGTTCTAAAACTAATGAGGCTTCTTCCAGTTCATCTTCTTCATCATCGTATACGTCCTCCGATTCTTCTGGTTCTGGTGATTCATAAGCCACCTGATCAGAATCTTCCTTTTCGGTTTCGTCATTAAAACCTAAAGGATCAAACTCATCCTCATCAGTATTATCGTTGTTGCTATCTTGAGCAAAAGGGTCTATTTCTTCTTCGTCAAGTTTGAAATCCATTTTCTTCTCCTCAGTTGTGATGTTTCCTAACATACAGTTTATTGTTGAAACTATTTCAAGGAATTTTTCGATGTAAGCCAAGCAAAAGTGGTCATTCTATATGGAATAAATGATAACGTAATGGGTAAGTCATCAAAATGGAACCTACATATCTATATCATATCATATCAAATTTAAGCGGATATGTCAAGAAAAACCCAAAAGTACATTTGAAAAAGAATTGACACCAACAGTTTTTCTGTCTATAATAGATACGGATATTATTCAAAACTATAGGGATACTTTTCTTCTCATACTTATGAACATGAAGCGAATAGGATTTATTCTTTTTACAATTATTTTCCTTGGTGTCCAACCGCTGTTTGGGCAGTTGACAGATCCGCAAACTGAGCCTTCTCCTCCATCTACGCAAGAAGGATCTGTGGAGAACGACGAACAGAATACGGAACTCGTTTCACCTTCAACACCAGAAAAACCTTCTACAATACGGGAAGAAGAGGATGTGGAAAGTGAGAAACAAGACACTGAAAATGCTTCACCTTCTGCTACACCTGAAGAAATCTCCATAGATAGCGACAAACAGGATGTAATCCCCATTATAGAGAAGGCTGAAACCGAAGAACCGCTTGATGCCCCGAATCCAGCACTGCCGAAGTGGGAGGGTAGACGGCGACTTTTCAAGATTGTTAACGATTATCAGTTAAAAGCAGATGAAGCTGTGACAACGCTTGTCTTGATTGCCGGTGATGCTACTATACATGGAACAGTAACAGGAAATGTATTAGTGATCGGTGGGGATGTTATGATCGCTCCTGGTGCTCGAGTGAAAGGAATGTTACAAGTAATTGGTGGGCAGATAACCGGCAACCTTGAATCGGTAGCGAATGTCAGTGTAAGTAACCATTGGAGAATACTTCCTGCTACAGCGGATCTTCTGATGCGCCCTCACACCTTATGGGATCTAAGAAAACATCGAAATTTCCGATTGACTACCATGAAGTTTGCGCTTCTGCTTTTGGCGTACCTACTAATTGCATTTGTATTTCCAAGACCGATAACTGCGATAAGTTCGCTGTTGACGCGTAGACCTATTGAGAGTATCCTATTTGGTATCCTGATGTTTATTGTTATTCCAATAGTTTTCGTGGTGTTAATACTTTCTATTGTTGGATATCCATTACTGTTATTGAGTATTTGCCTTTTGGTGCCGCTGGCGTTATACGGTAAAACCGCTATCTTTTATACACTTGGGAGCACGCTTCTTGCCGGACGTTTAAAGCCGCTCGCTGTAATTTTTGGTTTTATTCCGTACTTCATGGCAACTGAAATTCCACATTTGAACTGGATAGTTTTTCTTATTTTTAACGGCATGGGGATCAGTCTCTGTATACTGGCAGCCTTAAGCGCGATGTCATCACAGAACCAGGGTAAAAACACGCATTGGTCTGAAAGGGTGCGCTAATAATGCATCTTGAATTTCCCATCTTTCTCAGTCTGTTCCTCATATTGCCGATGCTGGCAATGTATCTTCGACGACAGCAAAAACGAGCAAACTTGCCTGCTATTCGCTTCGGTGAACTTGAAGGTATCCGACAAATTCCGAAAACGCCCGCTGTCAAACTACTACCATTGCTCAAGGTAATAAGGTTCATTGTAATAGCACTTCTGATTTTTACCCTTGCCCGACCACAACTTTCTCAAAGTCAAGAACGGCGTTTCGCTGAAGGCATTAATATTTTCTTGGCACTTGATGTCTCTGAAAGCATGCGCGCAGAGGATTTTAAGGATGCTAATCGGCTTCAAACAGCGAAATCGGTTATTCAAGATTTTCTAAGGAACCGTGAAAGTGATCGGATCGGATTAGTCGTTTTTTCTGGGGAAAGTTTCACACTTTGTCCACTCACGTTGGACTATTCAGTATTGGTCGAACTACTTGATAACGTAGAAGTTGCTATGGGCGGTCAGCTGCAGGACGGCACAGCTATCGGCGATGCAATTGCAACTACTACACATCGGTTACGAGATTCAGAGGCAAAAACCAAAATTGTTATTCTTCTAACAGATGGTGAAAACAATGCGGGAACAATTGACCCTGGGACAGCAGCATCGTTAGCACAATCCTTTGGTATTCGGGTTTATACCATCGGCATGGGTAAAGAAGAAGGCGCGCGTATTCCTTATGAGGATACTACATTCGGAAAGCGATATCGAGAGGAATTAACCTATCTTGATGAAGACACACTCAAACAGATCGCCAACACTACTGGCGCCCGTTATTTTCGCGCTACGGACGTGCAATCGTTAAAGCAGGTTTATGCAGAGATTGACCAACTCGAAAAGACAAAATTTAAGGTTGTTAGCTATACTGAACGACAGGAGTTGGCAGCATATTTCCTCATACCGGCGGCACTTCTGTTAGGACTTGAAATTTTATTGAGCAACACAATTCTAAGGAAAATTCCATAGAACCCTTAGTATTTCCAATCATTCTATAGGAGACTATAATGCAAAATATCATTGCATGTAATTTAGGTAGTTATCGACAGTTTGGTGCGAATGCTTATTCGCACTTAGCAGAAATAGGGTTGACTAATGTTGAAATCAGGGTGCCTTCAGCTGATTCTATTGACACTGTACAAGAAGGTTTGAAAGCGGATGGACTCACTGCTACAAGTTTACTTGGCAGTTGCAATGTTCAATCTGACACGGTTGTTGAGGATTTTCAGGCGACTTTAGACACTGCAAACGAGATGGGTGTGAAGGTCATTTTTGTCAGTGTTCATGCTGGTGAAGCAGACCGAGACGCGGTATACGACCGTCTCCGCTCCATAGGAGAAAATGCTGCACCGTTAGGTGTTAAAGTGTGTTTAGAAACGCATCCAGATATGGCACACAACGGAGACATCGCGCTTGAGACAATGAAAGGTGTTAATCATCCGAATATCTGCATCAACTTTGATACCGGTAACGTCTATTATTACAACCATAACGTGACAGCTGTCACAGAAGTGCAGAAAATTGTTGAGTACGTCGGTGCTGTTCATCTCAAGGATACAAATGGAGGTTATCGGACATGGCATTTTCCAACTCTTGGAGAAGGTGTAGTTGATTACAAAGCCGTATTTCAGACATTAAACGATGCCGGTTTCTATGGGCCCTTCACAATGGAATTAGAAGGGATTGAAGGAGAAAATCTTGATGAAGCAGGTGTTAAGGCTCGCGTGGCTGATTCGCTGCAGCACCTGAAAGACATTGGAGTAATCTGATGGATACGAATCTCTGTGTCATTCGACTCGGTGATGGAGAACGGGTCTGCGATACACTCGGAAAAATTCTTGATACGCCGGATATAACAACGATCGGACCTTTTGCAGTATCCAAGGAACACCCAACTGAACTCCATTACCACGATTTTGATGAGTACTGGTATTTTACGGAAGGCACGACAACGGTGACACTGCGCACCGCTGACGGCCAATCCAAATCCTATCGCATAGGACCAGGGGATTTAGTCGTCACCCCCCAAGGTGTTGAGCATGGGCATATTCCAGACGATGTTGTCAAAGGTGTGCAGTGGGTGAGTGTGATTCATCCCAATGCCCGTCCTGGACATCTACACCGATAAGCGGACTATGCAAGGAATCGGCGAGGTAGAAACCTCACCTACCATTGTTGAGGAAACTATGTCAACACAAACAAATCTGTTGCCAAAACGCAGATTAGGGCGAACCGAATTGCAAGTTACTTGCCTTAGTATGGGTGGTGCAGGTATCGGCAGAGGTGATGTAACCGATGATGAGGCGATTGAAGCAGTACGCCGTGCCATTACGTTAGGAATAAATTATCTTGACACGTCACCGCTATACGGTGAGAGTGAAAGACGGGTCGGGTTTGCCCTTGCTGATGGATGGCGTGAGAAGATTTTTCTTGCTACAAAAACAGGGACACACCCTCAATGGCGTGGTGATTATAGTGCTGTAGGCACGCGGCGAAGTGTTGAAAATAGCCTCTGTCTGTTAGGCACAGATTACCTTGATGTCTGTTTAGTGCATGATCCCAAAATCATGGATCCAGTTGTTGCTAAAGGCGGTGCGTTGGATGAACTACAGCGGATGCGTGAGGAAGGATTGGTTAAATTTATTGGACTTGGTGTCCGAGAACACGAATTCCACAAGATTGCTATAGAGACTGGTATAGTTGATGTTATCCTAACCCATTTGGATTATACTTTACTTAGCCAAACTGCAAATGAGTGGTTACTATCCTTTGCTTATGACAACGACATTGGTGTCATCAACGGCAGTCCTTTGGCAAGAGCGTTACTGACTCGACTTGAACCGGATATCAAAACAGAATCGCCTGATGCTAAGAAAGCACACCAACTCTGGCAATGGGCAGCTGACAACAATTTGAACCTACTGAATCTTGCCATCCAATTTTGCCTACGACAACCGTTAATAGCAACTACCTTGACAGGTTCTAAGAATGCGATAGAGGTAGAACAGAATTTCGCCGCTGCTACAACACCTGTTTCTGATGATGTGTGGGAACAACTACAAACGCTCTTGTAGGAGAAGATTTAATGAAATTTCAGGGAAGGGTTGCTCTGGTAACCGGAGGTAGCCGTGGTATAGGAAAGGCAACCGCTCTCAAACTTGCCAGTGAAGGTGCAACTGTTGCCGTACACTATTCCCGATCAGGTGCTAAAGCGGAAGGTGTCTGTGCTGAAATCTACGGTGAATATCAACAGAAAGCATTGCCTTTTCAAGCCGACGTCTCCGACAGAGAAGCAGTAAACAAAATGGTTGCAGCGGTGACAAAAGAACTCGGCACAATTGATCTATTAGTGAATAACGCTGGTGATGTTGGCGATATGACGTTTGACGAGCTTACGCCTGAACATTGGGATCGCATTGTAGCGATTAACTTGACCGGGCCCTTCAACGTGTTATGGGCAGTCAAACCTGGAATGATTGAACAACAGTTTGGACGTATTGTGAATGTATCGTCAATTGCAGCGTTGGCAGTGCGTCCAAATCAACTACCTTACGCGGCGGCGAAAGCCGGTGTTATTTCCCTGACGAAATCGTGTTGTGGGCCGCTTGCACAGCATAATATCCGCATCAATTCGGTTGCGCCGGGTGCTATCGCGACAGATATGCTGAGTGAAGTTTCGTCAGAAATGGTAGAGCAACTCCGTTCTACGACACCGCTTGGCAGGCTCGGCGAACCGGAAGAGATGGCGGATGTGATAGCATTCCTTTTGAGCGAGGAATCCAGTTATATGACAGGTGCAACTGTAATTGCAAGTGGGGGACGAATTCTCATACCGTAACTACCAGTTCTGTCTCTCCAATTTCCAGATCGAAAGCAACATAAGTCTGCTTGCCCTCACAGAGAAACGTATCTCTCTGAAAATCTCGCCGAGAATGAACCTCGCGCAAATCCCATCCGTCAACTTGGATACGTCGTATCGGCACATCAATAACCAACGTAAAGTCTGCTGTCGGGAATTGGGTGGAAAGGTTAATCTGCTGTTGTTTTTCAAGGACTGTAATTTCAGTGAATTCCCGTGCCATCCAGTAGTGTCCAATTTCCGAGGTTTTCATCCAGAGCGTTTTCGTTCCATCGGGATCATAATTATCCAACCTTGACTTGACGGTTTTCAACACATCAAACCCACATTTTTCTCCGTTAAAATAAAAACCAGGCCAATGCCCAACGAGAACACATGGCAGTTCCTTCTCAAGAATTGGTGGCAAACGTCCACCTTGTCCATCTTCTGTGATGAATCGGTCAACATCTCCCAAATCGTAGCCTGTCCACCCGCCAAACCAATCGCCAGCACACGCAACAATGCTTGCAATAGCGATCCCCTTCTCCTTTTCAACGTGCCAGATAGGGACATCTGGGAGTTCATCATGTTTAAGCCAAAGAAAGTAAAAGGGACATGGATTGTTATTTACCTCTTGTGATGCAGTTAGCACAGCCTTCGCATACGCAGCCTCTTGTCGTTTTCCAAATGCACCAGGACTCGTTACACCTTCACAAGGAATGCCAACATTATTAAGCATTTCCATCGCTGTGATAATATAATCTGTCAGTCTATTGTCAACAGGTGGGTCCACCCACTCAACTTGCTCCCACTCTTCAGTCAGCGCGAACGTATCTAAATCAACAACAGCGGTATGCGTGAGCATTTCTGGTGTTAAATCGAAGTTTGGCCAGATAATTTCTCTGTAAATCCGCAACCACGACTGATATTCGTGTGTTGGAAAATTAGGGAATCCTTCGTCAACGCGTCCGACTCCTGCGGGATAAGGTATAAGACTAAATTTGCCTTTCACACCGTTTTCCCAGCACCATTCTGCCCACTCCCATGCAAAATCGGCGGGAATTGTTGGCGGCATTTTCTTATGTTGAGTCGCATCGCCTTCCCACCGACCAGGAGGAACATTTGGCTGATGGCGTGCTTTCCACGCATGCCTTTGTTGTATCCAATAATATGTAAGATTAATTACCGGACACGAATCATCTACGATAAGGGACAATGGAGTTCTGAGGATCGGATTGCAGATAGTAACGTTCATTCTTTGCTAATCCTATGATTCAGATTCATTGGTAATTTGTTTAACACAGTTTCGGATGTAAGGCACATCGTCTACCCATAGCCCTTGGATACCGTTTCGCATTGCCCAAGCAACATCTTGAGACGTTAGGATAAACCCTGCTTCAACAATAATTCCATTTGCGCGAAGTTCGTCCACTTGCCGCGGGATGGAACGTGTAAAGACATTGTAGATTCCAAAATGATTAATTTTGTTCCAACCAAAAATGATACGGTTCGCATCAATCTCGGTGGCAGCTTTGAGATAGTTTACCATCGGATTTATTAAAATTGCGCTTGTCTGAAGTTGTGGTTCTAATCGCTTAGCCTCAACAAGCAATTGCTTCTGCTTCTTAAAGTAAAAGGTGAGAATGCTGACGAGGTGAACAACATCAAAATGATGAATACGTTCTATGATGATAGGAAGGAGTTCAGGTGTGTCCGATTTCGGTTCAACAAAGCATGGCATTTGGTTTTCCCGCGCAAATCTGAGTGCATCATCAAGGTGTGCCACAGGTTCATTTGAGTTTTGCGACTTTAACTGCCGTACTTCTTTCCAGTTTAATTGACTGAGAGGCGTTGTGCATCCGGTGGCTTCGCGAATATCATCTCGGTTAAAGTCAACGTGAATCAGTACAGGCTGCTTATCTTGTGTGAGACAGACGTCACATTCAAATCCATCAGCACCGTCTGAGAGTGCTTGTTTAAAGGATGCAAGCGTGTTTTCAGGTGCGCGTCCCATGCCACCCCGATGTGCAAGGAGTTGGATGTTCATAAACTAATTTGTGCCGGATGTTCTCCCAGACTTAATAATGCTCTACGCAGATTTATCCGCTGTGGAAGATTCATGTTCAACGCTTCAACTGTTGCCCTACCCGTTCGTGTCCGTCCTATAATAACGAGGAAATCTTCACTCCACATAAAATGTCTATGCCACTGTTTTTGACGAGGGTTGAAAAGCGGTACGCGTTGAACTGTCTGCGGGTCCTGTGTGTGTGTTTTTGCATACTTGTGGTTGTTACAACGCGGACATGCCCACGTTAACACTATTCAGCAAATGTTCAACTCTTAGTTCGGTGGGGACATCAACGATAGACATTATCGTTCCTCCGAGGATGTAATGATATAGTGATTACAAATCGCTTTATTTGCGGCTTATATACCACAAATTTAACACAGATTTCTTGGGGTTGCAAACCATTCTGTGCTGGAGTACGGGTATCTTACACTCCCTTCTTCTTATGCCACATCCACTCAAAATTATCCTGTGGTTGAAACCCTAAAATCCGTTTCGTTTTCGCATTTGAGAATTGCTGATGTGGCAAATCCGCGAAGATATTGAAAATCTCACATTTTGATGGTAGTTTTTCAAGATCAATTTCTAATCCTAATCGAAACGCCTCGCCTGCATCTCGCCAACTGACAGAAAATGGGTTGAGATCAGTGCCTTCTGCTTCATAATTTAGGTCCTGAAAACTAAGGAACAAATAACAGAGAACATAGAGGTCGTAATTCTCGGTAAAAACTTTGCAGATTTCCTGTCCAAGTCCTTTAGTTAACGGGTAGAGTCCTGTGCTTGTCTTCGGTGGAACATCTGGGTTAATCTCGTAATCCCAACTTGTATAATCATCACCTTGTATGGTGAAATGTGGACCGGTATTGATAACACGACGGATACCGTGTTCAACAGCAGCGCGCATCATGTTATAGCATCCGCGTGTGCTAACGTCAAACGCCAATTGTCGGTCATGGCGAAGCACTGAGCAGTTGATAATGCTATCCATCCCCTCCGCTGCTCGCAAGACCTGATCTAATGACCCGACATCAATATGCATAGATTCATGTTTTGTATCAAGTTCGTTTATGTCTGTTACGCGCAAGGTGTAGTAGGGTTCTAATGCCTTAACAACATGAGGCCCGAGGTATCCGTTTCCACCTAAAATAAGAACCTTCATTGCTATATCTTCTCCTGTTTGTGTTGGACACGGTTATGTTGCTATTTTGCCGGTGGCACAAATTGTGGATCGAATTTTAGGTGTCCCTTCGCTTTGTTGATAGCAAAGCGAGAACCGGGGAACTCCGACTGGATGTGAAAAATGCCCCATCTTGATGGTGCATCAATTGCGCCTTGAAATGCTGCGACTGCATCGTTTATTCCAAGCCACGTAGAATTGGACTCCGCTTTGGCGGCTTCTTCAGCAGTAATAATAGCACCGAGTCGGAGACATGTTACACTGATTTTCCTTTCCCGTGCGAATTCTCTGCATGTGAATTCTCCGAGATGTTTTGCAAGCACAAAACCATCAATGCTGGGACGCGGTCTCCAATTCTCTTTAACAGTCCAATCTTTACCATGCTGCTCAAACAGACGGAGTGTGCTGGCATAGATGAAATGTTGGACACCTTCTGCCGATGCAGCCATCAACAAGTTATAGGTGCAACGGGTCTGATAATCAATCTCAAAGTTCTCAGGTTCGTCAGATTTTGCCTTAAGTTCGGGTGGCGTTTCTGCGATATGGACAATGGTGTCCATGCCTTTCACCAATTCATTTGTCGACTCGTCGTGCCCTAACGCACTCTGCACAAAATCAAAAATGGTATTAACAGGTTGAAGTTCCGTTAGGCGGACCGTATGTGATTCAGATGCAGCTTCTGCTAATCTGCGTGCCAATTCGGAACCTGCTGAAGTAATCAAAACATTCATAAGATTTCTCTCTTAAAATTGGGTTGTTAATTTACAAAGCTTCTCGAATTTTCGTAGCAATGTTACTAATTTCTTCAATATTTCCTTCATTCCTCGGTTGCCAAAGTGGCTGCAATGAATCTGCTTCCCACCGTGGAATGAGGTGTAGATGAAAATGAAAAACAGTCTGAAATCCAGCTGCTTCGTTATTTTGGATAATGTTGAGACCATCTGGATTTAACGCCTCACGGATCGCTGTAGCGAGTGGTACCACGGCTTCCATAATTTTACTGGCTACTTCTGCGGGTATATCAAAGATATTCCGATAGTGTTGTTTTGGTATAACAACAAGATGTCCGGGATTCGCTGGGGAAATGTCCATAAAAGCGAAAACGTGTTCGTTTTCATACACTTTTGCAGCAGGAATTTTGCCCTCAACAATCGCACAAAAGATACATTCCATTAATTTGTATCCTCGCAAGAATTTTGGGTAATTTTAGCAAATTTAGGGTTGAATATCAACAACAAATATGGAGTGAATCTACAAAGGCGTTCAATTTTCGCTTTTTCATCCGTTCAAGTCGTAAAGTCGCGATTTTGAGATCGTTTCTACCGAAAATGTTACCATACGGTATGTTTTTTCATACCGCGGTATATTTTTGAAATTCACTATAAACTCAGTCTATGATTGAGTTTAGAATGGTTTTTTATTATGGTATTAATTTTTAATTTAGGACTTCTGCGCCTTTCCCAATTTTTTCAATAATTATGGCTAAATTGGTATATTTCTGAGCAGCATTCTGAGTTTCTTGCGTGCTTGCAACTTGTTTGATTCTCTGCCATTTTTGCTAAGTAATTTCAACATTCTCTCCGCCCGGTTTTGCGTGGATTTTTGGTTTGGATGTTTTAGGGATCCATTTTGTTTTCTATACTGATATTATACCTGATTCTATGTGGTGATTAGAAGTTTTTATGGTTTGCTGGACAATAGATATCCAATATATTTCCAATAAGTTCGCCGAAAAAGTTGGGTGTTGATACTTTTTCCATCTCCGCTGAGCGTGGATTTTGATTTCAGCATGGCGGTTGACGTGTATTTTCGGAATTTTGGCAAAGGAAGAAATTATTGGAGAATTGGATGGCTCTGTGGATTCTATCATTGGACTTGATTATTGGATAGGGTTATGATAAAATGCCGACAATGGAAGACACCCAAAAAACCTACACTCTCATTCAAAAAGACAAAGAGACTGAAGCACGCGTTGGCAAGCTCCACACTGCACATGGCACTGTAAATACCCCGATTTTTATGCCTGTAGGCACCCGCGGCACCGTCAAAGCATGCACACCCGAAACGCTATCCGAACAGATTCAGGCAGAAATCATCCTTGCCAATACCTACCACCTTTATCTCCGTCCCGGTCACGAGATTGTCCAAGAAGCAGGCGGTTTGCATCAGTTTATGGGATGGGATAAACCTATATTAACCGATAGCGGGGGGTTTCAAGTATTCAGCCTCGGCCCATTGCGAAAAATAACGGAGGAGGGTGTCACGTTCCGTTCTCCTATAGATGGCACGGAACGTTTTATTAGTCCCGAACGTTCCATTGAAATTCAGAATGCGCTCGGGGCAGATATTATCATGGTGTTTGATGAATGCCCTGCTTTGCCTAACGAGTATGATTACCTCAAGAACTCAATGGAGATGACGTTGCGTTGGGCAGAACGGAGTAAAAAAGCACA
>LXNJ01001362.1_pt1 | contig 14717 bp, 9 predicted proteins | sample 809081 | NCBI WGS metagenome assembly LXNJ01 (sample SAMN04870510, study PRJNA318959) | sponge metagenome | biome: sponge; feature: marine sponge reef; material: water | host: Petrosia ficiformis | place: Greece: Milos, Mediterranean Sea | collected 2013-05-29 | depth 5-7 m
AAGAGGACTTTACAAGAATCAATACGTTCTATCGCGAAGAAGCGCCGCTTTGGGCGAACGTTACGGAGTATCAGCAGCACGCGCTCCGGTATCACTCCCAGAACACCGGTTTGGCTTATCCGTGGCCGCACATGACTGCCGTGGAAGGCGAAGGGATCATCGGCGGAGGGATGGAATATCCGATGATGACGCTGATGGGGGATTACAACGCGCGTGGCGACAGTGCGTTGTACAACGTCACGGCGCACGAATTGGCCCACATGTGGATTCCGATGGTTGTCGGTACGAACGAGCGGCAATTCAGCTGGATGGATGAGGGATTCACGACCTTCCTCGAGAACGATGCCCGTATGGACTACCACCCGGGTCTCAACCATTATCTCCGCGATCAACAGATCTACGCTGCGGTGGCTCGGCAGCGCAGCGAGGGAGCGGTTATGCGGCATTCCGGCTATCACGCAACGTCGCTTGCTTTCACGATCGCTTCCTACATGAAGCCCGCCACGATGCTGACCGCCTTGCGCGGCGTGCTGGGCGACGATGTGTTTTACGAAGCCACCCAAACGTTCATCGCCGAGTGGGCGTACAAGCATCCCTATCCATGGGACTTGTTCAATACGTTCGAGCGCGTTTCCGGGCGCGATCTGGACTGGTTCTGGCGGTCGTGGTATTACGAAACCTGGACGCTCGATCAAGCCATTGAAAAGGTGCAGGCGGACGGGGTCGAAACGACCATTACGGTGCGCGACAACGGGCTGGCGCCTATGCCGGTGCTTCTTGGTATCGAGTTGGCGTCCGGCGAAGTGATGGGTAGGCGGATTCCCGTCACGGCCTGGTTGAATGGCGCCACCACCGCTTCCTTTACGCTTGCCACCGAAAGCCCCGTCGTACGAGTCGTCATCGATCCGGAAAACATCTTCCCGGATGTGGATCTTTCAAACAATGGCTGGAACCGGAAAGAAGAGGCCGACTAACCCTTACCGAAGCGCGTCAAGCAGGATTTCCGCCGGGTGGAACGTGCTTCGACCCGTGGTATCGAAAATCTGGGTGCGGCACGATATACCGGCGGCGGCGATCAGTGTATCCTCCGGCGTTTTCCGGACAGCCGGCGCAAGGCGCCGCTCGGCCATGGCGATGGACAGATCGTAGTGCTCTGCTTCGTAGCCGAATGCGCCGGCCATGCCGCAGCACCCTGAATCGACCGTGCGGACTGTATAGTTCGGCGGTAGCCCAAGGCATGCCGTGGTTGCGGTCGTTCCCGCAAGAGCTTTCTGGTGACAATGCTCATGCAGGAGTACTTCGCGGGCTTCGTCGGTCCATGTCGCCTCTTCGGCAAAAGAATCCGCCTTCCCGATCACGAATTCCTCGAAGGTAAACACCTGTCTGGCGAGCATGTCTACGCGAGCATCTCCGGGCAAGAGCACCCGGGCTTCGTCGCGAAACGTAAGAATGCAACTCGGTTCGAGCCCGATCACGGGGATGCCCTGTTTAGCCCATGGATACAGGGCGTCCACGGCTTGCCGGACCTGTTTGCGCGCTTCTTCCAGAAATCCTTTGGTGAACATGGGGCGTCCGCAGCAGAGCGCTTCCGATGCGACGCGTACGGCGAAGCCGGTGCGGCGTAAGAATTCCGCTGCCGCTTGCGCCGTCTCGGGATGATGCCAGTTATTGAACGTATCGACGAAAAGAAGCACGAGCGGGCCGTCCGCAGGAGCATTTTTCGTCCCTTGTTTCGCAAACCGTTTCGTAAAAGGCTCGGGAGCGAAGGAGGGCAGGGCCCGATGCGGGGATAGCCCCATGGTGCGTTCGAGGAGTCGCCGGATGCTCCGCTGCCTGTTCAACCCGTTGACGATACGCGCTGTCCTTCCGTTCATGCGCCGTGCAAGAAGGGGCATGTGCGCAAAAAGCCGCGTACGCAGCGACGGAGCATGCTTTTGCCAGTACATACCGAGCCATTCGGACTTGATCCGGGCCATATCTACGTTCGAGGGACATTCCGTTTTGCATCCCTTGCACTGAATGCATAAGTCCATCACCTCGTACATTCGTTTTCCGGTCAGCGCTTCTAGGGGAAGCCTGCCCGACAATGCCTCGCGCAATGCATTGGCCCGTCCCCGCGTGTTGTCCTGCTCGTTTCGCGTGATCATGAACGGGGGGCACATGACGCCGGTATCGAGTTTGCGGCATGCTCCGTTGCCGTTGCACAACTCGATGGATCGGGCAAACCCGCCCTGGTCGGAAAAATCCAGCTGTTCCACTACCGGAAGCGTTTCGTATTCTGGCCCCATTCGCAGGTTTTCGGTCATGGGAGGCGACCCGACGATCTTGCCTGGATTGAGCAGGCCGCGCGGGTCGAAAAGGTTTTTCGTTTCCTGGTAGACCCGGTACAGTTTCGGTCCGAGGAGCGGTTCGAGAAACTCGCTGCGGGCCAGTCCGTCGCCGTGCTCGGACGAGACCGTTCCGCCGAACCGCCGCACGAGCTCCATCGATCCCTGCGCAATGTCACGCATCTTTGCCACGTCTTCCGCGTCCTTCGTATTAATGAACGGGCGGATGTGCAGGGCGCCGGCGGAGGCATGGGCGTACAGGACGGTTCGGGTATCTTTCAGAAGCGACATGAGTGCCGCCACGTACTCCGCAAGATGCTCGACCGGCACGGATGCGTCCTCGATGAAGGCGATGGGCTTGTGTTCGCCTTCGACGCCCATGATCAGGCCAAGGCCCTCCTTGCGTACGGCCCATACATTGGCGATTTCTTCCGGCGTGCGGGCAGGCACGACCGCGTAGCCGGCTTTTCTTCGTTCGAGCTTTCGTTTCAGATCGTTCAGCCGGGCGGTCAGTTGCTGTTCGCTGTCGCCAAAGTATTCCGTGATGAGTACCGCCTCCGGATTATCTTCGATAAACGTGAGACGGTGTGCAAAGCCCGGTGCGCGCCGGGTTTGTTCGATGGCAATGCCGTCAAACAGTTCGACGGCCGAAGGCCCCGTTTCCAGAATGGTCGTCACAGATTCGAGCGCTTCCCGTAACGTGGCGAAGTGGACCACGCCAAGCATCGATCTCTTCGGACGCTCGACCGCCTGCAACAGGATTTCTTTCGTGATCGCCAGCGTACCCTCGCTACCGCACAGGAGGCGCGCCGGATTCCGGCTCGTCTTGTCGAGCAGATGCTCCAGACGGTACCCGCTGTTGCGGCGCCAGTGCCGGGGCGTGTCCCGGCGGATCGTTTTTGCATCCGCCTGCAAGAGCCGGTCGAGATCCCGGTAAATTGCTCCTTCGCGTCCTTTGGAGCGGGTGTGTTGATTCCACCGTTCGGCACTGGTTTCTTCAAAGCGGACAGGGGTGCCGTCGTCGAGAAACACATCCAGCGCCTGCACATGATCGACCGTGTTCCCGTACAGAATGGAATGGGCGCCCGTCGCATTGTTGCCGACCATGCCTCCCAGCGTCGCCCGGTTGCTGCTGGCGGGGTCCGGTCCCACCATCAGCCCGGCGGGCAGCAGGGCCGTATTGAGCCGGTCCAGCACAAGGCCGGGTTGTACGCTCACCTGACATGCTTCTTCGTCAATCTCGAGAATGCGGTCGAGATGCTTCGTAAAGTCGATGACCAGCGCTTCCGCCACCGTTTGTCCGGCCAGCGACGATCCTCCACCCCGTGGCAGTACCGGAATTTCGAAATGGGCGGCTTCTTCGATCGCTGCCTGGACATCGTCCATCGTTTGCGGGACCAGCACGGCATGCGGCTGCATGCGATATATGCTGGCGTCGGTCGCGTACAGTGCGCGCGACATCTCATCGAAAAGCAGATCGCCGGCAATACGGGGAGCAAGTACGTGCCGAAAGTCCCGCAAGGTGTCGTTCATGCGTGTCTCCTCCATGCAGTCCTTGCGAACAAATCTTACAGTTCGACCGGCGTGCCCTCTTCGGGGACCACGATGCGTATATCCGGAAAAAAAAACCGGATATTTTCGGCCATCCACGTTCTCGCGTTCGTTTCTCCGTGTACGAGCACGACGGTTTCCGGCGCCAGTCGTTCGACCAACTTGATAAGATCGCGCCGGTGGCTATGTCCACTGAAGCGGAACCGTCGGACTTCGCAGCGGACGGGTTGCGCCGGTTTCATCCGGTCGATTTGCACCTCGGCGTCGTCGCCTTGCTCCGCCGCAGCCAGGAGTTGAGCCGCCGGAGAATCTTCCTTGGCGAATCCTACCAGAAAGATCGCGTTCTTTTCGTCTTCGACCAGTCGCCGCGCAAGGTCATTGGATATGGTGCGTTCGAACATCATGCCACTGGCCGCCACATGAATAGCCGGTCCCCGCAATGCATTGTTGAGCAAAGCCGGCTTCCGGGGCAGGCGCATCTGCTCTACGTCGAACACCCTGAATTCCTCGTCGAGGCGCGGCGTGTTGAAGCGTGTGCTGTCATAGATATCCGCAAACGCCCGCATGGAACCGGCCGTATAGACCGGAATATCGAAAGGAATCCGACCCAGTTTCTTGAACCGGTGAATGAGGGCAAGGATTTCCTGGGCACGTCCGAAAGCGAACGAAGGAATGAGCACCGTGCCGCCACGAGCCAGCACAGTCGCCAACGCATCGGCAAATTTCCTCTCTTCTGACTTGCGTGTGGTCAACTCGGCGCCGGAATCCGCCCCGAGGGTGGATTCGAGAATCAATATATCTACAGGGGGCTCCGGATAATCTCCTCCCGGGACAATGGATTGAGGATGCTGATTGGTGTCGCTCGTGTAAAACGCTCGTCGGATTTGTCCTTCCGACCCCCAGGAAAAAAGGACACCGGCAGCACCCAGCACATGCCCGGCATGGTAAAAGCGTGCAGTGACTTCGCATTGACCGCGAAGCCCGGTTACGTCGAAATCCGTATTGAGGTTATGGGGCGCATAAAGAAAACGGTGTTCTTCCAGTTCCTCCTCATTGAACAGGGGAGCATGGATCGAATTGCCTTCCCGGAGTTTGCGCCGCTGCAACCGTGCGGAAGCGGGAAGCACAAAATCCGTCAGGTCTCGCGTAGCGCGTGTCATATGAACGCGCACATGCGGAAAGTGCCGGACCAGCACCGGTAGAGCACCGATGTGATCATGGTGCGCATGCGTAACCAGCACATGATCCACATGCCAGTCGGACTCCTTGTGGATCATGTCGAAGTCCGGCAACGAGGCCGGTCCTTCCTCGTCGGGGTCGGCTCCTGCGTCGATCAGGATGCCAGTATTCTCGATCAGCGCAAGATGGCAACTGGCGCCGATGGCCTCTGTTTTTCCCAAAGAAACGAATTGCATCCGCGCCCGGCGTTACGGCGTTACGGAGGCGGCTTCGTACGCCCGCCAGTCGGCCAGGAACCGCTCCAGACCGATGTCTGTCAGCGGGTGGTGGAGCAGCTTTTCGATTACGCCAAGCGGCATCGTTGCTACATCCGCACCGATGAGGGCCGCCTCGACCACATGCATCGGGTGCCGAATGGATGCAGCCAGTACCTCTGTGGCGAAGCCGTACTGCCTGTATATCCGAACGATCTGGTCAATGAGCTCCATTCCATTTGAGGAAATGTCGTCGAGGCGTCCGATGAAAGGGCTGATGTAATTAGCGCCCGCCTTGGCGGCGATGAGCGCCTGCGTGGACGAGAAGCAAAGCGTGCAGTTTGTCCGGATGCCCTCTTCAGAACAGGTTTTCAATGCCTTGACGCCATCGGGAATGAGCGGCACTTTCACGACTACATTCTTGTGAATTGGCGCCAGTTGCCGCGCTTGCTCCATGATCCCGGCGTAATCGACGGCGGTAACTTCTGCAGAGACATCCCCATCCACGAGTTCGCAAATGCGGTAGATGTGCTCGTGAAAATTGACGTTGCCCGCCTTTCTCATGAGCGACGGGTTCGTGGTTACGCCGTCCAGTATACCCATGGATTCAGCTTCGCGGATTTCCTCCAGATCCGCGGTGTCTACAAAAAATTTCATAACAAAGCGACAGTTTAAACAGAGAAGATACGGGAAGGAACGTCTCTACAGGATACTCTGATTACATCCGCAAAGTTCAGAGGCTGAGCGGGGTGCGCTGGCAAGGAATGACGAACCAGTGTGGCAGGCTCCGCATAATGAGGAATGACGCGGCCAGTGTGCCCCTCTCTGCCTTCCGAAGGGCGCTTCACGCCCACGGCGCCCCGAATCCGAAGCGTTCCGCTAATTTCAACGATGCCATTATGATATCCTTGACGCACGAACGTGAAGCGCTGATCGAAGTGGACTTAATCAGAGTATCCTTTAATGATACGCAATGGGGCGCTGAGATTCGCGCCTTTTCGTGCCTCTTGCGCGATTATGCCGATGGCTCCGGTTCCACGATTCGCTTGGCTACCAGCATGGTGAGATCGTCGGATAATTCCTCGATGTTTCCCGTGAATTCGGCAATGTCCTTATGGACAAGATCTACAATATCCGCCGCCGATGAGGTGTGCACTCTCTTTAGCATTGCCTCGAGGCGATCTTCATGGTATTCCTCCCCGGCGACTCCCATTGCCTCCGTCACGCCGTCGGTGAACAGCACGGCGATGTCGCCCGGGTCCAGTTTCACCGTGCCGTGCTCGTAGCCGATCTGATCGATCACGCCCAACAGCAGCCCCCCCCTTTCCAGCAGTTCTATGGAGCCGTTTTGTCGTACGACCATGGGCGGATTGTGCCCGGCGTTCACGTACTCCATGTGCCCGGAATCGAGGTGCAGGATGGCCAGAAAAAACGTAATGAACCGGTCCGTATCGGTATTCTGGCATATGACGCGGTTGATATGCCCCACAGCCTGCTCGATCGTCATCTCCATGGGCAGCACGACACGCAGACTGGCTTGCAGGTTTGCCATAAGCAGCGCCGCAGGCATGCCTTTTCCCGTCACGTCGGCAATAGCGAGCAGGAGCCGTTCGTCCTTGACTCGAACGACATCGTAGTAGTCGCCTCCTACAAGACGGCTTGGTCTGGCAAGCGCCGCCACCTCGTAGCGTCCTATATCGGGCGTTTGTTGCGGCAAGAGCCGTTCCTGAATGCGCCGTGCGATGCGCATTTCTTCCTCAAGACGCTTTTTCTCGATCTGCTCTTCGACCAGAAACGAGTTTTGCACCGAAACAAGGGTGAGATTCCCCAAAGCGGACAGGAATTCGATATCTGCAGAGGTATAAGGCTGCCCGCTTCGCTTGGGGCCGAGGCATAATGCGCCGCAAGGCGCCCCCTGGTGTTTCAGGGGAAGCGCCAGCATCAACCCGAGGTCGCGGAGTTCCTGATGGGTATCGTCGGAAACCGTTTCATGAAAAGAAGACAGGCTGCCTGATGGCGCCGGACCGTTATCCGGAAGCACGAGCTGCTCCAGTGTGCAGAGCTTCTCTGCCAGCGCCGGCGCAATCTGCTCCGGCAAGCCCCCGGAGGCGGTTACGAACATGTCCGTATTGTCTCCGTTCGTCCGGTTCCGGCGCACCAGAAAAAGATGGCGGGATACAAGGAGATGTCCCATCAAGGCAAAGGATAACAACTTGACGAGACGCTTCCGGTCAATGGTTGCATTGAATTCCTGCGACAGATCGAACAGGGTGTTCAGTTCCTGAATCCTCGCATCGAGGTCGCGGTTCGCTAATTGCAGTTCTTCCACCATCAGGGAGTTGTGTACTGCCGTAGAGGACATATGGACAAGCGATCGGACAAACTCGAGTTCGAAGGGGGTGTACGGCTCGCCTGTCGCTTTCCTTCCGGCAGCGAGGATGCCGATTTCCCGGTTTCCGAAACGTATCGCCGCCGCCAGTTCCAGACCGTGTTCCAGTAAATTTTCCGGTACGCGGTTCGCCGTCAGCACGGTATCCTCTGGTATTTCGGGTACCTGAAGGATAGTCCCTTGTTCGAGGGTCTTTACGTTTCTTGTTGCGGCTACGCGGTATCCGTTTTCGACCGGATCGCGCATCAGCACTGCGCTCTGGGTCGTCAGCAGTTTGCTCATGACCGTCAGGAGCAAACTCTTCAGCACGAACTGCAGATCGAGGGATGTGCTCAAAAGGCGGCTCGTCTCGTACAGGGCGCGCAGGTCGAACCGTTCGCTTCGCATGGGAGATGTATCCGAATCGGGCATATGCGCCGTGCAGAGCACTTTCTATGAGAGATGGCGGATGTGCATTTTGCAAATTGTCCAACGGAGGCATATCCTGTCCCCGCTTTTTTATATATGCTCCGTTTCATAAGAGGCTTATCCGGAGTCGGCGCGTATCAGGATGTATGATCCTGCGGTGGTTTGTCGTCCAGGTGCACGACATCCGCTTTCCGGGCACGGCCCTCGGCTATTTCCACCAACACGCATGTCTTGACCTGGTGCAATCCCTGACGACCGGCCGCCCCGGGGTTAAGGTATAGCATATTCGGGGGATTGCGTACCCGTTCGATGCGCAGGATGTGGCTGTGTCCACAGATGAAGATATCCGGGGGATCGGCGGCGAGCGCTCCGGCGATCAGGGGGTCCCAGTGCCCCGGGCTTCCCCCGATATGTGTCATGCAAATGCGTACGCCGTCCACTTCGGTTCGCAACACACCTACAGTGCGGTAACGGATGCCTGGCCCGTCCACATTGCCCCAAACGGCCTGTACAGGAGCGATCTCTTCGAGTCGATCCAGGATATCCACCGCACCGACATCTCCGGCATGCAGGATGCGGTCCACCCCGTTGAAGTATGTTGCAATCGCCGGATGAAAATAGCCGTGCGTGTCCGAGATGATTCCAAGTTTCACAGGCGTGTCCGGTTACGATCCGCTAACGGGCTGGCGCCGGGCCACGCGGTACAGCCACAGAATGAAGCAGCCGAACGCAACCAGTCCGAGTGCATCGGCCACCGGTTCGAAGCCCTCCGGCGCCAGTTGGAGGACGGCTGTATTCTGCGCAGCAGCGAACGGGATGGCCAGCAGGATACCTACCAGGGCCTCGCCCGTGATAAGCCCGGAAGCGAACAACAATCCTCGTCGGCCCGCCCGTTGCACGGCTTCCTCGTACGCTGCCTCGCCGCCGATCCGATCTTTGCGCCGGCGCAACGAACGTTTGGCGAAAAACGCCACCAGTCCACCGATGAAAATGGGAACGGTCAATTCCAGCGGCAAATAAATACCGACGGCGACGGCCAGTACCGGCATGCGGAATTCGGTGCCGCGATGCTCCAGGTACTTGTCCATGGCAATGATGATCGCGGCAATGAGCGCGCCGGCTATGATCATGTTCCAGGGCAGGTCCTGCCGGAATACGCCGTCGGCGACCGAACTCATGAGCGTAGCTTGCGGAGCCTGAAGCGCCTGCGACGGATCCATACCCTCTCTCGGGAACACATCGCCGAGCCCATATGCCTGAAATAACAAGTCCAGAACAGGCGCCAGCACCAGGGCGGCGGCCACAACCCCCACAACCTGCATGATTTGTTGCTTGAACGGCGTGGCGCCTACGAGGTACCCCGCTTTCAGGTCCTGCATGTTATCTCCGGCGATAGCCGCCGCACAGCATACGACCGCACCGACCAGAATAGCGGTGGCTGCCGCCGTGGTGGCTTGCATCGCGTCGACGGCAAAATTTATTTGCGATCCGAGCACCCATAGAAGCAACAGCGATGTGGTCAGGATTGTAGCGATCGTGACTCCGGAGACAGGGTTATTCGACGATCCCACAAGACCGGCCATATATCCGGCTACGGAAGCAAAAACGAATCCGGCCAGGAGGGAGAAAACCAGTCCGAGCGCAAGCGTACCCCAGTACAAACCGGCCGTGATGCCGAGCGCCTCCTGATCCACAATAAACAGGAAACTGAGAAAAATCGGCACGCACATGGCGAGGGAGCCCCACAGGACGATATGAATCGGCGTATCCCGTTCGGTCCGCACTACTTCCGAGCGGCGCCCCGATCGGGCTTGCCGGACGGCGTCCAGCGAGGACAGAATGCCGTCCTTGATAGGCTTGACAAGCGATAGCAGCGCCCAGATGCCTCCGATCGCCATGGCGCCGACGCCGAGGTACCGAATGCGTCCGCTCCACACCGCAAGCGCCGCCTCGTATCCCGTGGCTCCCTCCGTAATCGCCGCCAGGTCCTCCGGCGAGGCGATCGCTGTATAGATGGGAATGCCGAACAGCCAGGAAATCAGGCCGCCCGCAAACACCAGTATAGCGATGTTCAATCCGACGATGTACCCTACTCCGAGCAGAGCTACACCCAGTTCGGTACCGTATCCGAAGACGGCTCGGCCTGCATGCACAGCCCCCGACGCCGAGTCCGCCACGAGACGAAATCCTGTCTGGAACAGTTTTAGCGCAGCGCCCGCCGCACCTGCAAGAGCGATATATCGGGCGCCTTCGCCTCCTTCCGCACCTGCCTTGAGCACTTCGCCCGTGGCCACGCCTTCCGGAAACTGAAGTTGAGCCTCGATGATTAGCGCTCTCCGCAACGGGATGGTGAACAACACGCCAAGCACACCTCCTGTGAGAGCGATCGACATTGTGGCCAGAAAGTCGAATCCCTGCCAGTATTGCAGCATCAGCAACGCGGGCAACGTAAAGATCACGCCTGCCGCAAGCGATTCGCCTGCCGACGCCGCCGTTTGCACAATGTTGTTTTCGAGAATATTCGATGTGCGGAAAAAGCGCAGGATCGCCATGGAAATGACGGCCGCCGGAATGGAGGCGGACACGGTCAGGCCGACCTTGAGGCCCAGGTAGGCATTCGCTCCGGCCAGCACAGCCGACAGGATAAAGCCGAGGATCACTGCCTTGAGCGTAATTTCGGGCAGGGATTGCGATGCCGGGATGTACGGCGTAAAGGCGGGCGATTTCGTTCCGGAAGGGGTATCCATGCGTATTCTCGAAAGGTATGACCGATGATTAGCCCAAGAGAAGCGATTGTCTGAAAATAGCGCAGGAATGCGCGAAGAATCAAACAGGCCATGTCATACTAAAAGACCCTATCTTCCGAAGAGCGCTCTTCATGCAACATATATCCTGTACGATGGAACTTGGAATGATCGGTCTGGGAAAGATGGGAGGCGGCATGGTTCTCCGGCTTCTCCGGCATGACCACAGCGTTATTGGATTCGACCTTTCGGCCCAGGTCGTTTCGCAATACGAGAAATCCGGCATGACAGGCGCCGATTCGCTGGAGGCATTGGCGATGCAGTGCACCTTGCCCCGGTATATCTGGATGATGGTGCCCGCCGGAGATGCGGTGGACGCCACCATTGCCGCTCTGGCGCCGCTGCTCGAAGAAGGAGATGTTCTGATCGATGGAGGCAACTCCGATTATCGCAACACGATACGCCGTGCCCGGGCGCTGAGCGACCACGGGGTCATGCTGGTCGATGCCGGGACCAGCGGCGGCATTTGGGGCCTTGAGGAAGGATATTGTCTGATGGTGGGAGGGGACAAGCAGGCTGTCGAACGGCTCGCGCCGGTTTTCGATGCGCTGGCGTGCGACGGTAGCGAGGGCTGGGGACATGTCGGACCTGCCGGCGCCGGCCATTTCGTAAAAATGGTGCATAACGGGATCGAGTACGGCATGATGCAGGCCTATGCCGAGGGATTCGCAATCATGGCGGAAAGCGACCGTTTCGATCTGGATACCCATGCCGTCTCTCATATCTGGCGGCATGGGAGCGTGGTCCGGTCCTGGCTCCTGGATCTGACGGCGGACGCATTGGAAGAGGACGCAGACCTGCGCGACATCGCTCCCTTTGTGCCTGATTCCGGCGAGGGCCGCTGGACCGTTCGTGAAGCGATCGATCTCAATATCCCCGCTCCGGCGATTACCGCCTCGCTGCTCCAGCGCATTCAGTCCCGCGACGATCGGTCTTTTGCACATCGCCTTCTTTCGGCCATGCGCAACCGATTTGGGGGGCATTCCGTAAAGAGAGGGGGGGGCTGAATCCTTGCAAAACACGGCGGAGGCTTTCCACGCTGTTTCAGCGGGCGTTTTGCAGGGCGTTTTCGAGAATAGCTATCGCGGAGGCAGTAACCCGGTCAAGAGATTCTGCGGCATTGATCGTGAACGCATGCCCCGGCTCTTCGAGCGCCGCGTACTGGCTGCCGAGCAGATTTTTTCCAAAGTAATGACCGTGGCGGGCGCTTATCCTTTCCGCAACGATATCCCGCTCTGCCCGCAGGTAGACGAAGATCGTTTCCTCGTTGTTGCTTCGGAGTACGTCCCGGTACTTTCTTTTCAGGGCCGAACATGTGATGATCGCCGGCTTCTTTTCATCCAGACACTGCCGGATCCGGGCGCGCAACGCTTCGAGCCATTCTGCACGGTCGTCGTCATTCAGCGCGATTCCCCGACGCATTTTGTCGATATTGGACGGCGAATGAAAATGGTCCCCATCAAACAGGGACCACCCAAAGTGCTCTGCCGCAACTTGCCCGACCGTCGTTTTCCCCACACCGGATACACCCATGAAAATCGCGACCAGGCTGCGCCGCGCCGGGGTATCGGGAACTTGCCGGGCAGTCATTCTTCAGACGCGTTTTCGGAAGACGTTTCGCGGTTTGTCCAATGGCATTCGCCGGGGCGGAACGTAACGGGACATTTCTTCTATAGGATACTCTGCTTAAGTCCGCGAAGTTCAGAGGCTGAGAAGGGTGCGCCGGCAAGGAATGACGAAGCAGTGTGGCAGCCCCCACATAATGAGGAATGACGCGGCCAGCGTGCCCCTCTCTGTCTCTCGAAGGGTGCTTCACGCTCGCACCGCCTCGAATCCGAAGCGTTCCTCGCTAATTTCAACGATGGAATTATGATATCCTTATACGCCCGAACGTGAAGCGCTGATCGAAGTGGACTTAATCAGAGTATCCTATATTATAGCGGGACATCGGGTTCATCGCTATCCTTACCTAAACTATCTCTTTTGCATTATGTCCGGTTCCATACGTGTCGGTCTCCTTACCGGCGGGGGCGACTGCCCTGGGCTCAACGCCGTCATCCGGGGCGTCACGAAATGTCTCATCCTCCGGCACCGCGCCGAAGTGATCGGCATCGAGGATGGTTTTCTCGGGCTGATCGAACGGCGTACCCGCCCCCTGTCCTATCGCGACGCCAGTGGTATTCTCACGCGTGGAGGCACGATTCTCGGGACCAGTAACATAGCTAATCCATTCAGTTACTACAAACGGGACGATGCGGATGTCTCGGAAGAGGTTTTCGAATATTGCCGTCTGATCGGGCTCGATGCGCTGATTGTCATTGGCGGGGATGGTACGATGTCCATTGCGAACGGTCTTGCACAGATGGGCATGAAGATCGTCGGCGTGCCCAAGACGATCGATAACGATCTGATGGGTACGGAGCGCACGTTCGGATTCGATACTGCCGTTTCGATCGTCACGGAGGTAATCGACCGTATTCATACTACCGCACAGAGTCATGACCGGGTGATGATCATTGAAACGATGGGGCGCTACGCGGGGTGGATTGCCCTCTACGCCGGGGTAGCGGGCGGCGCCGACATCATCCTGATTCCCGAAATCGAATACACGGTCGAAGATGTGGCATGGGTATGCCGGCAACGGGAAGCCAAAGGCCAGCACTTTACGATTATCATGATTGCGGAGGGAGCCCGGGCCCAGGGAGGCGACCTGATCGTTAAACAGATTGTGGAAAACAGTCCGGATCCCGTGCGCCTCGGGGGGGTTGGCAAGGTGCTCGAGCAGGCGTTGAATACGCAGATAGACAGCGAGGTGCGCACCACGATTCCGGGGCATATGCAGCGGGGCGGTACGCCGACGGCGTACGATCGCGATCTGGCTACGGTCTTCGGCGTTTATGCTGCCGCCATGATTGCCGAGGGGCGGTTCGGGCACATGGTTGCGCTGCAGAACAATCGGCTCACGAGTGTTCCCTTCGAGGAGGTCGCCAACAAGACCCGCATGATTCCTCTCGACCATCCGATGATTGCTACAGCCCATGCTACCGGGACATCTTTCGGTGCGCGCGACTTCGATTTCCGCATCGAGAGTTTCCATATGCAGGATGTCGTCACCTGACGCAAGCGGCTTTCATCCGGCTCCGAATTATTCCGCTATGACCGTTTTTCTTACCGGGGGTACTGGTTTCGTGGGAGGCTATACCCTCCGTGAACTGCTCCGGCAGGGGCATGCCGTGCGTTGTCTGGTTCGAAGTGAAGTCGCGGCGCTTGATGCTATGCCGGACCGCGTAGAGCAGGTATTCGGCTCCGTGACCGCCCCGGACACGTTGCACGGAGTAATGGACGGCTGCGATGCGGTGATCCATATGGTGGGTATTATCCAGGAACATCCTGCACACGGCGTTACCTTCGATGCGATCCACTTTGGAGGTACGAAAGCCGTCGTGGACGAAGCCCGCAAGGCCGGCATTCCCGGATTTATCCACATGAGCGCTAACGGCGCCCGCCCCGATGGCGTATCCGCCTATCAGACCTCGAAGTGGCATGCGGAAGAATATGTCCGGCGGGCAGGTTTTTCTCACTGGACGATTTTCCGTCCCTCGCTCATTTTCGGGGATCCCGGACCGGGCGGTTTCGAATTCGCGTCCGAGCTGGCCCGCACACTGGTGCGGCCATTGCCTGTGCTACCTGTTTTCGGCAGCGGACGCTTTGAGATGCAGCCGGTATCTGTCGAGGAAGTCGCCGCAGCGTTCGTACAGGCGCTCACGCTCGATGCTGCGCACGGCAAGGTCTATTACGCCGGAGG
>LXNJ01001363.1_pt1 | contig 14716 bp, 15 predicted proteins | sample 809081 | NCBI WGS metagenome assembly LXNJ01 (sample SAMN04870510, study PRJNA318959) | sponge metagenome | biome: sponge; feature: marine sponge reef; material: water | host: Petrosia ficiformis | place: Greece: Milos, Mediterranean Sea | collected 2013-05-29 | depth 5-7 m
AGGTGAATGTAAATCAAGAAAATAGATGTCTGCACTTTATGTCGAATTTATGATCAATAGTAAGAATTTCGACTTATGGGTAATAGTAAGCCCTACAATCGGGGTTGCGGTGTTGTTTGGGTTAAAATGTGTGAAACCTGAAATAAATCCTTAAATTGACGCCCGCAGCATGCCGGACGCGCATGCTGCGTTGATTTGGCTGAATGCCATAAAGGCATTCATAGCGTTGATTTATGGGTTTCGCAAGCTCTACCCGACGGACGATATAAACTCTCAGTAAAACTCAGTAACTGATAATTCTTAAAACTAAATAACCCTGCTTTAGGGTCTGTTTTTATTGTCCATTTCCGTTCTACCCCACCGAATGCCATAGGCGCATTCGGTGTTGATTCCCTACGGGATTTATCAAACTCACGTTATTTTTAGTCAAATTCCTGTATTAGATGATATTTAGATTACCTCTTGAAATTTCAACAGCTATCGTGTATAATTTTGAATACTCAAGAGTGCACAGTTTTGTACCTCAATTTGATTATGTTGAAATAGGCGCTTGATAGAGATCTCGCCTAACAAGAAAGGTTTGTGAATGATACTTGGAAAGGTCACGGGGACAGTCGTCGCTACACAGAAAGATGAGAAACTTGTCGGTAGCAAATTGCTGATTGTCCAAGATGTGAATTTAGATGGAGAATTAGAGCGGAAATACACAGTCGCCGTTGACGCGGTCGGTGCTGGCATCGGTGAAATCGTGTTGATAGCAACAGGAAGTTCTGCGCGTCAGACGAGTGTGACCAGCAACAAACCTGTTGATGGCGTTGTCATGGCGATCGTTGATACCATTGAAGTTGATGGTGAAGTCCGTTACATGAAATAGAGAGACCGACTGATATGGAACAGACACAATTGTTCCCGGAAAAAGCAGTCGATGATGAACTGCCGTTAAAACTGGAGTTAATCAAGCAAATCGGATGGTTAGTCCGCCTTCGTTGGATTGCAATCGCAGGTGTTTTCTTCACCGTAACGGTTGCCAATTTAGCGTGGGACATGATTGCGAACCCCATTCCGCTTTATATCACAGCCGGTCTGATGGTCCTGTACAACTTTGAACCGCGGATGTATCGCAAAGCACCAGAACTGCAGCGGTTGAAGTCCATCAAACGGCAATCGTGCATCCATATTATTCTTGATTTGCTGTCGTTGATTGCTCTCATCCACTTCAGCGGCGGTGTTGAGAATCCTTTTATATTTTATTTTATTTTTCACCTGATTATTGCAAGTATCATCTTGTCAAAACGTGTCAGCTATATATTAGCAACACTAAATACTGTCCTATTAAGTTCACTCATTTTCCTTGAGTATTTTGAGATTCTTCCACACTATCCGCTGAATAATTTTCTACCCAATGAGTTGTGGCAAGACCCAGTCTATATCTTTGGTGTGCTATTTGTTTTTACCAGTACGCTTTTCTTTTCTGTTTATCTGGCAACAACAATTACGCAAACGGCCCGAGAACGCGAAACTGAAACACGGGAACTCAAAGAGAATTTAGAAGAAAAGGTTGATGAACTCGTTGAAACTCGAAAAGAGGTTGTTTTTGAACGTAATAAATTGCAATCTATTATTGAATGTATGCAGGAAGGTGTTGTTTTTGTAGATTCTACTAATCAGACGACCCTCTTCAACAAAGCCGCACAATCGATTCAGAGAGAGCAAACTGATTTAGAAATGAACACAGACCTGCAATTCGGAAGTACTGAAACACTTGCCCAAATCTCACAGGATTTTTCTGAAGGGAGCGAGGCAATTGAAAGAAAGAACCAGCAAGTAGGTGAAAAACACTTAGAAAATACCTATGCTGCTGTTCGGGACGATGAAGATAATTACCTTGGCACCGTACTCGTTTCTCGCGATGTAACCGATAGAAAAAGGATGGAGCAGCAACTTATCTTTTCAGAAAAGATGGCGGCAATCGGTGAATTAGCTGCGGGTGTTGCACATGAAATAAACAATCCGCTTGATGGCTTGTTGAACTGCATCCTTCGTATACAGCGAAACCCGAAAAACATTGAACAAACACAAGAATATCTCGGTTTAATGGAGGAAGCCATTCGGCGTATTGAAGCGACAATCGGAAAATTACTGGATTTTTCCCGACCACATGAATTAACCCTAACCGCCATTAATCTGAATGATGTTGTTAACGAAACAATAGGATTGATCGGATACGGGGCATCCGAAAAAGGCATAAAAATAGAAAAAGACTTCCAAGATCAAATTGCACTTATTCATGGCGATAAACACCTATTAGAACAGGTCACCCTCAACCTTGCATTGAATGCTATTACCGCAATGCCAGATGGTGGAACGCTTTTATTTCAAACTGGTGAAATAATTTTGGATGCCTTAATAGGCAAACCTATTGTTTACGTTAAGGTAATTGACACTGGAATCGGTATCTCAGAATCCGTTCAAGACAGAATTTTCGACCCATTTTACACCACACAAATTACTGAAAAAGGGACAGGACTTGGTCTTTCAGTGTCTGACAGAATTGTCAGACAACATCAAGGAGTTATTGAAGTAGAGAGCGAAGTAGGAAGCGGTTCAACATTTACAGTAAAATTGCCAATTGCTGCACAAGAACAGACATAGGAGGTCAAAAATGAAAATCCTTGTTGTTGATGATGAGAAATTAAAACGCATGACTCTACGCGATGATTTACGGGAATCTAATTACGATGCTATTGCTGTCGAATCGCCATTGATAGGGCTTCAACTTCTACAACAAGAGGCGTTTGACGTACTGGTAACCGATTTGCGGATGCCACAGATGCACGGGATTGATTTTCTTAAGAGAGTGAAAAAAGAACATCCACATATCACCGTAATTGTGATGACTGCCTACGCAAGTGTTGAGACCGCTGTTGAGGCGCTTAGATTCGGCGCATACAACTACATAAAAAAACCTTTTTCAAGCGATGAGTTAATTCTCATGTTGGATAAACTCAAAGCGTTGAGAGGCAAAACACCTATTGAAAATACACAACCATCTCTCAAAACATCTGATACAAACCAAGAACCTTCTCTTTACCAAATACTCATCGGAAAAAGTCAACAGATCCAAGAAATCTTCAAATTAATACCTAAAGTTTCTTCTACTGACAGCAACGTTATGATTTACGGCGAGGAAGGCACAGGAAAATCGCTCTTAGCAAAAACGATACATCTCCGGAGTTCACGGCAGCATCAGCCTTATGTTGGCATCAATTGTTATGGTCTTTCTGCCGATGCTATTGAATCAGAACTTTTTGGCAATCAATCTTGGCAAGGCAAACTACAATTGGCGAACCACGGTACACTTTTTATTGCAAATGTAGATACTATTTCGCTTGACGGACAGGCAAAATTATTAGCTGTGTTAGAAGAACGCAAACTTTCAGTCCCATCTGAAACTGAACCTATTGACGTAGATTTACGTATCATTTCAACGTCCCGTGAAAACCTGAAAGAGAAAACGAAACGCAATGAGTTTCTTGAAGACCTCTATTATCAATTGAATGTTATCCCTTTGTTCCTACCCCCACTACGCGAACGAAAAAGTGATATTCCGATGCTGATTAACCATTTCTTGGATATTTTTTCACCGCATCAAGCCATTCGCATAAGACCTGATGCAGTCAACATCCTTACTGAGTATCCGTGGCCCGGAAACGTCAGCGAACTGGAAAATATCATTGAGCGACTTGTTGCTGTTAACAATGGAACTGACATTACGACTGAAGAAATCCCGATTGAGTTAAAGTTACCGACATCTCAAAAACTTGACAATACACCGAATTTGACCTCTTTCCACGAAATTATCAAGTCCACTGAACGCGAACTTATTGCTTGGGCGATGCAGAAGACACAAGGGAACAAGACGAGAGCAGCTAAGTTACTTTCAATGAAACCTTCTACTTTCCGCGACGCGCTTGCCAAACATATACACCAAATTGAATGGGAAGAATAGAAAAGTTTTATATGTAAATAGTGCTTTATCCACTTTCAAATTGTGAGTTCATTATTTATCGCACAGCAAACCTCTTCCTGTAGGAGCGAGCTTCAGCTCGCGACTTTTATACCAGAAAAATTAATGGACATACCAATAGCGCAAAAACGGGAAACCATTCGCGCAGAAACACTACGGAAACGCGAAAACCTTTCACCCACTGAGCATGCCAGACACAGCAGACAGATTGGGACACATGTGATTGAATGGATTCAGCGAAGTGAAAAAAGTGAAAAAGAATGCTGTTTTGATGCGGTTATGGTTTATTTTAGCATGAAAAGTGAGGTAGGAACACACGAACTAATTGAATCTTTTTTCAATCAAGGTAGAGAGATTATCGCGCCAGTTTTAGATACGAAAAGCGGTCAATTGATACCCAGATGTATTCAGAATTTGGAAAAAGATTTAGTTGAACATCCTTATGGGATGCTTGAACCCAATGAAAACTGCCCTATATTCCCACCGGAAAAACTCCAACTCATCATCGTTCCCGGTACCGCTTTTGATTCAAACGGCTATCGCCTCGGATACGGAAAAGGGTTTTACGACCGTTTTCTGCCTACCTGTCCGAACGCTGTCACAATCGGTATAACATTTCAGGTCCAACTTGTAGATGACACATATCCGCAACCGTGGGATGTTCCGATGCAGCATGTTTTTTCAGAAGAAGGCATGTTTTCAACGGTTTAATTCCAAGTGAACGAATCACTCAACGCTAATAAAAGGTTTCAGCTTTTCCAATGTCTTTTCTCCCAAACCCTTTACTTTGGTCAGCGCATCAACTGAAGTAAAATTGCCGTGTTCTTCACGATATTGAATAATCCTTTGTGCCATTTGTGGACCAATACCTGAAAGTGTTTCAAGTTCTTCTGCGGAGGCAGTGTTGATATTGAGAAGTGCAGGTTTATCTTGGACAGATTGTTGCGGTTGATTTTCGTTGGGAACAGCGATGAAATCCGGTTTTCCGAGGAATAGGGCAGGGTTAAACCGTCGCAAACCCCAGAATCCTGCACCGATTAAAATGACTAGTACCAAAAAGGTGACCGCACGCCAATAATGTTTGGCAATGACACCTTCAATATTTTTTGCCACCGTTGTCCTCCTTAGGATTTCCAAATCGGTTCTGGTATCTGAGAGCGGTGATTCACCACGCGTGCCAAAACAAACAACAGATCTGAAAGGCGATTTAAACTTCGGATTATTTCTGGGTTTACGTCTGTTTCTCGTGTTAGGCGGACAACACACCTTTCACTTCGGCGGCACACAGCGCGCGCAACGTGTAAAACTGAACCAGCTTGGCATCCACCGGGGAGAATAAAGTTTGTTAGCGGCGGCAGTTCCTCTGAAAGCGTATCAATCACTTTCTCCATCTCTGTTGTAAAATCTGCGGATATTCGCATCTCTGTAGATTTTGTATGTGTGGCTGGGGTTGCTAAGTCTGCACCGAGTGAAAAAAGGTGATTTTGGATACGCTCCATCAAGTCACAAAGGTCCGTATCATCAATCAAAGTCTGTGTATAACCGATATAGGCGTTGAGTTCGTCCACAGTACCTATCGCTTCAATTTGCAGTGCGTCCTTCGGAATACGGGTGCCACCGTACAGTGCTGTTTCTCCAGAATCCCCAAATTTTGTATAGATTTTCATGGTGATTTATTTTATACTGTGTAGCGAAAGGAGTCAACTCAATTATGGACACTCGGACGACACATTTTGCTCAAATAGATTGCAAAATTAAAAACGTTAATGTTATAGATTTACGCGTACCTACATCGGATACACTGCTCGGTTCAGATCCATTCCACAAAAAACCGAACTATTCCGCAGTGCTAACCACTATAGAAACAAGCACAGTACATACCGGTATTTCAGTGGCTTTCACGGCTGGTGCGGGAAACGATTGGATCGCTTACGGTGTTAAAGACCTCGCGCAACTTGTAACGGGGATGGAAATTGATACCTTCGTCAACGATCCGGGAGAATTTCACCGACTTCTCATCGATCATCACCAGTTGCGTTGGCTTGCAGATGGGGTTAATCGGATGGCAATCGGCAGTATTGTCAATGCGATGTGGGACCTTTGGGCGAAACTGGTTGAAAAACCGTTATGGAAACTTCTTGTTGATTTACCACCAGAAAAAGTCGTACAGAGCATTGATTGGCGATATCTGCGAGATGCGTTGACACCAGATGAAGCACAAGAAATTCTCAGCGAACATTGGGACAACCGTGAATCCCGTGAGGATGCTCTCTGTCAGAAGGGGCCGAAGGCATATTCCACTGCAGGTTGGCTCGGTTTAACAGACGAACAAATTATTGAGACAGTAAATCAGGTAAAAGCAGCCGGTCTTGATTGCTTTAAGATGAAAGTAGGTCAAGATTTAGATTTTGATAAGAAACGGCTTGCCTTTATTCGTGAGGCAATCGGCAACGATGCGCTTTTGATGCTGGATGCGAATCAGGTGTGGGGTGTTGATGAAGCAATCGCCCACATGGAGGCGCTTGTGGAATTCAAACCGACATGGATTGAAGAGCCAACAGCACGAGATGATGTTCTCGGCTTTGTGAAGATTGCACGTGCATTGGAAAAATATGGTATCGGTGTTGCTGCAGGGGAGCAGGTCCCGTCACCTGTCATCTTCAAGCAGTTGATAACAAGTGATGCGATACAATTCTGCCAGATTGATGCAACGCGACTTGGTGGTGTGAACGATGTGTTGGCAGTGATTCTGATGGCAGCAAAGTATAAAGTGCCTGTTTGTCCACATGGCGGTGGCATCGGTTTATGTAATATGATTCAGCATTATGCTATGTGGGATCAAATTTGTGTTGCAGCACATTCAGATACACAGGTAGTAGAATATCTTAATTTTCTGCAAGATGACGTGTTCATTGAACCGATTAAGATTAGAAATGGCGCGTATGTTGCGCCGACGGTGCCCGGATGGGGTCTTGAGATGTCCCCTGATTTTGTGGAAAAGCATACCTATCCGACTGGTTCAGTCTGGCAAGGCAGAGAGGAGTCAGGTGGGATAACGTTTTTGGCATGATTGCATTAGCATGTCAAAACAGGTCTAATCATCAGGCTCTTGCTGCGGATTTAACTGCTTTTTAATATCTGTCAATGTTTTGTTCATGTCCGACAGAATTATCAAAACCTCACAGATTATACGTAGCAATATTGGGTATAAATAAACCAATAAAATCCTGTAAAGAAACCGTATTGCCAAGCGGAAAACCCAGGAAATAATCACACATTTTGAACAATTCGAAATACACCAACAATGAAACAGAAATAAATGCCAATCCGAAACAGGACTGGAATGATGACCGGGATTAACATCTTCTTAAAATTGAGAAAATATTTCATGTAAATTTCCTTATCTAATTTGTTAGGACATAATTCATCTGTTTTTTCGCTTCATTTGAAAAGGATTTTACTTCAACACCCGTCGTAAGGCTTTGCGTATCCTGATTCAATCATGTGTTCACCAACGTTAATCTCTTTTCCATCTTTCATGATATATATTTCACATTCAATTCCAACTTTATCATACCCATCTGCATCCCACCATGCCATCCAAATCATGTTTTTAATAGTAATTTGATTGTTTGCCTCCCGTATCAACTTTTTGAGATATTCTGTTGCCCCTTCAATCCCTTCGGTTGAAATACCGGTAATCCGCAAATCTGCCTGAGCAAAAATACCTTGAGGTGTCAGTTGGATTGCAGGCCAAATATATTTAGGTTTAGAAATAAAATCTTCAGGTAGCGGATGCAGCGGAATCATGGTGTCATGAATCCTTTCATTCCATATCCTATTAGAATTCTCAAGCTTAACCTGAAAAACCTTCTGAGACAATTTGCCAACGTCAAAATATCCATTGATCACTTTTATCTCTTCGTTTTCCTTGATGGTATAAATATCAACTTCTATTGAAAATGGATTTTGATAGATAAAATGGTCGTATGACCAATGACTCCAACGTATCTTTTTTAGCAGAATTTTCTGATTAGCATCCTTAAAGAAATATCCAACCCCGCGTGTAATTGCTGCATAGTCCTCCGTACTTCCCAGCTGGATGTCTAAATCTGCTACAATCTCTTTAGGTGTGAGTTTGATAGAGGGCCAAATCTCTATCGGTTTTTTTATAAAACCATCTGGTAGTGAATGCAAAGAAAGATTAACACTTGTAAGAGTGTCCCGATTTTCAATTCGCGCTAAGCTTTGGAAGGTTCCTATATAAACGCTTTCACCTGGCCGCTGATTATTAAATTGTCCAACGACTGAACCGACCGTGACAAAACACAATGTAGCAATTATGATTATTTCTGAAAATTTTCTCATTGCAAAACTCACTACAGTTTACTGTAGAACTGATTTTTTACAACACCATATAAATACACACCATCGCCACTATTAAAGTTATGGTTTCGCACTTTCCGCTTGTTGTTTGTATGCAGCTGCACCCGATGAAATCCATCCGCCGACACTAACAAGCAGAAACTGCACACCAGCTTTGACATATTTCTCAACGGTATTATCCAGCGCCAGTGTCCCTGCGACGCGCCCCCCATCTTGAATACGTGCCAATGCCGAATCAATAGTGTTTTGCACATCGGGGTGGTTATGATTACCGATGTGTCCCATTGATGTCGCTAAATCTGAGGGTGCTACAAAAAACACATCTATATGGTCAACAGTAAGAATCTCATCCAAATTGTTTACGGCGACAATATCTTCGATAAGAACAACGAGTAATGTCTGTGAGTTAGCAACGTCAAAATAGTCGTCCACGCCATACCCTTGGCGACTTGTGAACATACCTCGGTGTCCAATAGGCGCGAACTTTCCGCCATCAACAACGTTTTGTGCTTCCGCTTTTGTATTAACATGCGGCACGACAATCCCCATCGCGCCGCAATCCAAGGTGCGGTAGATGAGTGCTTGATCGTTGCGATTGACACGCACTACAGACGTCATGCCCCACAAATCACATGCACGTGTGAGATTACCGAGGTTTGTAGCATCTACATTGCCATGTTCACCTTCTAACCAAACGCCATCATATCCATTGGGACCGAATACATCAATATCATCTGCGTTTGTCAGTCCTGCGATGACGTATGCAAGATCGCCATCAGCTAATTTCTGTTTTATCCGATTGGGTCTTATTTCCATTATGTTCTCTCTTTTATAGTAAATTAACAATTAACGATATACTATTGTGTAACGTGTTTATAAAACGTCTTATAGTTTTGATCATAAGTCGCGAGCTGGAACTCGCTCCTACAGAAAGAGGCACAATGAATTGCGCGACTACAAACACATCATTTTTACAGAAAATTGCTTAGTATTTGTAAGTTTCACTATTGTAGGTTTTCAAACAAGGAATTTTGCTGGTAGCACTTGATGTGCTGTATCAATTACTAACTGTTCAACACCGGGTGCAAACCGAGTAGGCTGACCGAAATATATCATTGCACCGCCACCTTCATATCCGCCTTCAGCTAATACCCGTTCTGATGGGATATAGCCGGGAAAAGCGTTTGCGTAAGCACCTACCCATAGCCTCGTCACGTCAAACTCCCGTTTCAGACGTAACGAAAAATCTACTACCACCTCACTTGCCAGGAACAGAACAGCTAACTCATCACCGAACGTCCACGCTTGTATCGGATAAGAGATTTCGGTTTTGATTGCTTGTCCTTTCTGCAACATTTCAAGATGTTTTTGAGCATGGTATGCGGGTGCACCCCCTTGTGCAGCACGTGCTTCCCACTCCTCACGGGTTGGAAGTTTATCAAAGGGCAAATTTACTCTTTGAAACACACCTATAGGCACATTGGAAATGTTGATTGCATCTCGTTCAAGTTGGTGTTCTACCTCTTGCGCAAGTGCCTTTCCGTGTTCTTTTGCATAAGCGAGACGTGTTTCAAATACTTCTTGCTTTCCTTCAGGCATTGGTCGCATCCGTGACTCTGGGTTCGCATCAGCACCACATCCAATTGTTATTAGTGCGGTTACGTCGGGATGTGCCTTTTGAATTTCCTCCTGCGCATATCCTGCCCAGTCTCCGCAGATATGGTTATCCGCACCTGCTAACGTTGTGCAATGGCAAGCATAACTTGCCCATACCGCGCGCAAAGTGCCATCTGAATCGGTTATCTGCATCACTGGTAATGAATGGTCTACAGGTCCACCATCTGTGCGTCTATTTTTCGCAAAACCGAGTTCACCGATGTTCCATGCTAATCGGCAAGGTTGTCGTCTTGTGAGTGCCTCCAGCGCAATGGTTTCCATCCAGTTAGAAAGTTGACGCGTATAGCGGTCAATCTTTTCCTGTTCCTCTGGTGAAATATCTGCGCTGAAGATGAACGATGCAGCGTTTGTGAGACACGGTGCGCTGTGGGTATGTGTGTAGCACGCTACGAAATTCTCTCGCGGGATTCCTGTTTTATTTTTCACGCGTTCGGACACTTCTTCGGTTAACTCATCAGGTAAGCCGCAGTTTTCTACGGTTATCATTACCACAGGACCATCTTCATCGCTACCAATAGCAAGTGCTTTTGCCCATATCCGCTGAATAATTCCCTCGGATTCTGCTCGCCTACTTCCATACCCATTGAGCCGAATTGGGTAATCTGGGGTAATATCTATTTGTGCAACGCCAACTTCAATGAGATTTTCTTTGTCTGCCATTTGGTTTTCCTTTCTAATTTCCTGCGAAATATTTTACTACGAACTCATCTACTAAATTAACCAATAGACTGATATTTTTTACTCCACTTCCATAGCATCAGCAAAAACATCCTCAAGAGAATGTTTTACCTCCCGCAATTGCCGAAGTTGGACACCTGTTTCATGCGCCAATTTGAAAAAGAACGTGCCTTCTGTTTGATCTGTTGCTTTCGATGTTACGCGGACGTGTCCGTCTGGACGTAACTCCGTATCGTAAGGATAACTTTCTAAGGCGGCAACGTAAGCATCACGATCACCAACAATTTTCAGGTCAAACGCTTGTCCGTGATTCCTTCTGAGTTCTTCTATATTTCCCTGAATAACAAGACTTCCGTGAGAAAGCGCCATTACGTGATGACATGCAGACTCTACATCAGGCAAAAGATGGGAAGATAAGAGGACATCAATTCCCTTATCCGATGAAATGTCTTTTACAAGCAAAAGCATCTCCTCTCTTCCACTTGTATCCATGCCATTTGTCGGTTCGTCAAGCAGTAGTAATTTCGGATCATGCACCAAAGCTTGCGCTAACTTAACACGTTGCCGCATACCTGTTGAATATCCGCTGATGGGACGGTAGCGTTCCTCATCAACACCGACATAATACAGCACTTCGTGTGAACGTTGCATCGCATCACGCGACGGCATACCACAGAGTTGACCTGCATAAGCCACCAGTTGAACGGCATTCATATGCGGGATTAAACAGTCATCTTCAGGCATATATCCAACTTGTTGCCGGATCCGCACTTGTTCGGTTTGCACATCCAGTCCGAACACTTTTGCTTCACCTCGTGTTGGTTGGATAAAACCGAGGAGCATCTTAATCAACGTGCTTTTTCCAGCACCGTTAGGACCCAATAATCCGACAGCACCGCCTTCTAATTCTACTGAAAGGTCGTCCAAAGCAGGATTAGTGCCAAAAAAGACTGAGGTGTTTATTATTTCTATTAGCATTTTTTATATTATGAATAAATACGGTTTACACGTTTTGCTATACTTGTCAAAATTCTATATGGAATTGTATTGGCTCGGTCAGCTACTTCATAAATTGTTATTTCTTCACTTCCCTGTTTTCCAATCAGGACAACTTCGTCACCTACCGCTACATTATCTGATGGTTCTAACTGAACTACCAACATGTCCATGCAGATACGACCAATAATAGAGCGACGTTTCCCATCAATTAGGACTTCACCGATTCCTGAGAGTGCTCGCGGATAGCCATCGCCAAAGCCAACTTGTATTCCCGCCACACGGGTTCGAGACGGTGCCTTATATACCAATCCATAGCTGACACCTTCTCCCTGTTCAATAAAATCTATCCAACCGACACGCGCCTTCCACATCAGCGCAGGTTGCAGCTGGATCGGTTTTTCGTTTGCGGGATAGATTCCGTATAGACTTAAGCCGGGACGCACAGCGTCTAAATGAGATTCAGGTATCGCCAAAGCCGCTGCACTGTTTGCAGCATGCGTCATCGGTATATTCGGAATGTTCGCAAGCACGCAAGAAAAGCGATTTAGTTGAAGGTGTGCGAAACTGTTATCAGTTTGATGGGCAGTTGCAAAGTGTGTAAAAATACCTTCTACTTCAAGATTCGGTAATGTTTTTAGTTTTCTCAGGAACGCCGCCGCTTCAGTATAGCGAACCCCGCTTCGATTCATCCCCGTGTTAACATCAACGTGGACTTTTACTTTTTTTTTACCCGCAAGTTGCAATTGCAAGTGTTTATCGTCTAAAACTTTGTTCAACCGTAACGCCAAAGTGAAATTATCAATCGCAGGAGTCAAGTCGTAGGCTACAATTTCTTCTGCCAAATCTGGCAAAGGAGAAAACAGGATAAGTATAGGTTTTCGGATACCTGCCTCACGTAGTTCAATGCCTTCCGCAACCGTTGCCACTGCGAACATATCAGCGATTGTGTGCAACGCCGCTGTAACAGCAATAGCACCGTGTCCGTAGGCATCCGCTTTAACAACAGCGATTAACTGTCCTCCCGTCCGTGCCTTTATCGCTTTAGCATTGGCTTGAATCGCCTTGAGGTCAACTTCTACGTTTGTTTGAATGCTTGTCTCCAAATCAATTTCCTATGTGTTAACGGACCTCAGATAATGTGCCTTCAACCCCAATCAACGTAAGCTTCTGTAACAACCATGCATCTTCCATAACGTTGACTACCTCAAGTGTTAATGAAAGTTCATAATTTCCCGGTACAGTTAGAACTGATGAGACATCTACCTCATCTGCAATTGTTAACGGCCCTTCAGGTTGTACAACACCAATTGCGCGATTTCGGACAACAGAAACACCGTTGATAGCAATGCTCAGAAATGCACCTGCGCGCGCTGTCTCCTGAAGTATTTCATATCGCAACCTGATGTTATCACGAAACAACTCTTCTACGTTCAACCGATATGTCAAAGTTTGCATGAAGGTATTTCCTTGCCAATAACGGTTTGGCATCGCAACAATAGCATGACCGATATTTACTTCAATCAAAATGTCATGACGTTCCGTTACTGTTCCATCAGACACTTCAAGCGATATCGTATAAGAGCCAGCGGATTCAGGTGCAACATAAACCACGCTTGTGCCATCACCTACAATCCTTCCACCGCTTGCTTGCCATTCGTAAACCAGCACTGCTGAATCTCCAGAATAATTCACTGTTGCCATGATAGTTGTGGTATCACCGATATTGAGCGTTTGAGACTCAGATTCTAAATCAATATCAAGCATCTCCTCGTCTATGCCCAACAAGTTGTTTGTATCACAAGCCGATATTAGACTTACTGCAAATAATAGACACAGAATTTGGATATAAGATAGAAGTTCTTGGATTTTCATATTGATATTATACCATAATTTGAAGTAATTGGTTAACTCGTTTGCGTGTTTCGTCCTCGAAACCACAGGAATAGTAAGATTAGGACAATTGAATTCACTAACAACATCGTTGAAATAGCGTTGAGTTCTGGTGTAATGCCAAACTTTAGACTTGAGTAGATATGGACTGATAGCGTTGTAGATCCGACTCCTGCGGTAAAGAAAGTGATAACAAAGTCGTCTATTGAGAGTGTGAAAGCGAGCAGTGCGCCGCCGATGATACCGGGCGCGATAAGCGGGAACGTAATCCGCCAAAATGTTTGCCATCGGTTTGCGCCAAGATCGAGTGCTGCTTCCTCAACCGTGTGATCATAACCCTCCAAACGCGCCCGGACAACAATGGTAATGTATGCGATATTGAAGACTACGTGTGCTAAAATAACCGACGTTAATCCACGCGGAAATTTGACCTGCACGTAAAATGTCAATAATGCAATTGCCAAAACAATATCTGGAATAATGAGTGGTAGATAGAGAACACGGGTTAAGGCAGTGCGAATCCGAAACCGATATTTTTCTATTGCGAGTGCTGCAGCTGTTCCGATGATAGTTGAAATGAAAGTTGCAATCCCTGCGATAATCAAGCTATTTTTACAGGCACGCCAGACATCAGGATTCTTAAACAGTTTCGCATACCAGCCGAGCGAGAAACCTTCCCAAACCGAAATCTGATCCCCACTGTTGAATGAGAATATCACAACAACTAAGATCGGGACATAGAGAAAAAGAAAAACAAAAAATATGTTGATTTCAAGAAGTCGTTTCATTTTTAACTGATCTGTAGAATTAGGTGTATTTTACCTATAATTTGATTTTCTGCTTAAGATTCTTCTTGTAGGAGCGAGCTCCAGCTCGCGACTTTCCAACTCAAATGTCTATAAAGCCAAAAACTATAGTGAACTTGTCTTGGAAAGATAATGGACAATAGAAGTTGTAGCACAAACTTTATGAAGATTAAGAAAATATTTCGGTAATTCTAATTTTTCCCAAACCCGGTAGGTGCGGTTTCCCAACCGCACTGGATCTTTCTCCAAAATT
>LXNJ01001364.1_pt1 | contig 14709 bp, 9 predicted proteins | sample 809081 | NCBI WGS metagenome assembly LXNJ01 (sample SAMN04870510, study PRJNA318959) | sponge metagenome | biome: sponge; feature: marine sponge reef; material: water | host: Petrosia ficiformis | place: Greece: Milos, Mediterranean Sea | collected 2013-05-29 | depth 5-7 m
GTTGGGTTCCTGCAGAACATCCTGGATCATCCTGATTTTGTGCGTGGGACGTTACATACCCGGTTCGTGGATGAACACCTGCTGACACTTGCGACCACCAATACTCCTCGCCGCTTCGTCTTGCCAGAGGGGTATGAAGAGACGGTAGTTGCCGAAGAGACGGCACAACACGCGATCGGTCCGCCAGGCTCTGTCGGGCTGGTCGCACCGATGCAAGGGACCATCGTGGGTATTGATGTCGCGTTCGGAGAGGATGTCCGAATTGGACAGACCGTGGCGGTAGTCGAAGCGATGAAGTTGCAGCACGATATCCGCGCAGATCGAAACGGCGTTGTTTGTGCAGTGTCCATGTCAGAAGGCGATGTTGTTCGAGAAGGTTTCCCGATTGTTTTTATTGACCCTGTAGACAGCGACGACGGCGCGCTCGAAGTCGATGACGGGATCGATCTCGACGAAATCCGTGGCGATCTTCAGGAACTGAACGAGATGATCCAAGAACGTTTGGATCCTGCCCAAATAGAAGCAGTGACTGCGCTACACGAGCAGAATCGACGCACGCCGCGTGAGAATCTCGATGACCTTCTTGACGAAGGTACGTTCAAAGAGTTCGGTCCCGGAGTAGCCGGCTCAGCAGCTGGCGGGACCATCATTGGGTTTGGTAGCGTGAACGCAGACCGCGTTGGCGAAGGTCAGAGCAGAGTCGCGATCGTCTATAGCAACAATGAATTCGTATCGTACACCCACGGTCACTATCGCCAAGAGCAAGTCCACGAATTGGCTCACGATTGGCGCGTGCCCGTCGTACTTTTCTCGGAAGGAGAAGGTCAACCAGTCGGCGGATTCGGTGGCGTGGGCATGGATGCAAGCGTTTTCACTGAATTTGCAAGACTATCGGGTCTTGTACCGCTTGTCGGGGTCAACTTGGGTGATTGCTTCGCTGGAAATGCGGCGCTTCTAGCGTGTTGCGACGTCATCATTGCAACTAAGAACTCGACGATTGGGATGACTGGACCAAGCGTGGTCGAAGCCAGCGGTATCGGCAATCACTCTGCTTCGGATCTCGGCTCAATGTCCATTCAGGAACCTAACGGCAATGTTGACATTGTTGTTGAAGACGATAGCGCTGCGATAGAAACGGTTAAGCAATATCTGTCTTATTTTCAGGGTCCTATACCGGATTGGGAAGCCCCCGATCAGCGTCGCATGCGCCACATCATCCCGGAGGACCGCGTGAGAGCCTACGTGATGCGTGACATCGTTGAGACGCTTGCGGATGAAGGATCAGTCCTCGAGATCCGAAAGGACTTTGGTATCGGGGTCATTACATCGTTCATTCGTGTCGAAGGTCGTCCGATGGGCGTAGTAGCGAACAATCCTGCTCATCTCGCTGGCGCGGTTGACAGTCCAGGCGCGGATAAAGCGGCACGTTTCTTCCAGTTGTGTGACGCTTTCGATATCCCGGTGGTTGTCTTCATGGATTGCCCCGGCATCATGGTTGGTCCAGATCACGAGCGCACGGCATTGGTGAGACATTCGGTACGTCTGTTCAACATCGGGGCGAATTGCACTGCACCTATGTTTGGGGTTATGGTCCGAAAAGCCTACGGACTTGGTGTTCAGGCAATGATTGGTGGCGCGTCTTCGGTGCCGTTTCTCAACGTCGCATGGCCAACTGCGGAGTTCGCAGGTATGAATATTGATGGCGCGGTGAAGCTGTCGGCGCGTCGAGAATTAGCCGCGATCGAGGATCCTGAAGAACGCAAGGCTGCATACGATCAGCGCGTCGCGCAAGGCTACGAGTCGGCTCGTGCAGTGAACTCTGGCGCTCGCTACGTTATTGATCCGGCAGACACTCGCGCATTTATCGTGCAAGGGATGAAAAGTCTTCCTGCTCAGCCACCTCGTACAGCAAAAAAGAGACCTTACGTTGATACGTGGTAACCATCGATTGAGCTAACCGCACTGCAACGGCAGAATAACGGATGCGGTCGCAACTCGGACGCTCAGATTGAGTTGCGCATTACGACCTTGATCTGAATTACGAGCAGGTTGTTGTGCTGAGGCGTCGCACGGGAAATCACGACATTGTGGTTTGTTCACTTGCCTTGCAAACTCAGACTAGGTCACCGCTCAAACTCAATGTGAATACTCTATTGCACTGTCTGAGAGATTTAATCAGGACTTAAATTAAGCGATGGAACACGACAAGCACTTTACGGGCACTATCAAACGAACTTCGGCCGAGTCGACCGCGGCATGGTCGCCTAGTTCTTCGACTCTAAGTCAGACCCCGAATATCGTCGTAGTCATACTGGATGACGTTGGGTATGCGGAATTCGGTTGCTACGGTTCTGACATCGAGACCGCAGCGCTCAACAGCTTGGCGAACGACGGATTGCGGTATGCGAATTTCCACGTTACCCCGCTTTGCTCACCAACAAGAACCTGCCTACTCACAGGTCGCAATCACCACAGCGTTGGCGTGGGGCGCGTGGCCGAGATAGTGAATGGTTTCCCGAACACGCGTGGCTTCGCCGCACGTGAGGCGGCCAATCTGGCTGAGATGCTTCGTCCTCACGGCTATCAGACACTGGCAGCAGGCAAGTGGCATTTGGGTTCCATCCATGAAACCAGTCCTGCAGGTCCATACGACCACTGGCCCTTGCAACGAGGGTTTGATCGGTTTCACGGATTCTTGGCAGGGGAGACTAACCAGTGGAATCCCGAATTAGTTACGGGAAACGAACGTGTCGAAGCGCCTCAAAGGCAAAACTATCACTTGTCAGAAGACATCGTGGACCAATCCTGCAAATGGCTTCGTCAGTTGGCATCCGCTAATCCAGAACAGCCTTTCTTTCTATACGTTGCGTTCGCCGCCGGCCATTCACCCCATCACGTGCCTTCCTCATACGTGAGTAAATACAAAGGCCGATTTGATGAAGGTTGGGATGTCGCTCGCGCGAAAGTCCTGGAGAGACAAATCGCCTCTGGTCTACTTCCTGAAGGTCAACGGTTAGCACCCAAAAATCCTGGGGTACAGGACTGGGACGATCTCGACGCAGACGAAAGACGCTTGGCTGCCAGATTGATGGAGGTTTACGCGGGCTTTCTCGATCATGCTGACGATCAGATCGCAAGACTCCTTGAACAGATCGATGCTCTTGGTAAACGAGAAGACACAATCGTGATTGCCCTGTCCGACAATGGCGCAAGCCCGCTTGGGGGTCTCCATGGCACGTATGACCACCAACTTCCACGCAACGGCATTGGCACCAGCGTCGAAGAAAACTTGGCTCGTCTCGATGATATGGGTGGACCTCTCACCTACAACCATTACCCGTTTGGCTGGGCGACGGCGGGGAACACGCCGTTCAAGCGTTTCAAAGGTCACACGTACGGAGGCGGTGTCCGAGCTCCGCTATTAATCCGCTGGTCGAAAGGTATTCAAGCCAAAGGTGAAACGCGCCGCCAGTTCTATCACGTAGTGGACATCACGCCAACTTTAATCGACTTGCTAGACGTTCCGTTTCCGACACACGTAAATGGGATCGAACAAACCCCATTACACGGGGTTTCGATGGCTCATACCTTCAACGACAACGGTGCGCACACGCGGAAGACGGTCCAGTACTTCGAGATAGTGGGTCAGCGAGGGATTTGGCAAGAAGGTTGGAAAGCCGTGACGTTTCATCAGCGAGGAGACGATTACGACTCAGATGTCTGGGAACTCTACCACTTGGATCAAGACATCGCTGAAATCGATAACTTGGCAGACCAGTATCCCGAGAAGCTTACGACGCTCAAGGAGCTATGGTGGCAAGAAGCCGAACGCTACGGTGTGCTTCCTCTCGACGATTTGAGTCATCGGTCAGATGTTGGTTGGTGGCCGGAGAGCAAAGATCGGTGGGTCCTTTACCAGGATGCCGTGCTACCTCACCATTTCAAGTCTGGTCCTCGAGTCCGAGGAGTGTCTCATCGGATTGAAGCGCGTATCGAACGTAAATCAGCCAACCAAGAAGGCACCATCATCGCTGACGGTGGCAGATTTGGGGGATGGTGCATCTACATCCGCGACAATCGGCTGCACTACACCACAAACAACTTCGGCGAACGCTGTCGTACGAGATCTAGCGCGGCGATTCCACCGGGGGCTGTAACGCTTCGTGCCGATGTAATTCGTACCGGTGAAGATGAAGGTCACGTTAGGTTTTACATCAATGATGAAGTTGGAGGTGAAGGGATTTTGTCACCGTTTGGCTATCACAACTTCGTGAATGAACCGCTCGAAGTCGGTCGGGATAGTCAGACTCCTGTCGATGATCTATACGCTTCGCCTTTTGTATTTCAAGGGAAAATCATTGACGTCGTGATCGAAGCATTCAGCACGGAGGTAATGAATCATGATGCGCTGTTGGAAGAGTTGATGACAAGTCAGTAAGGCATGAATCGGGGTCGTTGCTCGAAACCGTTGTTTGACGAAAACGCGCCATCAATTACGGCCAATCGAAAGATCACTGCATACCAAAATGATTTCTGCAAGGCTATTTAATTGGTGATCGTAGATTGGTGGGAATGAACTGAGATGCCTGCAACCCATACCGAATTTGATCGCGAAAAGGCTCAGCGGTTTGCCGCGAGAACAGGACAACAGTTAGCAGCGGCGATTAACTGCAATCTGTCTTACATCGGCGATGAGCTAGGACTATATAAAGCGATTCGCGAGCTTGGTTGGACCACAAGTGATGAACTCGCAGGAGCGACGGGGCTTCACGAGCGTTGGATTCGGGAATGGTTGAGGCACCAGGCGTGTAATCAACATCTCGATTACGACGATGAAAAAGACGCGTTCTCGATCAGTCCTGAAGTGAGTGCGGTGTTTTGCGATGAGGATAGTCCGTATTACTTTGCTTCGGGGTTTCAGGCATTTGCAGCGTTGCGCTCTTCCGTGGATCGCTTGCCGGAAGCGTTCAGTACGGGTCTCGGCATGCGATTTGATGAGCATGGTCCCGGATGCGCTTGTGGCATCGAAAAGCTAAATAACTACATTCCGCGATTCGAGCTGGTGCAATCCATCCTGCCACAGCTTGAAGGTGTCTGTGAGCGTCTAGACAGTGGCGTTACCGTCGCAGATGTGGGTTGCGGAGCAGGAATTGCGCTATTGAACATGGCGAAAGCGTATCCGAAATCGACTTTTACTGGTATTGAGATATCGACTCACGCAATCGAGCGAGCTCGTGCAAATGTCGAAACATGGGGCTTAACGAACGTGTCGATTCGTGACGCACGAGAGCACCCTCTACCAAGCGATCATTCCTTTGATTTCATCACGACCTTTGATGTCGTTCACGACACACCATTTCCAGATCGTTTGATTGCTGAAATCTATGGCGCACTTAGTGATGATGGCACGTGGTTATGTTCGGACATTCGATCTTTTCCGAAATTCGCGGATAACTTGGCTGAAAATCCGAGCGCGCCATTGTTGTACGGATTTTCGGTCATGGTTTGCATGTCATCTGCCATGTCGGAGCCGGGAGGCGCGGGATTAGGGACCTTGGGATTCAATTCGGAGGTTGCACAAGACATGACCTCTACGGCCGGATTTACGCGCTTTCAGAAACTCGAGTACGAAAACGCCATTAACAGTTATTACGAAATTCGACCTTAGCGTTATTAAGCGCTTGCTGGCGGGGATGTATCAACAAGCGAGACGAGCGCGGACAGTATTTCCTGAAACAACCCGAAGTCCTGACGGACCTGGTACTCGTCATATCCCGCGATGCGAGGAACATGAACGTGCCCCATCGGAACCTGGGTGCCTAGTTTTGCCTGCAAGTTGAGTGTGCGATAGCTGATTTCGTTAGATAAGAAATTACCGCCAGAACCAGAAATCGCGTGTTTGCCTTCTAGTATCGACAATGAAGACGCTTCGAATGCCCCGTCTTCAGAGGTGGCGACGCTACGGTTGTCGGTAGTACGAAGACGAGATCTGGTACTCATCTTCTGCAGCGCTTCTTCAACGGGTAACGAAAACTCCACAAATGAAGGTCCATCGAGTGGCGGATCAAACGGATTAACGAATTGCGTTATGTCGATATCCTGGTTATCAGGTTGAGTAGCACCTCGACATTTCGCGGGAAATCGCTCAAAGTCAAATCCATCCCGCCCCATACTCACGGTCACGATCAAAGCAGTGGATTCTGACTTAAGTAAGGGTTCAAGCGCATTTTCTATGCAAAAACCGTCAAAATCTGAGTAACGCACAGGAAATATCATGGATTTAACGTGAAAATCACCGATTTTCAATCCATTAAGCGCAAGTGCGAATGCGCCAGAAGGGTTGCATTGCTGAAGGTTTGTGTTTAAACCGAAAGGGTCAAAGCCCGTGATGATGGCTTGTGGCTCGGAGCTACGACGCTGTGGTCCGAAATTTCTAGTTTGCTTCTCGACGGTGGGGACGAGTGCTTCTAAGCGATGATCGTATAAGGTCTCATAGAGTAAAAGGCGTCCCCAATACAACGAACGATCATCGAGTGCGTGTGTTTGAAGGTCAGAACAAGCTTCTTCCCAGATGGAACTGGCAGCCTCGTTTACGGATCGGTGCGGTTGCGTTGAATGGATGAGGTCGTGTTTAAGACGGGTCGAGATCTCCGCATATCGATCGACGACACTAGGAATCTGTTCACGAGCGAGCGGGAGTCGCGCCAGCTCGACGCTTAAATCCCGGTCAATCAATGGTCGTTAGATATGTAAGTGACTGAGCGTCGACGTGCTACGGCCACTTTACGCCAAGGTTGTGCGCGTCGCTCGCACCGTTAAACCAGTCAACGACTTCGCTGTGATAGGGGATGCCGTTGGCACGCCGTTGAATGGTCTCCTCGTGTTCCATGAGTCCGGCGTAATACACACGATCATGACCAGGTGCTGGCTTCATATCGACGAGGTGGCGCAATATCTTGTCCATGTCGTGCTTGAATCTCTCGAGTTCAAGAAATGCGTCCACCTTGAACGCCATGACGAACTGCGACGTGGCGACACCACCTGTAAAGACACCCGGACCATTGCCTGAAAGGATGCCAGACATGATCTCCGCAATCATGGCGAATCCATAACCCTTATGGCTGCCGTTTTCACGTGTACCACCAAACGGCAGCATGTGAAAATTGCCGTAATTGGGCGTATCCACCGCCTCCATGATGGGCGTCCCATCAAGATCGCAAATCCACCCAGGTTCGAGTTTTGAGCCGATCCTACGTGTGAGCCCAAGTTTGTTAGCGGCGACCTGTGTTGTCGCGACATCGAATACAAAAGGCGGCATTGCGTTCGCAGGTGCTGCCCACGCGATAGGATGCGTGCCGAAAGCAGGTTCGGAGCCATACGTGGGTACCATGATGCCGCCACCCGCTGACACCATGCAGACCCCGATCATGTCATGCTCGATGGCTTGCATGGGATAGTAAGCCAGCATGCCAACATGGCCACATCGCTGTACACCCACGGCACCCATGCCATAACGTTCAGCCTTCTCGATCGCCATGTCCATAGCCTTCGGACCGACATGAAGACCAATGCCTAAGTCTGCGTCGAGGGTTGCGCTTACAGGTGACTCATGTAGGACGCGAACGTTTGGCGTTGGATTGAGACGACCATCCGCATACATTTCGACGTAACGTCGGACCATATTTGATACGCCATGGCTTTCGCAACCTCGAAGATCAGCTTCGATCAATACGTCTGCCGCGAGCTTCGCGTCAGTAGGTGACACTCCCATGGCCTCGAAAAGAGCGACCATTCCCGATCTCGCGACAGATTCTGAAACGAGAACTTGCTCTTCTTCCGGTACTAAGAAATGTTTAAGCAAGAGTCTTCCTTAATTGACCAATAAAGAGCATTTAAATAGATCCTTACGCTGGAATAGTGGACTGTAGGGCGTGAAACAATCGGAATTGTGATGCACAACCAAAAACTTAGAGTCATCCATCGAAAACCAGATCTCAAGGAAAGCGATTGTTCTGGATGAGTGTCAGCTATGCGTCGTGCTGTATTCGCTTGAACTTCTGAAGCGAATGGCAGTCAAGAGGTACGAGTCCACGATTAGCGCCTCCACTGTAAACGACTTCTGCGACATAGAGATCGCCTTTTGAGTCGGCCCAAATGCCGTGCGGCGCAAAGAAATTGCCCGGTTGTACTGGGTCGCTCTCGCCAAAGCGATGGATTAAGGTACCGTCGAGTTCCATGAGACAGACACTCGCGTGTGGAGTATGCGGTAGAACTTCGGTATTGGGTGGTTTGCCAGCGATTTCGCCGAGTTCGGCGACGTGAAGAATCCCGGCTTTGTCGATGAACAAGTCATCCGGCCGAGTCACATGATCCCATGTTGCCACATGCCCACCATGGTGGTTGAATACTTGAATTCGTGAGTTCTCTCGGTCGGCGACATATATTCGGTCGTCGGAATCGATGGCGATCGCGTGCGGCAAGTTGAACTCACCTGGTCCGTCGCCAGGTTCTCCCCATGAAAACAGGTACTCACCAGAATTCGAGAATTTATGAACTCTCGCGTTACCGTAGCCGTCTGCGACAAACAGGTCTCCCGACCTGTCCAGCGCGACATTTGTCACGCGATTGAAAGGTCCACCGCCGTACTGAACGGGTGACTTACCTGGGATAAAGCCTGTGTCGCTCGCTTTGTTCTTCTCGCCTAAAGTCTGCTTCAGATGACCATCAGTGTTGAAGATCCGCACGGTATGGTCAAAGTTATCAGCCGTAAATACCGTATCGTCTGGCCCGATATATAGACCGTGGGGGTTTGTAAATACACCTTCGCCCCACGCATCAAGGAAGTTTCCGTCAGAATCGAACACGATCATCGGATGTTCGCCACGGTTAAACGCGTAGACGCGGTCTTCGGAGTCGGTTGCTACCCCCGCGACCTCAACGAAACTCCATCCCTCTGGCAGCTTTTCCCAGTTTCGAATTACCTCGAATTCAATTCTCGCCATCAGGATCGCTTCTTTTTTTGAAGTTCGTCAGTGCTCTTTTTACCCAGTGAGTTCGTCGACTTTTTCGGGGGTCCGTGCGATACTCGCTTTACCATCTTTGACGATGATCGGGCGTTGCATTAGTTTTGGGTGTGCGCTGAGCAATTCAATGACCGCATCCTTCGTCACGTAATCTTTGCCATTCAAGCCAAGTTCGCGAAAGTTCTGGTCTTTACGAACCAAATCTTCCAACGGATCCTGAAGCATGTCGATGATGTCACCAAGTTCTGAAGCCGAAAGCTCGGACTCGAGGTATTTGACTAGCTGATAGTCGATGCCCTTCTCGTCTAGTTGCGCGACGGCGTTACGGCACTTGCTACAGGATTGATTGAAGTAAATCTTCATGGATACAGAATTCAACAGGTGTTCTATAGACAGTCGAAATATAGTACTGACCGGACGATAACCGTCTCTGCCGTACATAGCTTCCTTTGGGGTTGCGTTCGACTCAAGTCCGAACATAGATTTGAGGCGCTTTCTGTACAAATGCGTTTGAATTCAAGGACTGCTTTTTCTAGCCAAGCGATAGGCAACGACGTGGTCTCCGCGTCCAAATCCGCGGGTGAGATTTCCACCTGCCGTTACTACGACATAGTCCATACCTTCATAGCGATATCCCATCGGTGTTGAATGTGCACCGGCTGGTAGATCCTGAGCCCACAACTCTGCACCATTGGCACCATCAAGTGCGCGAAGTTTGTTGTCACTCTCGGAGGCGTAAAACACCACACCACCTTCTGTGACGATAGGACCGCCGGTAGTAATGTAACCCCATTGGACCGCTCTCTCACCGACATCGATCCAATTTATTGAGCCGGCTGGTTGTTCCCAGATCACCTCACCGAGATCAAGATCCACCGCGACAAGTGTTGACCATGGACCTTTCAGGCATGGAAGATATTCGTACAGAAGATCGAAACGCGCCATCCCGTACGGTGTGTCTTCCTGCTCAGTGTGCTGTGCAGGAGCGCCATTCAAAGTGCCTAAACGTTCGGCTTCGTGAAATTGCTTACGAGGAATCAACTTGACGACCGTAGGCCAGCGACTGACGATCACGTACCCGATTCGCGCCTTCTTGTCGTACGCCATCGAACCCCAATTGGTTCCTCCCGCGTTGCCAGGATAAACGAGCGTACCTTCGAGACTAGGCGGCGTGAAAATCCCGTCGTAGCGAATCCCGTCGAGAAACTGTTCACAGGCTTTGCGCTGCGTTGGCGTGAAATTCCAAAGTTCTAACGGCTGAGCATGAGTGGGGTGGAGTTTCAGCTTCGGGAAGGGTTGGGTCTTTGCAGCTTGTTCACCCGGTACCTCACTTTGTGGTACTTCTCGTTCCTCGACTGGATGAAGCGGTTCACCGGTTTCACGGTCGAGCACGAAAACGAACCCCGTCTTTGAAGCTTGTGCAACAGCCGGGCGTCTCTTACCGTCCGATGAGATATGCTCAAATAGAAGAGGCTGAGCGGCTAGATCGTAGTCCCATAAGTCATGACGGACTGTCTGATAGCCCCAGATAAATGCCCCAGTAGACGCCCGTAGCGCGACGAGAGAGTTTGCGAACGCGTTGTCCCCCAACCGCATGCCTCCGTAGAAATCTGGTGAAGGGGATGTTGTTGGTAAGAACACCAAGTCACGCTCACTATCCGCCGACATCACGCTCCACACGTTTGCGCCGCCCGTCCGATTTCGTCGTAGATTCGACCAAGTAGCGCTTCCTGGATGACTTTCAGATCGGGGAATTGGATCCCACAACCACGCGAGTGATCCATCTCGAGCATCAAATGCTCGAATCAATCCGGATTCAAGATTCGCAGCGCCGTTATCGCCAATCGCGGAACCAACAATGACAAGTTCGCCGACGACAATCGGAGGCGAAGTAACGGAGTAGTCCCACTTTCGGTAGCGTCGTATTCCTTTCGACAAGTCAACAACGCCAGCTTTGCCAAAATCAAGACACGGTTTGCCAGTTTCAGCATCTATTGCGATCAACCGCGCATCGAGCGTTCCAGCAAAGACACGCACGCGACAATGAACCGATTCCTCTTTGGGATCAGCCCATACGGCTACACCACGGGAGGTAAACATCTCGCTATAGGATTTCGAGAAATCTACATCCGGATCAAACTCCCAGAGTTCCTTGCCGTTTGTAGGATCTAACGCGATAACTCGATTGAATCCGGTCGAGAAAATCAGCTTACCATCGATTAAGACTGGCGTAGCGCGGAATCTTGAAGGATCGCCGTCATACTCAGAGCCATCAGAAGTGTCGCCCGTTCTGTAAGTCCAAGCTTGGGAAAGCTGGTTGACGTTTTGGGGTGTAATCGATGACGGCGCGACATAACGATCGCCTTCTGGCGAACCTCCGTAATGTGTCCAGCCTTCTGCCCCTTTCACTGATAAGACGAACAAAAGGACAAGACAGATAGAAACCTGTTTTTTGTAAGGACTAATTGAGATTGAGAACTGTCTGGAGAACATATCACCATTTTCGGCAGATTGTTTGTGTACCACAGAATATGAACTTGCGAGACGCAGTAGCATCCAAGAAAGTACATATTTTTACACAGCGCTGACGACAGAAGTCCTCCTCGTAGTGAAAAACTAGGAGATCGAGCCAGTCGAAAGTTTGCACGATGACCGCAACACAGTCGCGAAGATTTAATCAACTAGAGTGCACACACGGATGGGAGAATTTCGGTTGCGAAGATTAAAAGTGAAATCGTCATATTCGTCGTTACAGCGATCTACAATACTAGCGACGATCGTTCTCCATTTCTATTGGAAAATCTAATTCATAAAGAAAGCAACGAAATACCTTCGGCCGAGGAGTTACTTACCGAGATTGGTGGATTCAAAACCACAATTCCCCTTGATCCCGTACTACCGAGCGACGAATCTGATGAGAATGAACTCTGGATTAGACGACGAGCCGTATTGACGAGAGCGTTTTTTGAGAAATACCCTGAGCATGAAGCGGCGTTAACTTGCATCCATGAATATTGGATGTTGATGGAAATGCAGCCGCATCTATTCCTTTCCGTCGACGATAAATTAGATGATCGGTCGTTCGGCGTTACAGGTAAATACAGACGCTATAACTTTCGAGATCCAAATGATAGAAAAGACTGGGACGAAGCCAGAAAGTTGATCTCAAATAGAAAAAGTCCCGCGATCGAGAGAGTCCTAGAGGAGCACCCACAACTGGCGATCGCACATTGGGCATACGACTCGATCATTGAACAGATAAGAACCAAGATCTTGGACTTTGACGCGGCGAAGGGGAAATCAGACGAACTCGTAAGCAACGTAAACGAACTTTTCGCAGCTATAAAGCGCCTATTTACGTTTCGAGCATCAACGGAAACGCCAAAGCAAAGCGCATTGTTTCCGAATTATTGGCAGACCAGTTTGCACATTGCCGAAGAAGCCCTACTTGAAGCGGTCGACGCGCTGGCGTATGTTGGCGTGCGTGAGCAAAGGAGATTCTTAAAGGAGGCTGAAAATTTGCTACCCAATAATAAAAGAGTACAACAAGTACGAAAAAAGGTCGACGCGGTAGAGACGACATTCGTGTTGTCGTTCACGGATTTGATTTCTGGGACACATGTTGATATTAGTGACTACCGTGGAAGTGTCGTGCTGATTGACTTTTGGGCGACTTGGTGTGAGCCTTGCCTGAATCAAATACCACAGTTGAATCGTCTTGTAGAAAAGTATCACGATAGAGGGCTAAAGGTGATCGGAATCTCATGCGACATGCCTGATTTGATCAAAGGAGAGAAGCGATATATTCGATCTTCGACTTTGAATGACGAACCGATTGAACTGGAAACATACGTTCGCGCGACCGCAAAAAATCACGGTATGGATTGGCCTATCTGCGTCGATAAGGAACTAGCGGATCAATGGGGTGTGAAGAGTATCCCGACAGTATTCGCTGTGGATAGAGAGGGCGTCCTAAGATCCACGAACGTGGCGGGAACGCTCAGTTCGACCGTCGAGGAACTTCTCAGCGGATAACAAGAGTCAAGATGCCATTATTTAATGCTTGAATCGTAGGGTGGCATTCTTCTCGATTTGAACAAGGTAATTTGTGGATGCTAGTCTACACGACAATTTAACATAACGAGGTATCGGCTTGATGGAAACTGGTACGTTTGTAAGTGATATCCAAAGATTACCCTCGTAAATACGCAAACAGACATTATTGACTAGCACGAAGTGTTGTTTAAGATCTTCACTTGATTTCCTATTAATTTAACCTCGACGAATCGCTCGCGATTCCTGATAATATAGAACAGTAAAACTAGAATCAAAATTAACTATTCTGGGGTTGTGAGGCATAGTGATTCATTTATTTGGAAATCACGTCTTGTCAATTCTCCGGTTGGACGGCAGGGATAAAATATCTGGTTAATACGAAGAATCGGTTGAGGCGATGATAGATTTATATACATGGGGTACGCCAAATGGTCGGAAAGCGTCGATAGCCCTTGAAGAAATGCAGTTGGATTACAACGTAATACCTATCAATATCGGGAAAGATGAGCAATTCTCCCCAGATTTTTTAAAGATCAGTCCCAATAACAAGATTCCCGCGATCGTCGACCATGAAACAGGAAGGTCGTTGATGGAATCCGGTGCGATTCTGTGGTACCTAGCACACAAGACGGGTAAATTCCTCGGTCAAGATTCTTACACGACGCTTGAGTGGCTAATGCTTCAGATGGGTGGTGTTGGCCCGATGCTTGGTCAGGTGCATCACTTTCTGCGTTTCAATCAAGGAGTCGCGCCGTATGCGGAAGAACGATATCGAAGCGAAGGACATCGTTTATATGGTGTATTGGATAGGCGATTACAGGAGAGCGAATTTCTTGCGGGCGACTACTCGATTGCAGATATGGCAACCTGGCCATGGATTTCGCGATGGGAATGGCATGAAATCGCTTGGGACAACTACCCTTCCGTTAAGCGTTGGTATATCGAGATCGCTGAACGAGAGCAAGTGCGACGCGGGTACGAGATTCCGATAGCGACAAGCGGTATACCTATACCAGATTAATAAGTGGTCTAATCTAATCCGATACACGTTGAAACAGTCGCTAGAAAAACGCAGGGCTAAACTACGGAACGTATGCAATTAGAAGTTATCGTGCTTGCCGCGGGTCAAGGCACCCGTATGAAGTCGCGAATTCCGAAGGTACTCCATTCTGTAGGTGGTATACCGATGTTGGAACGCGTGTTAGCGACGGTTTCTTTGCTTTTGCCGGCAAGAGTTCACGTCGTTACAAGCGATGATGACGAAGAAATCCAGTCAAGATTCGAGCAGTTTGATATCGATTGGGTATACCAAGAAGAACAGTTGGGAACCGGTCACGCAGTCCTTCAGGCACTACCCTTGTTGGAAGCCAATTCGCAGGCTCTAGTGGTATACGGTGACTGCCCGTTGGTTAAACCCGATACGCTTAAACGCTGTGTCGCGGAAAACCACGGCGGTATTGCGTTAATCACCGCAGTCGTACCTGACCCATTTGGACTAGGCAGGATCATCCGAGACACGACAGGTCAAGTCGAAGCGATCGTTGAACAGGCGGATATTTCGCCAGAACAGTGCGGCATCGACGAAATCAATACTGGGATTTTGAGTACGTCTGCCGAGTTACTGGGAGAG